>Ga0302319_10005961_pt1 | contig 24296 bp, 18 predicted proteins | sample Bog_T0_2_FD_203319 | JGI IMG/M metagenome (GOLD analysis project Ga0302319, IMG submission 203319) | Peat permafrost microbial communities from Stordalen Mire near Abisko, Sweden - Bog_T0_2 | ecosystem: Environmental > Terrestrial > Soil > Wetlands > Peat | place: Sweden: Abisko, Stordalen Mire...
ACTTAACCGGCCACTTCGCCGGTCTGACCCCAGGTATTGGTTGCAATCTGTCCGCAAGCCAAAGCAGAACCCTGTTCAGTCGAACCGCCGGCCGCAATCAGCATCCACGCGCCTTCCCCAGGTTGCGGATGGTGCGATGCGGTTCGTGTTTCTCGACGACACAGAAAGGTTCTGCCCCGTTTGCGGAAGCCGACGTTCTCCCGAGTCACTCCTCAAATGCCATTCCAGCGGCCGAGGACGAAGCGTGTCTAAAAGACATCAAAAATTGGAATCGGAAATTGAATCGCAAAATTGAATCGCAAATTTGAATCAAGGAGTATCTCCCTATACCATGCGCCCAAAGAAAGTTATTCTCTGCGTAGACGATAACGAACAAGAGCTTTCCGTACTCAAGTTCATGCTTTCCACCAACGGATATCGTGTAGTCTCAGCCCTCACCGGCCAGGAAGCCATCGGCCTGTTCGCCGAGAACCCGGTCGACCTCGTGCTCGCCGATTTTGCCATGCCGCAAATGAATGGATCTCAACTCGTCGACCGGCTCAAGGAGATTGCTTCTCATGTCCCCATGGTGCTGCTCGGCGATCCGCAGAAAATGGGCAACGACATGCACGGCGCCGACGCCCTGCTCGCCAAAAAGAATTGCTCCGCGCAGGAATTGCTCGAGCGCATCAAGGTCATGAGCGCCCGCAAACGCGGCCCCCGCAAAGGAACAGTCCGCGTCACCCACCAGGTCCAACTAGCCGCAGCATCCTAGTGATCTGCTGAAAACTCCAAATGGACGTAGATGTGCGAAGGGGCACGACTTCAGCCGTGCCATCGATGCACCAAAAACAACAACGGCTTCAGCACCGAAGGTTGTTTTCGGCATCTCCCCTTGTGCACAGCTTCTTACCGCAGTTCCCAGCCGCCAGCCTGCTTCCGGTGTCCGGCCCCAAAGCAGTTAGCCGGATAACATCCCCGCACTTAGACCTATTCACTGCGCAAAGTGCAGCGTATGCTCTTTTCATGCGTTCACTTCCCATGCGCTATTCACTCCTTGCAGGATTGATTGTCGCCCTTAGTTCTGTTGCCGCCACGCGCGCCGCAACGCCGCCGCCAGCTCCGTCCCAGGTCCTCAAAATCGAAGGCCTGGGCAAAGGCGCGGCCCCTCTCGACGGCCCCTGGCAGTTTCACATTGGCGACGATCCATCCTGGGCGCAACCTGGCGCTCCTGACACAACAAACGTCGACGGCTGGCAGCAGCTCAGCCCGGACAAAACCTGGGGCGCACAAGGCCATCCCGCGTACGTCGGGTACGCCTGGTATCGCAAGCATCTGGCTCTCACGCCGTCGCCCGGCGCCTCCCCGGACTTTGCCCTCCTCATGCCGCGCGTCGACGACGTGTATGCGATCTACTGGAACGGCAAGCTCGTCGGCACCAACGGAACCATGCCGCCTGACCCTTCCTACCCTTACGCCAGAACCGCAAAAACCTTCGGTCTAGGCCCAGTGCGCGATGGAGTGATCGCCGTCCGCGTGTGGAAGGCTCCGCTCGACTCCTTCGACTCTGATCAGCTCGGCGGCTTTTACGCTCCCCCGCAGATAGGCAGCCCTGAAGCCATCGCTAATCGCCTCGCAGTCCGCGACTACGCATGGCTCCGTAGCCGCCAATACTACTTCGGCATTCAATCGCTCTATGGACTCGTAGCACTCCTCGGTCTGCTGGCCTACCTGCGCAACCGCTCGCTCCGTGTCGCGCTGTGGATCGCCGTATTCAGCGGTGCTCCCATCGTCTCCATGGTCCTCGTCGGCATGCGCCTGCACTTCAGCTACAACTTCGCCCTGGGATGGCTGCAGCCGACGCTGGCCATTGCCGATGTTGCGCTATGGTTCCTGCTGCTCTATCTGCTCGAACTTGACTCGATCCCATTCGTATCCAGGTTGACCCGCATCCTCGCCATCATCAGCGTCACCGCCACTTCGCTTGACGGGCTCCTCACACTTTTCGATTGGAGCAACCCGTTCTTCGGCGGCTGGGCGCAAATTGCAGACGGTGTTTTTACAGCCATTTTCACTACTGCCGAAGTCTACCCGCTGGTCCTCATTGCCCTCGCCCTCCGCAAGCGTCTCGACCTCGTCCCCTGGCTGGTCGCTATCACTGCCTTCTTCCGGGAAATGCTGTTTGTCGTGCGCATCGCAGTTGAGCAAGGCAGCCGCTATACGCACTGGACCATCGGAGACAAGATTGGCGCCCCGTTGTTCACCATCAACGGCAACGTCTTCACCCTGCAAACCGTGGCCGACACGCTGCTCCTGCTGGCAATTGTTTACGCAGTATACCGTTACCTGCAAGACGCCACGCGCCGCCAGAGCTCTCTCGAACAGGAGTTCAAAAGCGCCCGCGAGCTTCAACAAGTGCTCATCCCCGAGGCCTTGCCAGAGGTGGCAGGATTCGCCGTCACCAGCTCCTACCGGCCCGCCCAGCAAGTAGGTGGCGACTTCTTCCAGATCATCCCGCTCGAAGGAGCGCACACCGGCTCCACGCTCATCGTGTTAGGAGACGTAAGTGGAAAAGGATTGAAGGCGGCCATGACTGTGGCGTTGATCGTCGGCGCCGCGCGGACCCTCGCCAAGTACGCTCCGGAGCCCGCCGAGCTATTGTCCGAGCTCAACCATCGCCTCTGGGGGCGCATGCAGTCCGGCTTTACCACCTGCCTCGCCATGATCCTTCGTGCCGATGGCCACTGCACTGTCTCGAGCGCGGGCCATCCCGCGCCCTTCCTCAACAAGCGCGAAATCGATCTGCCCGGCGCTCTTCCCCTGGGCCTCGTGCCCGACGCGATATACGAAGAAAGCACCTTCGACCTGCACGAGGGCGAACATTTCGCGCTTTACACCGACGGCCTGCTCGAAGCCCGCAACGCCAGCGGCGAACTCTTCAGCTTCGAGCGCGTCGATGCCCTGTTTGCCACCCGCCCCAACGCCGCCGAAGCCTCCGAAGCCGCCGTAACCTTCGGCCAGGACGACGACATCACAGTCCTGACCCTAACAAGAGTCGGACTCGGCCAACAGTCCACAACCGTCCTGAGCAGCCCCCTCTTCGCACCAGCCTGAGCCGCGGCGACAATTCTCCATTGGGCGTGAGCATCGAAACCTAGGCGGCATCAATTGGCGCTGGCATCGAGGGTCCCAAAACCCCTGCCTACATGGCGATAGGAGCGTTGGCGGGCTGCCCGGAATTCACCTTGCACGGTCCATAGTCCCTGGTGATTCTCTCCACAGTGAAAGTCTGATTGCCGGTGCTGCCTTTCACTTTCCTTATCTTCGATCCATGGAACCGGACCAGCTCACCCACCTTGACGCTGGCGGTTTCTCCAGTCAGGGCATAGTTCTTCATATCGCCTTGGCTCTGAACCTCGAGGCCATTCTGGTCGCTGAAAACACAGCCCTTCACGGTGTGATGATTATGATGAACATGAATAAGTACAACCGTGCCAACCACCACCGCGCCAACCCCGATTGCGGCTGCTGTGACCTGGGCTTTGGACGGACCGAAGTTAAAATTTGTGTCGTTTAAGCCATTGGTGCAGCCGGTTGAGCCAAACGTGGCGCAACAAACCAGAGAAGCCAGGCCAATTGCAACCATCTTTTTCGTCCGTCGCGTACCGGCTGGGGACGTTGAATCCGAATGCGACAGCCGCAGAATTTCTGGAGAGACTTTCATGTCGGTTACCTCAATTTTCGAAAATTCAACTGGAGTTGGGAGGGTACACGTCAGCGAGTGGCTTCTATGTTCGAGGCACTGTACGACTCTCCCGGTCCGGCTCTCGGGGGAAGGCGGAAAGGAGCGGGTGGTATTCCGGGACCATACATAGGAATCGTGTTCGCTTGCAATGATCTAAAAGATAGCCCTTAATAATTTCTATGCTAGAATTCCGCGAGGTTCGCTGAATGCCGATTACGTGGCGCCTTGCCACCTTGAACGATATCGAACGCGGCCTGTCGATTCAACCTAAGTATCGAGGAGACGCCCTGGTGGGAGTCCAGGCGGCTGTTGGGGCATGGAAGCACCTGTTTCGGGACCGTTTCTTTAACTCCGGTGTATTCGAGTCGAGTTCCCTTCCACGAAGCCATAGGATGGTGGGCTTTGGCGCTTCGGTGCTCGTTTCATCTAAGTTCGCGGATGCAGAGTTAGCCAATCCCCGCCCGGATATCAACTCCCGGGTGATAGCAAGTATTCATTCGGGACGGTCGGTATTGGCAACTCCTCACGAGGTTGCGCGAGCAAACGCCGGAGACGGGGTGAACGTGCTGATCCTGTGCGTTACCTCGCGTCACGAGATACTCACCCCACCTGACCTCAAAGAAACCCAGACTCTTTCGGCCTCCGGTTTTGTACAAGCGCACGCAGGGTATCGGGTTCGAAGAGTCTTTCAGGAGGCAGCCGCCGATCCGGAAGATGATTTTCTGCGACGGTCCAATGAATTCCGGCTCGTAGCGGACTTTCCGGAATCTGGACGACGCCTTTTTCTCATGACAAGAGAGTCCGTGCACGACCTGCCCGGGTCACTCGGAAACGTTCTTTTCAGGTTTCGCAAGCCGGCGCTTCGCCTTCGAGATACCGATCAGCAACTCCTTGTGGCCGCGCTGAGAGGAGCAACCGATCAGGAGTTAGCTTCAGGACTCGGACTCACACTCTCTGCGGTAAAAGCAAGGTGGCGCTCAACCATCGCTCGCGTAGAAGAGTCAAAGCCTGAACTGGTGCGGGACGTCGTGAACAATGGGGGCCGCGGTGCTCAGAAGCGCCATCGAGTCCTGGACTACGTGCGAAGGCACCCGGAAGAGCTTCGCCCCTTCGATTGGCAATGACAGACCTCGCATAAACAGTTCAGGTACAAGACGGCCGCGTGGATTGTGGTCCAACAGGCGCAGAAGGCCGGCCCCGTCCATAGGCCCGCAACAGGGGACTAAGCTAACAGCCTGTCAAACCCGCGCGCAGCCACGCAGCGGGTGCCCCCGGTCCCTCGCACTTGGGGACACACCGGGGATTGAGGCGACCACATCCTCGCCGGGAGTCCCAGAAGAACCCATTCCCGCGCGCAATTGCACAGTAGACAAAAACACAAATAACTTACACAAAATAAATGAGTTAAGCAGCTATATCCTCCGAAATCAGCGCATTTCCCCAAAAAGCGTTCAATTTCCGGCAACCCTTTACCTCGAAAAGCTCAATCCTGTGGTTACGAAAAATGCGAGCAGGTGCAACCCACGGTCTATGTCTCGAAGAATCGCAACCACAGGTTCCAACGTTTCGCATGTTTTGTAACCACTTAATCCACCCATTACCCTATGTAGCACAACCTGCCGATGCAACCTTTCAAAGTAGAATTCCGCAGCTGTGAACTACGAACCCGGAACTATGAACTGCTGTTAAATATTAGTCAATAACACTCACATTTTCTGAATCGTTTGTGCTACTATTTCGTCAGATTGATTGTGCGGCCACGGGCCCCTGGAGGGTCCGGCCCCATCAAATCGAAAACATTTATCTCTGAAGGAGAAGAATAATGACGATCACTCGTTGGGACCCGTTCCGTGAAGTCGCAGCATTGCAGAACCGCGTAAACTCTTTGTTTCGTGAGATGAACGACAGCGAAAGCCCGCTGACAACCGCCAGCTTCGTGCCGCCCGTTGACATCTACGAAGACACCAAAAAGGTAGTGTTGAAGCTCGAAGTTCCAGGCATCGAAGAGAAGGACCTGGACGTGCGCGTTGAAAATAATACGCTTACGGTGAAGGGCGAACGCAAGTTCGAGAAGGAAGAGAAGGAAGAAAACTTCCACAGAATCGAGCGGCGCTACGGCAGCTTCTATCGCGCGTTCACGCTGCCCTCAACCGTCGATACCGAGCACATTGCGGCCAGCTACACCGCAGGCGTGCTGAAGCTGGAACTCAGCAAGAAAGCCGAAGCCCAGCCCAAGCAGATCAAGATCAACGTAGGCGGCGGCGCCAAGGTGGAAGAGGGCGAGCTGGTAGGAGCGCGCTAAGAACAAACGGTTTAGCGCTGACAGATGACAGATGTCAGAGAAACCCGCACCGGTTCTCTGCCGTCTGTCATCTGTATTATTTCGGGCAGCCGCATACGGACTGTCATCTGTAATCTGTCATCTGTAACCTGGAGAAACAATGGCTATTCGTTGGGACAAATTCACGGTCAAATCGCAGCAGGCAATGCAGCAGGCACAGGAGCGCGCGGCAGAGCTCGGAAACCCGGAAGTCCAGCCGGTTCATCTACTTCTGGCGCTCATTGAGGATCGCGAAGGCGTGATTCCCTCGGTGCTGGGGAAGATCGGCGTGCCCACCGAACGGCTCGAAAGCGAGCTGCATCAGCTCGAGGAAAAACTGCCTCGAGTAGCCGGTGCCGCCAGCCAGCCCAACCTGAGCCAGGCGCTCAACAAAGCGCTGGAGCAGGCCTTCCGCGAAGCCTCTGAGTTCAAAGACGAGTACGTCTCCACCGAACATCTGCTCCTCGGCGTGGCCCACACCAAGGGCGACGCTGCGCGCGAAGCCCTTTCGAATGTGGGAGCTACCCGCGATGCGATTCTCAAGGCGCTCACCGCCGTGCGCGGAACCCAGCGCGTAGTCGACCAGAATCCCGAGGGCAAATTCCAGGCGCTCGCGAAGTACGCCAAGGACCTGACCGAGCTGGCAAGGCGCGGCAAGCTCGACCCCGTCATCGGCCGCGACGAAGAAATCCGCCGAGTAATCCAGGTCCTAAGCCGCCGCACCAAAAACAACCCAGTCCTGATAGGCGAGCCCGGCGTAGGCAAGACCGCCATCGTCGAAGGCCTTGCCCGCAGGATCGTTTCCGGCGACGTGCCGGAAAGCCTTAAGGATAAACGAGTTATCTCGCTCGATCTGGGCTCAATGCTGGCCGGTGCCAAGTACCGCGGTGAGTTCGAAGACCGCCTGAAAGCCGTCCTGAAAGAGATCGAAGAATCAAACGGCGAGATAGTTCTCTTCATCGACGAGCTCCACACCCTGGTAGGCGCAGGTGCAGCCGAAGGCGCAATCGACGCCAGCAACATGCTGAAACCAGCCCTCGCCCGCGGCGAACTGCGAGCAATCGGCGCAACCACGCTGAACGAATACCGCAAGTACATCGAGAAGGACGCAGCCCTCGAGCGCCGCTTCCAGATTGTCTACGTAGGCGAGCCGAATGTTGAAGATACGATCGCAATCCTGCGCGGATTGAAGGAGCGTTACGAGGCCCACCACAACGTCCGCATCAAGGATTCTGCGATTGTTGCAGCGGCGACGCTCTCGCATCGCTACATCAGTGACCGGTTCCTCCCCGACAAGGCAATCGACCTGGTAGATGAAGCCGCAGCTTCGCTCGCCATTCAAATTGGCTCAGTCCCGACAGAAATTGACCAGTTAGAGCGCCAAACCACATCCCTGGAGATAGAACGCGAAGCACTGAAGCGCGAAACGGACAAAAACAGCCGTGAGCGGCTGCAAGCTGTCGAGCGCGAAGTAGCCCAACTCCGCGAACAAACCACAGCACTTAGGGCACGCTGGACTCAAGAGCGCGAGGCCATAAGTCGCATAAGCGAATTGAAAAAGAAAATCGAAGCGCTCCGTTTCGAAGCCGAAGAACAAACCCGCAAGGGAATGTTGGAACGGGCTGCGCAGATCCAGTATGGCGAATTGCCGAAAGCTGAGGCCGAATTAAAGCAGTTAAGCGCCATGCAGGACGGAAATGCAGGCGTTGCGCGGATGCTGAAAGAAGAAGTGGACGAGGAAGATATTGCCGGCATCGTGAGTAAGTGGACGGGGATTCCTGTTTCGCGAATGCTCGAGGGCGAGGTCAAGAAACTCGTCCAGATGGAGACTCGTCTGCGTGAGCGCGTGGTTGGGCAGGACGCAGCGCTGACCGTAGTGGCCAATGCGATTCGCCGTTCGCGTGCAGGGTTAAGCGATCCGCGCCGGCCGATCGGGTCCTTTATCTTCCTGGGTCCGACGGGCGTGGGCAAGACTGAGACGGCGCGCGCACTCGCGGAGTTTCTGTTCGACGATGAGCAGGCAATGGTACGCATCGACATGAGCGAGTACATGGAGAAGCACGCCGTGGCACGCCTGATTGGTGCGCCGCCAGGATACATTGGCTACGACGAGGGCGGGCAGTTAACGGAGGCTGTGCATCGCAGACCCTATGCTGTGATTCTGTTTGACGAGATCGAGAAGGCGCATCCGGATGTGTTCAACATTCTGCTGCAGGTGATGGATGATGGGCGACTGACAGATGCAAAGGGCCGCACAGTGGATTTCAAGAACACAGTGCTAATCATGACTTCGAACCTGGGCGCGGCACTCTTGACGGGCGACACGCTGAAGACCGAACACGATTACGATATGGCACGAGAAAGTGTGATGCGCGTGTTGCGCGAACACTTCAGGCCGGAGTTCCTCAATCGTGTTGACGATACGGTGATCTTCCATTCTCTCGGTCATGCGGAGATGTCGCACATTCTTGACTTGCGCCTGAATGAAGTAAGCAAAATGCTGGAAGACCGGCAGATTTCGCTGGAACTGACCGAGCCTGCACGTCAACTGATTTTGATTGCGGGATCAGACGCGGCGTACGGAGCAAGGCCGCTGAAGCGGGCGTTGCAACGCATGGTGCAGGATCCACTCGCGATAAAGATTCTGAACGGCGAGATTCTGCACGGGTCGCATGTGCGCATTACGGCGGATCGCAACTCGAACCAGTTGCACTTTGAGCCGATGACAAAGGAAGCAATGGCATAAAAGCTGTTGTCAGTGATCAGTGGTTAGAACAAAACAGGCCCCGCGTACGCGGGGCCTGTTTTGTTTTACCGGCGATTAGGTAGAGCGGGGAGGCTGACTATTTACCGAGGGCGGACTCGATGGCTGCAGTCACCTGCGGCGAATCGGGGGTGACGTTGGGTTCGAAGCGAGCGACCGGATTGCCGTTGCGATCAAAGAGGAATTTTGTGAAGTTCCATTTGATGTCGCCCGCGAACTGGGGATCGGATTCCTTGCCGGTTAAGAAGACGTAGAGAGGCGTTTTGTCATCGCCGAGAACGGAGACTTTGGACATCATCGGGAAAGTAACGTTGTACTTGTTGCTGCAGAATTTCTTGATCTCTTCATCGGTGCCCGGCTCTTGCTGGGCGAAGTTGTTAGCCGGAATACCGACGATGACCAGGCCCTTGTCCTTGTACTTTTCGTAAACGGATTCGAGCGCCGCGTATTGCGGAGTAAAGCCGCATTTGCTGGCGACGTTGACGAGCAGGACGACCTTGCCTTGATAGTTCTTCAGGCTGACGTGGTCGCCATCGATGGATCTCATGGTGAAGTCGTAGATGCTTTTCGGCTCCGCCGACAGGCTGGCGCAGGCGACGCACAGCATCAGGATAAAAATCAGTTTGCGCATGGGACCTCCCCCAAGTAGCTATTCTCGGATCATAGACGATTGGGACGATGGAATTGTTACGGAAATGTCATCGGGCTGCTACTGCCGCAGTTCCACCAGCGTCGCGCCTTGACCACCTTCATTCTGCGCGGCTTCGGCGATGGTGGCAACGTGGGGATGGCCCTTTAGGAATTCGCGTACGCCGCGGCGGAGGATTCCGGCGCCATGACCGTGGATGATGCGGACACGTGGCAGCCCGGCGAGGAACGCGCGGTCTAAATACTTCTCCAGCTCTTCAGTTGCTTCATCGACGGTGCGGCCGATGAGGTTGATCTCTATGCGCATGTCGTCGGTATTGGCGCTGGTCACGGTGACATGTACACCCTTCTGCTTTCGGGCTGCGGCCAGGGGATCGGCCTTTGCAGCCGATGCCTCAGAACGCGAAGGCTCTGAGAGTTCGTCACGCTTGACGCGCATTTTGATTGGCCCGAGCGCTACCTCGAAAAGGTCCTTCTCAATTTCGCGCTGCACGACAGCAACTTTGTTCATGGACTTGATAAGAACCTGGTCGCCTGTAGAGACGTGCTTGAGGACGTGAGGCTGGGCATTTGCGTCGCCAACATCGGCACCGGTGCGGTGGGCAACGACGGTCTGGTTGAAGCTCTCCTGGAACTCGCGGCGGAGGCGCAGCATGCGGCGTTCGGCCTCCTTGGAAAGCTTTTGCTGCGCGGCGCGGTCTTCTATGGCGCGCACCGTCTCGCGCATCTGGAATTCGAAGTCCTTGAGCAGCGAAGCCAGCTTGACTTCGAGTTCGCGGGTTCGGTTGCGCAGTTCGACATCGCCTTCGCGGGCTAGCTTCGCTCGTTCCTGATTGAGCGCGTACTGCTGCTCCCGGGCTGCTTTGCGGTCGGCCTCAAGTTGCGCCAGGTCGTTATGCAGCTTGTCGAGGAAGCGCGCGATATCCACCTGCTGCGAACCTAGTCTTTTCCTCGCGGCGTCAACGATGCTGGAATTAAGGCCGAGACGTTCCGCTGTTTGAATGCCGGCGGACGCTCCAGGTGCGCCGAGTCGAAGCTGGTAGTTTGGCGCGAGAGTCAGTTCGTCCACGCCGGCAGCAGCGTTGAGTACGCCGGGCGTGTTGGCGGCATAGACCTTGAGCGACGTGTGATGCGTGGAGATGAGCGACCACGCGCCGGCGACGAGGAAGTGGCTGGCAATGGCGACCGCGAGCGCAGACCCTTCTTCTGGATCGGTCGCTGAGCCCAGCTCGTCGAGGAGCACGAGAGAGCGCGAGTCAGCCAGACGCGAGAGACGATCGAGGTTAGTGATGTGCGCGGAAAATGTGGAGAGCGCAGCTTCAATGGATTGGGCGTCGCCGATATCGGCGAGGAACGCGGTGAAGACGGGGAAAGTAGCTGCCAAGGCGGGGATAGGAAGTCCAGCCTGGGCCATCATTGCCAGAAGGGCCGTAGTTTTGAGGGTGACGGTTTTGCCGCCGGTGTTGGGGCCGCTGATGATGAGCTGGCGCTGCGCCGCTGTGAGTTCAACCGTTAGCGGAACGATGCGGCCACCAGTTGAACGCAATCTCTTTTCAAGTAAAGGATGACGAGCGCCATCGAGACGAAGAAGATCGGGCGTGATTGCTGGAGCGACACAGTCGTAATCGCGGGCGAAGCGGGCGCGGGCTTGCAGGCTATCAACGAGCGCCAGGACGCGGGCCCCTTCAACGAGACCAACTGCATAGGCGCCAACCTGGCGAGTGAGCGCGACAAAGATGCGATGAATTTCGGTTTGCTCTTCTTCAATCAGGCGAACAAGTTCGTTGTTCTGCTCGATTGTCTCGAGAGGCTCGACGTATACCGTCTGACCCGAAGAGCTGGCACCGTGAACCACGCCCGAGATGCGGCGCTTGAGCTCGCTGCGAACGGGGATCACGAATCGATCGCCGCGGATGGTAATGAGGTCTTCCTGTGTTGCGCCGTCACTTGAGAGCTTGCGCAGCGCTGCGCGCAGGGATTCTTCAATCAGGCGCTGCTGGCGCTCCTGCTCGCGGCGGATGCGGTGCAGTTCAGGAGAGGCGTTGTCGGCGAGCGAACCATCAGGCTGAATAGTGCGCTCGATAGTCTCAGCAAGTGGACGAAGGCTCGTAGTGAGCGATGCAGAGAGGGCGCTTAAGCCAGGCAGTTTACCGAGAATGCGGGCCGGGGGCGATTGAAGAAGTGACTGCCAGGAGGCTACATCGTTGGCGAGGCGGGCGACGGCCTGCAGTTCGGCGGCCTCAAGTGCTGAGCCGGGGATTTGTGCTTTGGCGGCGTGCTGCGTCGGGTCAAAGAGACCGCCAAGGGGGACGGAGATTTGTTCGCCTAGAACCAGGCGGAGTTCACCGGTGAGTTGATGCTGGTGCGCGATCCAGGCTTCGTCGGTCGATGGTTTGAGATCGAAGATGGCCTGGCGGCCTACGGGCGAGGCGGAAAAGCCGGCTACGAGTGCGAGCAGCGGCTCCCACTCGAGCGTGGCGTAGTCGGCGTGTTCAACCGGAGACGGGATGGGATCGAGAAGCGGCATCGTCTCTCTTATCTTAGCGGCCACTTCTCACTTCCCATTCAGGAAGACGAGCTGTTGGGGACGTTCAGTTCGCCTTCCCATCGCGCCACAACTGCAGCGGCCATGCAGTTCCCGATGACGTTCATGGCGGTTCGGCCCATGTCCATTAATGTGTCAATGCCGAGGAGCATGAGGACGGCGGAGGCGGGAATCTGGAAGCTGCTGGCGACGGCCATGAGAATCACGAGCGTTGCACGGGGAACTCCGGCTATGCCTTTACTGGTGAGCATGAGGGTGGCGAGAAGCACAATCTGCTGAATCACGGTGAGATGGAGCCCGGCAGCCTGCGCGGCGAATAGCGCGGCCATGGAAAGATAAATGCTGGAGCCGGTCATGTTAAAGCTGTAGCCGGTGGGGATGACGAAAGAGACGATCCAGCGCGGCACGCCGAACTCTTCCATGCGCTCCATGGCGAGCGGCAGCGCCGCTTCAGAGGACGTGGTTGCGAAGCCCAGGGCCGCGGGCTCGGCAATGGCTGCGGCAAATTTTCCGACAGGGATTCGCGCAATGAACAGGATCACGGCGAGCACGACGGTGAAGATGAGCAGCGCCACATAACAAGTGACGAGGAGCTTGCCGAGGGGTAGCATCGTAGCGATTCCCATGCTGCCGACGGTGTACGCGAGGGCTGCGCCGGCGGCGATGGGCGCCATGACCATGATGATCTTGGTGAGACGGAACATGGTTTCCGTGAGCGATTGCAGGACGCTGAGAAGTGGGGCTCGCTTTGCCTCAGGCAGCGTGGCCAGCGCTGTGCCGAAGAGCAGCGAGAAGACGGCAACCTGAAGGATCTGATTTTCTGCAACGGCTTTGGCGATGTTTTCAGGAAAGATGTTGAGCAGGATCTGCTGCCAACCCTCGGGATGCGCGGTGGGCGCGACGGCTTGAATCGCGGTCGGAAGCGTGACGGCGGCGCCGGCTTGCGTGATGTCGATGGCCACGGCGCCGAGGAAGAGTCCGAAAGTCGTTACAACCTCAAAGAAGATGAGTGCTTTGACGGCCACGCGACCGACGCCGCTTAGCTGATTGTGGCCGGCGATGCCGGTGACGATGCCACCGAAGATGAGCGGCGCAACGATCATGCGGATGAGGCGTAGAAAGATATCGCCAAGGAAGTGAGTTTGTGTGGCGAATTGCGGTGCATCTACGCCGAGTTCCGCGCCTGCAAGCATGGCGAAGAAGGTCCAGACCAGCAACGACCGGCGGCTGAGAGCGTAGGGGACGAAGAGGCCAACGGCTATCCAGCGAAGGGAGACAGCGAGTTGCGCTGGCGCGTGGAAGAAGTTTGCTGCGAGGCCTGCGGCAAAGAGCAGCGCGGCGACAGCAGAGAGTGCGCGGACGGGGACGCGGGCCGACAGCGGTTCGGGTCTGCGTGTCGCGGATGGAGCGGATGGCTTCAATGTTCTAATTATCCTACGAGCATGATTTGGCGCCCGAGCGACTGCGGTTGTCTCCGCAGCGAGCGGCGGAGACTTCGGGGCACGACCATCTGCTTGGGACGGGATTTCTGACGGCGAAGGATTTCGTCTTGCTATTCAATACAGGGTAAGGGAGCAAATACACTGACGCGCTGACGGCCAAGTTCTGGCCGCAGGGGCCTTTTGAGGCGCTGCAGAGCTAGGTCGTTGAACTCGGCGTAGAACTCGGCGTAGAAGCTGGAGCGGCCGACGAGCTTTCGCTCGAACCGGAGGATGATTTGGTCTCGGCCGGCGCAGCGGTCTTGCTGGAATCGGATTTGGATTCGGTTGCCGTAGAAGCCTGCTTCGATTCAGAAGTGGTTCCAGTTGCGGGGGCGGAGCTTTTGGCGGCGTAGTCGTTGACGTACCAGCCTGCGCCTTTGAAGCTTAAAGCGGGCGCGGTCAAAGGCCGCTCGAGAACGCCGCCGCATTTGGGGCATTCTGTTTCGGGGGTGTCGGAGAAATGCTGGATTTTCTCAAAGAGGTAGCCGCACTTGGTGCAGCGGTACGCGTATAACGGCAAGGGTGCTGACCTCCAGGGTGAAATACAAACCCTGTTCCTATTGTATCGACTGGGCGACAAATGACACGCAAATGCCGCCTCGCCGAAATTGTTTCGGATTCGCTGGTTCCTACTTGACGGTGAAAGGCACGGTGGCGATGTGGTTCTCCCATGCCAGAGTCAGAGTTCCCTTTGATCCATTTGCCCCGCCCGTCCCTGCAAGCGTGTACTTGAGGTTCTCAATCGTTTCCGCCGGTTTAGTCATGGTCATCGGCACGCGGCCCAGGTCTTTGGTCTTGTCGTAGACAGTGCCCCACTGGCCGGTCTGGGTGTTTACCACGAGGACCCAGTTATCGGGGTCGGAGACGTCTGCGTAGAGAGTGTAATCGCCTGCGGGAACAGCGAGGCTGCCGATGGTGAGGTCCCCATCTGTGTGTAACTTGGTGGCGGCATTGGCTCCTGCACGCCAAATGGGATAGGTGGGATCATGGCCAATTTGGCCGTCCTTGGCGAAGAGGTGGCCGGCTCGGCCTTTGACGCCCGGTGAACTGTAAGTGATGGTGATGCCCTTGCCGGCGATAGTCGCGGACTCTGTGGCGGCGGGGCTCTTGGGTGGGGGCTTGGGTGCGGGCGTCTGGGCGGAGAGCGCTGCTGCTGCGATGAGTAGCCCGGTACAGGCGAGAAGGGATTTCATGGTGATGTTTCTCCTTTTTGGCGAAGTCCTGAGGTAATGGACGTGCCGACGGGATGATTGTCGCACTGCGCGGGCGGGTTGGGAAACAGGGACGTTGCGGCTGTTATGATGCGGCGGAAGGAAGACGCATGGTTGAGCAATCGAAACTCGGGTCCGCTGGAGCACGTTTCCGGGAGGCTGTGGAGCAAGAGCAGCCGCTGCAGGTAGCAGGTGCCATCAATGCATATACGGCAAGAATGGCGGAGGCAACCGGGTTTCGCGCGTTGTATGTTTCAGGCGGAGGCGTGGCGGCCAACTCACTCGGCGTGCCCGACCTTGGGATCAGCAGCCTGGAAGACGTCCTGACCGACGTGCGGCGAATTACCGACGCAACTTCGCTCCCTTTGCTTGTCGACATCGACACGGGGTGGGGCGGCGCATTCAACATTGCGCGAACCATTCGCTCCATGATCAATGCCGGCGCGGCAGCCGTCCACATGGAAGACCAGGTGGGCCAGAAACGCTGCGGGCATCGGCCTGGGAAAGAGTTGGTTTCTCCGGAAGAAATGGTAGACCGCATAAAGGCAGCCGTGGATGCCCGTATGGATGAGCAGTTTGTGCTGATGGCTCGTACAGACGCCCTTGGCAACGAGGGAATAGCCGCGGCGATTGGGCGCGCGCAGGCGTACGTTGCCGCCGGTGCCGACATGATTTTTGCCGAAGCGGTGACGGAGCTTCCGCAGTACACCGAATTTCGCAAGGCGGTAGGCGTCCCGATCCTGGCCAACATTACGGAGTTCGGCCAGACGCCGCTGTTTACGCGGAATGAGTTGAAGGCGGCGGGCGTGGACATTATCTTGTATTGCTGCGGTGCATACCGAGCGATGAACGCGGCGGCACTGAAAGTCTATGAGGCGATTCGCACGGAAGGAACGCAGAAGAACGTGGTGCCGCTGATGCAATCGCGGGCGGATTTGTATAAGTATCTCGACTATCACGCGTATGAGCAGAAATTGGATGAGCTGTTTGCGAAGGGGAAAGTCGGTGAATAGAAGCCATCCGAGACGGGGAATGCGATGAGTATTGCTCCAAATGAGAAGGAGATAATCGGCTCTTGGGTGATGGTCAATCGTCAAATGACCGAAGACGATGCAAGCCGCCGGATAAGATCTCTCATCCAAACCGAACTGAAATACGTCGCTTCCACTAAGGATGGGTGGGAAAAACTCTACCGAGACGCGAGAGACGGTCGATATTGGGAAATTACATATCCCAACGGCGAACTGCAAGGCGGCGGCCCGCAGGCCTTGTTTCTTATTAATTCCGAGAAGGCGGAGGAGAAATACAATATCCCCATATGATTGAAGGACCAGTTTTTCCTACAGCATTCAAGCCAAAGAAATCCGTCGCGCTTTCTGGGACTCCCGCAGGCAACACAGCCCTGTGCACCGTCGGCCACAGCGGCAACGATCTGCACTATCGCGGATACGATATCAAGGACCTGGCGCAACACTGCGAGTATGAGGAAGTGGCATATCTGCTGATTCATGGCAAACTGCCCAACGCGGCAGAACTGGCTGCGTACAAGGCAAGTCTGAGGCCGCTGCGCAGTTTGCCCTCCGCGGTAAAGCAAGCGCTGGAACTGCTGCCTCCCACTACGCATCCCATGGACGTGCTGCGCACCGGCGTTTCAGTGCTTGGTTGCGTGCTCCCTGAAGCGCTGGACCACAGCGAAGCCGGTGCGCGCAAGATCGCAGATACACTGCTGGCGTCGCTCGGATCGATGCTGCTCTACTGGCACCATTACGCGCGCAACGGCCGACGCATTGAAGTGGAGAACGATGAAGACTCCATCGCCGGGCATTTTCTGCATCTGCTGCATGGCGAAGAGCCGAGCGCGGAATGGACGGCGGCGATGCAGGCTTCGCTGATTCTCTATGCGGAGCATGAATTCAACGCCTCCACGTTTACGGCGCGCGTGATTGCGGGGACGGGATCAGATATATATTCGTGCATTGCGGGGGCCATCGGCGCGCTCAAAGGGCCGAAGCACGGCGGCGCGAATGAAGTGGCGCTCGAGATTCAGCAGCGCTATCAGACCGCCGATGAGGCTGAAGCGGATATTCGCCGCCGTGTTGCCGAGCGCGAAGTCATTATTGGCTTCGGGCACCCGGTCTACACCATCAGCGACCCGCGAAGCGACATTGTGAAGGAAGTGGCGCGAGCGCTGGCGAATGCGGCGAGAGATACAAAGCTCTTCAATGTGGCCGAGCGCATCGAGTCCGTGATGCACGAAGTCAAGCGTATGTTTCCCAATCTAGACTGGTACTCGGCGGTTGCATATCACCAGATTGGAATTCCCATCGATTTGTTCACACCGCTGTTTGTCATCGCGCGGACGGCGGGCTGGTCCGCGCATGTGATTGAACAGCGGCAAGACGGAAAGATTATTCGGCCATCGGCAAATTACACCGGGCCTGAGAATCTTACGTTTGTTCCCATTGAAGAGCGTGAATAAAGGAGTTCGATTGTCATCCCACATCAGCAATGAGCGCCCGGCGCCTGATCAGGTTCTCACAGACATAGCCGACTACGCGCTGAGTTATGAAGTTACAAGCGAGTTAGCTTATACGACCGCCCACTATTGCCTGCTGGATACGCTCGGCTGCGGGCTTGAGGCGCTTGAGTATCCAGCCTGCACCAAATTGCTCGGCCCAATCGTTCCCGGCACTGTTGTTCCACATGGCGCAAAGGTGCCGGGCACTCCGCACCAACTTGACCCGGTGCAGGCGGCCTTCAACATCGGCGCGATGATTCGCTGGCTCGACTTCAATGACACGTGGCTGGCTGCCGAGTGGGGCCATCCATCCGACAATCTTGGCGGCATTCTGGCCACGGCGGACTGGCTCTCTCGCACGGCTCTTGCCAACGGCCGGCCCCCGCTGACAATGCACGACGTGCTAACAGCCATGATCAAGGCGCACGAGATTCAAGGCTGCATTGCTCTCGAGAACTCGTTCAACAAAGTCGGCCTCGATCATGTGGTTCTGGTGAAGGTGGCATCGACCGCGGTGGTCTGCAGACTGCTGGGCCTGACGCGCGAGCAGACCATCAATGCAATTTCGCTGGCGTGGGTGGATGGGCAGAGTCTGCGCACGTATCGCCACTCGCCAAATACAGGGTCGCGCAAGAGTTGGGCCGCAGGTGATGCGACTAGCCGAGCGGTGCGCCTGGCACTGATGGCGCAAGCCGGCGAGATGGGCTACCCATCCGTGCTGACCGCGAAAACCTGGGGCTTCTACGATGTGTCGTTCAAAGGCCGCGCGTTCAGCTTTCAGCGAAGTTATGGCAGTTATGTGATGGAAAACGTGCTGTTCAAAATCAGTTATCCGGCTGAGTTTCACGCGCAGACTGCCGTCGAAGCCGCGATGAAGCTGCATCATCAGTTGGCCGACCGAGGACTCAACGCGTCTGCGATCAAGTCCATCACGGTGCGAACGCATGAGGCCTGTCTGCGCATCATCGACAAGAAGGGACCGTTGGCGAACCCCGCTGACCGCGACCATTGTGTGCAATACATGATTGCAATCCCGCTCATCTTTGGCCGACTCACGGCGGCCGATTACGAAGACGCCGTCGCCGCTGATCCGCTGTGGGGACCGCGCATTGATGCTATTCGTGAGCGCATCACCTGCGTCGAAGAACCCGCATTCACGGCCGATTATCACAATCCGGAGAAGCGCTCCATCGCCAACTCCCTGCGCATGGAATTGAACGATAGGACGATCGTCGAAGAGGCCGTCGAGTACCCGATCGGTCACCGGCGGCGGCGTGAAGAAGGAATGCCGTTGCTGATTGAGAAGTTCAAGACCAACCTGCGGCGACGCTATGACGAGGATCGTCAGAGGCGGATTCTGGAGGTCTCACTCGACAGGGAGCAACTTGAGGCGATGGCGGTGAATGAGTACGTTGATCGGTACACATTCTGATTGAGGCACGAGCGGCGGAGGGTGCGATATACTCCGCTTCGAAAGAGAAAGCGGAGGTTTTACTATGCGAAACTATGCGATTTTGAAAGTGGTTTCGGCCGGAGTAATGGCCGCGGCGATGGTGGCGGCGCCTATGGTGGCGATGGCTCAGGGCGGAGACACGGTCTTGAAGCCCGTGGACACGCAGAAGCTGTTGCCTGCAAGCGTTTTTTATCGCGCACAATCGGCCACTACGCAGTTGAGGAACTCAGGTGGCGTTAAGTTTGCCGACGGATACTTTGTTCTGGCAACGATGGTAGATACGAGCGGTTATTCGTCGGACGTGGCGTCTAAGTACCAGGCATATTTCATTACGGAGGTGCCCATCAAGATTGGCGGTCAGAGCCTTGTGGCGGGCGTCTATGGCGTGGGATTTGTTGCGGACAACAAGTTTGTGGTGACAGACGTGGGCGCGCACGACGTGCTTACAGTGAACTCGGGTGAGGACGCTGGACTGAAACGGCCCACGCCGCTGCAGGTGATGGCAGACCCAGCAGGCGGGTTCAGGCTCTACTCCGGACGCCGGTATGTGAGCTTCAGCCGGTAAATATTGAGAGACCGCAGGTAGTTGATTCCATTCAGCGGGCTGGAATTCGGGGCGTCGCCAACGACGCCCAGGGGCTCCGGCCCGTTTCGTTTACGATTGACTGCCTTCGCGCACAAGTGAGATTCTTGTCGCAACTAGAGAGGTAAATTCCTTGCCGCTAACGCTAAAGGTCAACAACGTGACTACGACGGTTGACGTTTCGCCGGACACGCCGCTGCTTTGGGTGCTGCGTGATGTGTTGAATTACACGGGAACCAAGTTCGGCTGCGGGATGGGACTGTGCGGCGCGTGTACCGTGCTGTTGGACGGAAAGGCCGTACGCTCCTGCATGACGCGGGTGAACGGCGCCGTCGGGCGGGCTATCACGACAATTGAAGGACTTTCCCCGGATGGACTGCACCCGGTGCAAGTAGCTTGGGAAGCAATTGATGTGCCTCAATGCGGCTACTGCCAGGCTGGGCAAATCATGTCTGCCGCCGCGCTGTTGGCCCACACGCCCCATCCATCAGATGCGGAGATTGACGCGGCAATGAGTGGCAACTTGTGTCGTTGTGGTACGTATCCGCGGATTCGGCAGGCCATTCGCGAGGCCGCGAATGCGGTTGCAGCAGCGCGAAGCGAAGGAGGGTCCTCCGATGCGCGTCAATCGTAGATCGTTCCTGCAGATGAGCGCCCTTGCGGGCGGCGGATTCGCGCTGAACCTCTATCGCTCCCCGCTGACCGCGGCACAGGGACCGGGGAAGCCGCCGTCCCTGACGCCGCAGGCATTTATTCAAATTGCACCTGATGGCATCGTCACCATCATGGCGCGCGCTTCGGAATCTGGTCAGGGCATGCGCAACATGCTGCCCATGCTGATTGCCGAGGAGTTGGACGTCGAATGGAAGAACGTCAGAGTGCAGCAGGCCGAACTGAACGAAAGGAAATACGGACCGCAGTTTTCCGGTGGCTCCGCAAATACCCCTATGGGTTGGGAGCCGATGCGACGCGTGGGCGCGGCCGGCCGCGAATTGCTTATCACTGCCGCAGCGCAAAATTGGAACGTGCCCGCCGCGGAATGCAGCACGCAACCAGGTCGCGTCATTCATGCGGGTTCAGGCCGCTCAACTGGTTACGGAGAATTGGCCGCCAAGGCTGCCGCGCTGCCCCCGCCTTCACTCGACAGCGTCAAGCTGAAGGACCCCAAAGACTACCGCATCATTGGGCACTCGCAACCAGGTGTGGATACGCATTCGATCGTGACTGGGAAGCCAATCTTCGGCATTGATTTGAAGCTACCAGGAATGCTGTATGCATCCATCGAGAAGGCTCCGGTGTTCGCTGGAAAGGTGAAGACTGCCAACCTCGAAGAGGTGAAGGCGCTGCCTGGCGTGCGCCAAGTGCTTGTGATTGATGGCGGTATTACACCGGCGGCCTGTACTCCGTGGGAGCCTGGCATGGAGCCGGGGATCGCCATTGTGGCCGATACTTGGTGGCAGGCGCAGCAGGCACGCAAGCAGTTAAAAGTCGATTGGGATCTGGGTCCGGCGGCGACGCAGACGAGTGAGGGATTCAGGAAGCGCGCCGGCGAGCTGCTTCAGGCTCCGCCGGCAAAGACCCTGCGCAAGTATGGCGACGTGGATGCCACGCTCAAGTCGTCCTCCAAAATGGTGGAAGCTACCTATGAGTATCCGTTCATCGCCCACGCCACCATGGAACCGCAGGGCTGCACTGCGCATTGGAAAGATGGCAAGCTCGAGATGTGGACCACGAGCACGTTGCCGGTGGACGGCCGTGGACTGATAGCAAAAACGCTCGGCATCCAGGAAAGCGACATCACGACGCATATGGTTCGCGGGGGCGGCAGTTTTGGCCGTCGGCTGCAGAACGATTACGCGGTTGAAGCCGCATGGATTGCAAAACGCGTTGATGCGCCTGTGAAGCTGCTCTGGTCGCGAGAGGATGATATTGCTCACGATCCCTTCCGGCCGGGCGGTACTGTTGGTCTGAAGGCCGGTCTTGATGCACAAGGCAAGCTCACTGCCTGGCGGCACCACTTTGTCACCTTCGGCGATGACAAGAACAACGCATCGGGCGGCGGCATTGGGTCGGACAGCTATCCATCAGGATTCGCTCCGGCGTACGCACTTTATACATCCGCGCAGCCGCTGATGCTGCGTTGCGGGGCGCTGCGGGCTCCAGGCGACAACGCGTATTGCTGGGTTTCGCAGTCATTTCTGGATGAGATGGCGCACGAGGCAGGACGCGATCCCTTGGAGTTCCAACTTGAATTGTTAAGCAACAAACAGGCGCCTTGGAAATCAAACGGCAAGGACGAAGTTGGCGATCATGAGCCGCACGGACAGGATGTTCTGATTCCGGAGCGGTTCAAGGGCGTGCTCGAGCTGGTTGCGGAGAAATCTGGCTGGGCAAAGCGCCCAAAAGTGCCGGGGCGCGGCATGGGAATTGCGGCGTGGTTCTGCCATCTTGGCTACTTTGCCGAAGTGGCTGACGTTAGTGTGGACGCAAGCAACAAAGTCACCGTGCACCACGTTTGGGCAGCCGGTGACGTGGGAAGCCAGATCATCAATCCGCAAGCGGCTGAAAGCATGGGCTTTGGCGGCGTCATTGACGGGATGAGCGAGATGGGGCAGGAGATCACTCTGGTGGATGGGAAGGTACAGCAGTCGAACTTCCATAACCACGCGATCTTGCGGATGCGGCAAGTGCCGCCGATTGAGGTGTTTTGGCGCAAGACTGACTATGCGCCAACGGGCCTGGGCGAGCCCACGCTGCCGCCAATATTGCCAGCCGTGGGGAACGCCATTTTTGCGGCCACCGGCAAGCGGATTCGCACGCTTCCCCTACAAAGGAGTGGGTTTAGCTGGGCTTGAGAGGCGGCGTTGGTGAAAGGCCGCGGGGCATCTGGGTTGCACTCTCTGATACGCGGTTTGGGGCGCGAAAGGTTGCGTCGGCAGGTTGTGCTACATAGGGTAAAGGGCTGCTTAGGTGGTTAAAAAACATGCGAAAGGTTGCAATCCATGGATGCGATTCTTCGAGACATAGACCATGGCTTCCACCTGCGCAAATTATTCGGAACCGCAGAATTGAACTAAACGATGTAAAGGGTTGTTGAGAATTGAACGCTTTTGACGAAATGCGACTTGGGGTGGCTTAAAATATTGAATATGAAAGGGTTATAGAATATATTTGTGTCGCCGAAATGCCGTTTTGTGGGCGCTCAAGCGCGCTTATCGTAGTAACTAGCGTGGATTGAGATAGTTACGAGGCGCGGCTAGGAATAGAAGCTGTGATCTGGGTTGGAAGAGGGGCTCTCATGCTGCCTTCTTGACGCGCGAGGTAACTCGCAGTCCTGTGGCGGTGGCCACCCGGCTCCGCGGATTTGCGGTATCGAATTTGATCCGCGGTTTGTGTTTGGTTAGCGTTCCAGCGTCCCTACGGGACTCTTCGGGTTGTTGGGGGACCGCGTACCCCACGTTGAAACGCGGTGCTAACGAGCGTTGCGCCTACGGCGCAGGGGACGACACGATCGATTTGGTTGTTGGGGTTTGTGGCATCCCAGGTTCCAGAGGCGAGACTTGGTGCACCCGGCGCGCAGCTACTGCTTGTTGGCCTCAAGAATTGCGTCGGCCCATTGCTCGCTGGTCTTCTGTACCCATTGCGCAGATTCTTCGTCCTTGTATTCCGAATAGACGAAGGCATAGATCAGCCGATTCTGAACACGTAGGATGGTGATGCCACCAATCATTTTCACCGCATTTCCGGCAGACGATAGGTTGGAGATCATTCCGAAACTGCAGGCGTTCGGCTTAGAGAAATACGTTCCGAGCATCACTGGCTTGTCGAGACTCACTGTTGTGTCGGAACCGCGCATCGCTTTTATTTTGTGATTCATTTCTTCCTGTTGGTCTTTCAGCGAAGAATTGAGAACAGCGCCGAACTGCTGCGCCGTGGTAGCGCAGACCTGGTTGAAGCTGTTCTCGTCGACCTCGGAGAATTCGGCACGCCGCAAAGTTTCGGCAAGTGCATATCGGGAGAAAGCTTTTGAGATTCCCGCCCTTACGTTTGCTGAATCTTCAGGAGTCAAGAAAGCTGCGAGCAGCCTATTCGTGTCTGGGACGAAACTCTCTGCGAGCACTCTGTAATCGGAACCCATCTCCCCCAGATCCTGCGTGGGCGCAGGAATAACAATCGACTTCAGCCCGGAGCGATAGCTCTGAGCAACGGCAGTGTTGGCGGGGGTAGGGGGCACGCTTTGTGCGTGGCCGTATGCTGGGCATGTTGTCGCGATGGATGTAATAAAAAACGGCGAGTAGAAGAGCATCCGAGAGAAGGAGTGCATTTGATTGTCCTCTGAGTCTCATGAAGGATATCAAAGCCGGGAAACTGGAAAACGCGAAACGCGGACCTTGCGGTCCGCGTTCGGTGTTTAGGATTGGATGGGTCGGTTTGAGCCGGGGATGAATCCCCGGCCTACCATGCCGCGCCTATTTTACGCCTTGGCTAAGACGCCACCGCTTACTTTTTCGTTCAGGATTTCGCGGGCGTTCTTCAGGAACTCGTCCATTGGGATTTTGCCGGCGTCTACGTCGGCCAGGATTGCTTTCTGGGCGGCGTATTCCTTGTTGACTATGCCTGCCTTCGATTGCAACATGCGCCACGCCTTCCTGCGTTCCACGCAGAACATGACTAACTGGCGGCTGAGTGCGCGGTACTCTGTCTTGCCGTTTTCTTCCCAGGTGATGTACACGCCGAAGTCGGGAATGAAGGCGCGGTGACCGGGGGTTAGATAGCGGCGGTAGACGACGTCTTGCTGCGTAATCCTGACCAGCATGTTGTCGAGGTGGACGAGCTTGGCGGCCGCCTCGGGCTTGAGCTTCTTGAGGTGGTTGCGGAAGCGAGCTTCCGTTGTGCACCAGTGGGCTACCGTGTAGCGCGTGATATCGCCGGTGGCCTTCGACTTGGTCTCGTACCAGTCAAGATCAAGCGACGGGTTGCCCTTGAGGTCGAGGGCTTCCTGATAGGTTTCGCCGAGGCGGGGGTTGAAGACGAACTCCGGTGCGCCGC
>Ga0302319_10005964_pt1 | contig 24290 bp, 16 predicted proteins | sample Bog_T0_2_FD_203319 | JGI IMG/M metagenome (GOLD analysis project Ga0302319, IMG submission 203319) | Peat permafrost microbial communities from Stordalen Mire near Abisko, Sweden - Bog_T0_2 | ecosystem: Environmental > Terrestrial > Soil > Wetlands > Peat | place: Sweden: Abisko, Stordalen Mire...
ATGTGACTTCAGATTTACTTCGGGCAGGGCGCGAATTCGTCTTACTGGCGGGAACTCACAAGCGTATCACACATGAAAGCTATGTCAGTTTTTCAGACGCATTGCTGGTTCTTCCAGCCAATATAGAAAGACTCGTAGGTAAACTTGTTATTTTAGAAGCACCTCTTACTCCCGAACTAGTCGCTCAAATTATCGCGGTCGCAAAAGCCGGAAAATCTATGCCTGATGAGTTTAAGCGCCGTCTTTAACTGATCGAACCTTAATGGCGGGCCCCGGTCCCGGTGATCTTTTCAAACCAAGCTGAGGGTGCCACCGGTCCCTCGCCTTTGGGGACCGGGGAGTCGAGAAACCCAAGCCCGCATTTCCCCAAGAATCTTTTTCCGTCCTTGCATATAATTTCCTTCCCTGGGCGCACAATCAAATCATGTTCATCAGCATCCCATCTCTGATCCATGTCTTTGTGAGCGCAGCGAGCCTCTGCCCCACCGCAGGTGGCTGGCCGCACCGCAGGTGCCGCACAATGGTTTTGAGTTGGGTAAAAGTAGAGGCCGCAGGGGCAAAGGAAAAGCGATCAAAAGGAGAAGAAAAACAGCAGCGATACCACCCCCCTCCCTTAAAACCCGGTTTCTGAGAGGGGTTCATCAATGCAAGTAAAAGATAATAAACATCGTTATCAACCATCCATATGTACTCATCAGTAAACACAAACCTCGAAAAACCACCGCTTTTTAGCCAATAAACACACCTTTTTTGCCAGTTTCGCACGAAAAACGGCGCTTTTTGGAGCAATTTCTCGTGACCGCATCTTCGCCTTTGCGGATCTGGGAGACGATGCCCCCCGGTCGTTTTGATTGTGCTTCAAAAGGGCGTTCAGCCTTCCAGTTTTCCGGCGCGCTTCTTGCGTATCCACCACCAGGCAAAGCCAATTGCCGCCAGGCCGCCGACGACGGCCACGAGCGTCAGTCCGTGGTGCGCCACCAGGCCCACCGCTCCCGGACCCAGCTTGAGCACCAGCGCGGAGAGAATCAGCCAGCGGAGCATTCTTCCACAAGAGACGGCCAGCATGAAGGGAGCGACGCGCATCTCGAAGACGCCGGCAGCAAAGACAAAGGCCTTCCAGGGCGTGGGCGGGGGCAGCATGGAGGGAATCATCATCGCCAGAAACTCTTGATTCTCAAAGCGTTCGCGCAGTTGCTCGTAGCGTTTGCGGTTGACGTGCTTGAGCAGAAAGAGTTCGCCGCCGGCCCGGCCCAGCCCATAAGGAAGCAGACCGCCGATTGCCGATCCCACGGAGGCCAGCAGGCAATAGAGCCAGAAGTGGGGCTTGTCGGCCCAGATGTATCCGGCCAGAATAAAATCCATGGGGACAGGAATGGTGGACGAATCCAGCAGCGCGAGCGCGCCCACGCCCCAAATGCCGAATTTGGCCAAAAAGGGCAGGAGCACCAGATCGCATTTGGCCATCCACCGAAGAAATACTGCTTTCAAAGCCGGTTCCCTTCCGCCCGCGCATCCGTCTTATAGTCAACAACCATTGTACGGGCCGGGGCGTGGATTCGATTGGGATGAGAGAATAGAGAGGAATGTGAAACGAAGCGGCGGGGCGCGCCAGCGCTCAGCCTGTCTCACTGGGAATGAATGTCCACTGACAAAGCGCCAACCGAAGTGAACGAGCCGAAGAGGCCAGCGGAAGCCACGCCTGCTACGGGCGAAGAGTTGCGCGAGCCTGACTCTGCGTCGCCGGTAGTGCGCGGTTCGCGCTGGGTAGACTACGACACGCACGAACTGCTGCAGATGATCAGCGAGCTTGAGGACGAGCGGCGCTGGGCGCGTCTGCGCGAAGGGGTTTGGATTGCGATTCTCATCCACCTGGCGCTGATCTCGGCGATGATTTTGCTCCCCCGATACATCAGGATGCCGCAAGTGGTTAACCGGAGCGCGCTGAACCAGCCAAAGGACTTTACCTATCTGGATACGCCCAAGTTGCAGCCCAAGGTGACCATCAAGCCGGTTCCGACGCCGCAGCCCACGATCGACAAAAAGACGCTGGAGGAGATGAACAAGGCGACCCCGGCGCCACCCGTGGCAGAGCCAACACCGAAGGCAGCCGAGCCAGCCCCGGTCCAGCCGCCGCCCTCCAGCCAGCAGTCGCAGCCATCGATTGAGGCGCCGCGTCCGGCGGCTGTGCCGGCCCGGCCCAACTTTGCCATGGGCTCGCAGAATCCCGCCGACCAGTTGCGCGACGCGATGAAGGGTGCTGCGCGGGATCGCGGCATGGGTACAGGCAATCTAGGCGGCGGGGGAATGTCGCGGCATCCCGGCCTGAACGCGGGCGGCATTCAGATTCTCTCCGACACCCAGGGTGTGGACTTCAACAATTGGCTGCAACGCTGGCACTATGAGACGCTGCGCACTTGGGAGCCACTGATTCCCGACGAGGTTAACCCGCCGCTTCTCAAGCAGGGGCAGCTCATGATTCGCTTCAAGGTGCTGCCCAACGGCCGGCTGATGGACGGCAGCATGGTGCTGGAGGGCAGCAGCGGCGACGTGGCCCTGGATCGCGCGGCCTGGGGCGCGCTGGTGGGCTCGAACTACCCGCCGCTGCCCAGGGAGTTCCACGGACCATACCTGGAACTGCGCGCGCTCTTCATGTACAACATGGAGCCGGAGCGGTAGGGATGTGAGTTTAGGATTCGACCCTAGTTGCCGTTTTGCGAAAATGCGAGTTCGATGCTTCGCCCACCGTAAAGAATACGGAGAATGGCGACTGAGTCGGCGCTCACGCGAAAGGCGATCAGCACACGGCGCTCAAATCCCATCACGCGCAGGCCGGGACGCAGATCGTCGCGACGGGTTCCTCGCTCGGGCAGTGTGGTGAGGCTCTGGCAGGTTTTCTCGATGCGCAAAATGTATCCCAGGGCGCGTTTTGGGCTGCTGTGATCCGCAATATAGTCGTACAGATCGAGGAGATCGTCCTTTGCTTCGGGCGTGAAGACGACGGTGTGGCTCACACCTTGCGCGCCTCTCGCTCCTGGTGGCGAGCGCGAACGGCGGCAAAGGCCTGGCTTGCGGGAATGGCCCGGCTGGGGTCCGCCTGGAGCGCATCGTAGGCGGTTACGACATCCTCGCGCAGCCAGCGTTCCACGGCGGCGTCCCGTTCTTCCAGCGCGCGCAAACCGGCGCGAACGACCTCACTGGCCGAGGCGTAGGCACCGGAATCCACCAGCCGGTCAATGAAGCGGCCCTGCTCGCTGGGCAGGCTGACCGTCCGTTTTTCGCACAAAGTGGCGGGCATCGCGCATCGCTCCTATTGAGAATTTTAGCACAAGTATGAAGAATTCGTACCGGAATTCGACTTTCACCCCAGGCTGCAACGGCAGTGAATTAGCGAATGACCGCATAGACGCTGGAAGCCAGGATGGGAACAATCCAGACGGCGAACCAGATCAGATAGGATCGCCGCATTTTCGGGAGCGCAGCCCGGCGAAAGGGCGTGGCAAAGCTGCCTGTTGGGCGCAGATCGCGGCCCAGGGTTGCCGCCAGCCGAATTCCACTGAAGATCACGATCATCATGTATGCGAAGACTGCCAGAAAAACGCCTCCAACAAGCCATCCCAACCACGGAAGAACGGCAGGAGAGCAGTTGCGCCCCAGCGCAACTCCGAAGAGAAGAACCAAGCAGCCCCAACTCCAGATATTCAGATAGCTTATGCCATTGCGCCTCATTGCATCCTGGTATTTGAAGTGCTCTTCCGTGCGTTCAGCCGGAAGCGGGGAACCGGAGCGGGCAAGCAGAATCTTGGCGGGGAGAACCAGCGCCATCCAGGTCATCTGTAGCGGAGGAAGCCAATCGATGTGCATTCCGTCGTGATGAAGCAAGAGACCCCAACTGAGCGCAATGATTGAGGCCGAAAGCGCTTCCAGCGGCCAGTAGATGTAATCGCTCAGGCGGCGGGATTCCATCGCGATGGCGACAGCGCGGACCGGCAAATTGGTGCCGAGTTTGTGGCGCGTCCACGCGTGGAAGGCCAGCATGGACGCAACATAGAGAAGCGCCCAAAACCCGCACAGGGGAATCAAATCCCACCGGCGGATCGCAAAACAGATTCCAAAGAAGACAGCCAGGGCCAGGTGCAATGCAATCAGCATGGCGCGATAGCTTTTCAGCCACGACTTCCCCGGCCCCTCATAGAATCCCGCCGGAACCTCAATGCCGAGGAAGTAGCTCGGACCGTTCCGCAGCGGCTGGTTCCAGAGATACTTCACCAAGCCGAAGACAATCGCCACAAAAATCAGAAGAGCCGAGCTGAGAATCATCCATTCAAATTCTGTTGGCGCGGTCATTGAGCGCCTCCTTTCTGTTGCAAAAGCGAGAGTTGCTGGCGAACGGCCACTTCGATTTCGTGGGTCGTGAGACCTGCCAGGATGAACTGCGTGAGCACCGTGCGCAAGGGCGGCAGGAGTTCTGCCTGATCGATGCGGCCCGGATTGCGCGCCGCGATAACGGCGCCGGCTCCGTGGCGGACGGTGACGAATCCCTCGTCCTGAAGCTGACGGTAGGCGACGGCGACGGTATTGAGATTGACGCCCAGATCGCCGGCCACCTGCCGGACCGAGGGCAGCGAAGCTCCCTCGCGCAGTTCGCCGCCGGCGATCAACGACTTGATGCCGTCGGTGATCTGCTGGTAAAGGGGGCGTTTGTCGTTGGTTTGCAGAGTAAGAAACATGGCGTTCTCCAACTGTCATCTGTATGTATACATCATACAATTATCAAAGTCAAGGGGGTGAAACGAAATTTCTGAAGATTTTTTCAACGGCAAGGAATTGGCGTGAGGATTGATTCCAGCGATTGACAGTTTACATATACTTTTCTTATGGACTCTGCGGCAAGCCTGGGAGATGCGCAGAAAAAGAACTGGCGAGCGGCCTTCCGGTCGCACGGGAGCGCGCTTCTGCGTGAGCGCGAGGAGCAGGTCTTTCTTCTTCTTTCGCTGCTGATTGGAGCGCTGACCGGATTGGCCGTGGTGGCGTTTATCGTGCTTACTGAGCGGCTGGGAATGAGGCTCTATCCAGCGGGCGGGGCGGCGTGGAGGCGAGTTCTGGTGCCCGTGGCAGGCTCGGCAGCCATGGGATTTCTGCTCTTCCGCTACTTTCCCAATGCGCGCGGCAGCGGTGTGCCCCAGACCAAAGCCGCGCTCTTCGCGCGCAACGGATTCATCTCGCTGCGCACCGTACTGGGCAAGTTCTTCTGCACGGCGGCGACGCTGGCCAGCGGAATTCCTCTGGGCCGCGAGGGGCCGTCGGTGCAGGTTGGTGCGGGCATCGCCTCTGTACTGGGCCGCTGGCTGGGATTGCGTCCTGAAAAAGTGAAGGCCCTGATTCCCGTGGGTGCGGCCGCGGCCATCGCCGCCGCATTCAATACGCCGATGGCGGCTGTGCTTTTCTCGCTCGAAGAGGTGATGGGCGATCTGAACGCGCCGATCTTGGGTTCGGTGGTTCTGGCCTCCGCTACTTCCTGGGCAATGTTGCGTCTGCTGCTGGGCAACAACCCGCTTTTTCAGGTGCCGCAATACACCCTGGTTCATCCGCTGGAGTTCGGCATTTATGCTCTGCTGGGCATTGCCGGCGGCTTTTTATCGGTCGCGTTTACCAAACTTCTGCTCAAGATGCGCCGGTTTTTTCTGCATTTGCCCCAAAAGACGCGTTGGCTGCATCCGGTGGCTGGCGGTGTAACGGTTGGCCTGATGGGCTGGTTTGTGCCTCAAGTACTGGGCGTGGGATATACCTACGTGGGCAGCGCTCTGAATGGCACCCTGGCGCTGCGGGTGATGTTGCTTCTGGTGGCGCTCAAGTTGGTGGGCGTGACGGTGAGCTACGCCTCCGGCAATGCGGGCGGAATCTTTGGACCGAGTCTGTTTCTGGGCGCTATGTTGGGGGGGGCCATCGGAGCCGTGGCTCACGGCTTGCTGCCGGGTTACACGGCCTCGCCGGGCGCTTATGCATTGGTGGGCATGGGTGCGCTCTTTGCCGGAATCGTGCGCGCTCCCATGACCTCGGTGCTGATGATCTTCGAGATGACCAGGGATTACGCCGTCATCGTGCCCTTGATGATCGCCAACTTGACCAGCCTCTTCATCTCCCGGCGCTTCCAAAAGCAGCCCATCTATGAGGCGCTGGCCGAGCAGGACGGCATTCATCTGCCCACCTCCAGCACATTGCACCAAACCAGCCAGCGGACGGTGGCGCAGGTGATGCGGCGCTCGCCGGAGATTCTTTCCGCACGGATGCTGGTCAAGGACGCGCTGGAAGAGAGACGCAACAATCGCCAGCGCATCTGGCCGGTGGCCGACGGGGACTATTTTTTGGGAATGTTGAGCCGCGAAACGCTGGAGTGGGCCGCCGTCGATGGGAGAAAAGAGAGACCGCTCAAAGAGATCGTGGAAACCCACCATGTGCAGCACGTTCACATGGATCATGCGCTGCATCTGGCCTTGGAGCGAATGAGCCAATACCATGTGGACATTCTGCCAGTGATTCACCGCGCTGAGATTCACAAGTTGGAGGGAGTGGTGACGCTGCGGGATCTGCTGGACTCCTACGGCGTAACCGTCGTCGGCGAGGAGTAGGCTGATACTCTGAAAAGCATGAATGAGCGTGAACTGCAAGCCGATTCATTCCCTTTGATGCCAGCCGCGCCGCATGAGCGGCCCTGGGTCTTCGGCATTCTGATTGCTCCGGTGGCAGTGCTGGCCAATGGACTGATCGGCGGCGCGCTGTTTTTTCTGCTCCATCAGCGGCAGGGCGTGGGAGCGGCGCGCGCGGCGGAGATTGTCGCCTTTCTCAATCTGCCCAATACCATCTATTTTCTCTGGAGTCCGATCACCGACTTCTGGATTCGCCGCCGCACTTGGCTGATGGTGGCGGCCACGGCGGCGGCGGCGGTGATGCTGGCCGCATTTCACCAACCCAGCCTGGCCAGCCCGGCAGCGGTGGCGCTGATGTTCCTGAGTGCCTGCCTGGGCCAACTGATTGTCGCCGGCAGTGGCGGCTTGATGGGCACACTTGCCAGCGAGGCCAATCGCCGCCGCGCAGGCAGCTTTTATCAGAGCGGTTCACTGGCCTTCGGCGCGCTGGCGCTCTCCGTGCTGATGTATTTTTCCAGCCGGCTGCAGTTGGGCGCTCTGGGCTGGCTGATGGCAGCCATGATTGCGCTGCCTTCGCTGGCCGCGCTGGCCGCGCCGGAGCAGCGCACCATCAGCGGCCATGGGCTGGCCAAGACCTTCGAGCAGATCTGGGAGGAATTCAAGGGCACCTTCTTCCGCTGGGAGGCGCTGCCCTACACGCTGGTGATGCTCTTTCCCATGTGCAGCGGCTCGATGATTCAACTGCTGCCCGGCCTGGCTGCCGATTACCACATCAGCGATCAGCAGGTGGCGTGGATCAACGGCCTGGGCGGTGCGCTGCTGACGGGTGCGGGCGCGCTTGCGGCGGCTTTGGTCTCCACGCGGGTGCGCGCTCCGGTGGCCTATTTGACACTGGGTCTGGTGAATGCGGCTACGCTGGCTGTGCTGTGGCTGGGACCGCTGCGGCCAATGGTCTATCTCACCGGTACGGTTCTGTTCATGTTCACCATCGGCGCCGGCTACGCGCTCTTCACGGCGGTGGTGCTGGAGTTTTTGGGCGGCTCGGGCAAGAGCGGCAGCGCCCGCTACTCCATCATCAACTCACTGGGCAATGTGCCTGTCGCTTACATGGCTTTCGTGGACGGAAGCTGCGCTGGACGCTGGGGCGCGCGCGCCGCCTCCGGAGCGGATGTCGTCCTCAGCACCGTCGGCGCATCGCTCCTTCTGGCATACTTTTTAAGCCGCCGCCGCGTTATAGCAAAACCAGAGTAGCTGTACCCAAGGGCAATGCTGCAAAGTGGCTTCTTTCTCAACCGGGCCCCCAGCGATAGGTCTTCGTCGCTGGGGTGGAAGAAAAAGCCACCTCGCTTACAATCACCAAGGGTATATTTACTCTGGTTTTGCTCGAAAACTCCGGCATAGGCTCAGTGCGCGGACGGCCGGACTTCAACGAACCGGGCTAGAGAGGATACTCTAGGAGTAGAGAGTCTGGGCGTGTTGCCGATCGAACTGCGGCGGCGCTCGAAGGGGCCACGATTTCAGCGTGGCAGAGTTGACACAGCAAGGCATTGAGGGAGTCCCACATTGAAGAGGAAGTTGTTGCTTGCGATACTGGCCGTGATTCCGGCCGCGTTCATGCCCCTGGAGGCCACTAGCCAGGTTGTTCCCGCTGGCGGAGCGGCCCGCGCCGCGCAGGATGAACCCACCTACAAGTACGAGATCTTCGCCGGTTACGGCTACACCAGCCTCAACCAGGTCTACCAGTCGCGCAACGGATTACAGGGCGTGAATCTGGCTGTGACCCGCGATTGGGGCAAGCACTTCGGCCTGACCGCCGACGGCGGCTATTACGCCTACGCCTACGACGCCACCAACCCTGGAAAGCCGACGGTGGAAATGGTGCTGTTTGGCCCGGTGGTGCGCGCCAATCTCTATAAGAATTATGATGTATTTTTTCGCGGGCTGCTGGGCGGGGCACACACCGGCGGCGAGAGCGCCACACCCAACATCTCCTTTGCCGGCGGCGCCGGCGGCGGCGTGGACTGCCGACTCAGCCCGCACTTTACCCTGCGCGCCTCGGGCGACGATATCGCCTCGTCGTTTCTGGCAAACGCCAGTACGACGGTCTGTTCCGCGGGCGCGGATTGCTCCCCGCATATGCGCCGGAACTCGCGCGCCGCGTTGGGCCTGGTTTACAAGTTCTGAGGGAGATTCACTGGCAAATCATTTGTGGAGTGGCACTTTTCGTCAACAATTGCGCCGCTTCACGTAAATCGGGTGGGCCTGCAGGGATTCGAATCCCGAACCATGGGATTATGAGTTCCGCGTGATTCCAGGAGTGGCACCTGTATCCTGCTAACTCTAATTTAGCCCCGCACGGCACGGCGTAACCAATGTAGTTCTATGTTGTTGATTGTAAATGGGTGCATTTTTGAATTGGTCCCATTATGGCCGCATTTTGAAATTGAGGATCCCGAAGGGGCCAATGCTGACCTGTGAAGCCAGTTCTTAGAGAGCTTTGTTGAGGAATTTGCGGGCTCCCTTGGCCCCTTCCATGCAGGGACCTCTTCCTAATCCCGACGCTGCTGTTTCTGTCTGAAGATCCTTCTCGGAGCACCTCGCGGCTCGTTCCTCGGCATGTTTTCGGGTCTGTACGAAGCTTGCGGCCCAGAAGAATGTCGAAATGGAACGGGCCAGGTATGAACTAGAAGAGCACTGGGCTCTATGCGTCCCCGCCATCAGGGTGTTAGCACTCTTGCCGGAACGGGACGCGCGGGACATATCAACAAGTTTGAAGCAATTGGCGGCATAGTTTCGCGGGTGGTCTCTTCAGTTGCCGGTCCTGGTCTAGCAGAGGTAGCGGTAGAATTCCTTCCGGTATGACGGCCAAACCGGAACTTGAGCCTCAGTTTACGGTAACGGCCCAAACCACTCATCCACCGCATGATAGCGCCTATAAGTGCCGGGTTCAGTAGATGGGTCCCCCAAACGCCGATTGCGCAAGTGATCCGCCAGTCGCATTCAACCCTCGCCAAGTAGCGAACCTCCGAGCCGCCGGCGCCTCGAGGACGGTCATCTCTCAGGAACTGAACATCGGCGTAGGCAGGGTCTGCCGACGCTACAGCCCCGTTCCAAAAACCCTCTAGAATCCGCCCTAGCAAGTGACTGATTCCACGGCGCCACAAAGGGCCGGTTTTCCCAGAAACAGGCGTTTTTCGAGCGTTATCCGCACCACGGCATGCAACGGAGCTGAACTGGATGTAGCAATTAAGGGAAATCGATTCGTTTTTACAGGGGTTGAGTGGACCACTATGACATCGCGAGAACGTGTTCTTGAGTCTTTGAAGCATCATGAGCCTGACCGGGTTCCGGTGGATCTGTCAGGGTACCGTTCATCAGGCATATCCGCGATCGCCTATCCGAAGCTGAGAGCCGCTCTGGGGCTTGAGCCTCGGACCGTAGACGTCTACGATCCGGTGCAGCAACTGGCCATTTGCCACGACGACGTGCTCGACCGGCTGGGTGTGGATACGGTGGAGATGGGGCGAGCCTTCTGCCAGGAAGACAAGTGGTGGGCGGATTGGACTCTGCCCGATGGGACGCCATGCAGAATGCCGGTGTGGGCGCAACCTGAGCGGGCAGGATCTGATTGGGTGCTAAGAGCGCCGAGCGGCCGGGTGATGGCGCGCATGCCGGAGGGTTCGCTGCACTTTGATCAGGTCTATTGGCCGTTCCTCGACGGCGATGAGGATCTCTCACGCATCGAGGAACTCTATCCGGAGCACATGTGGACCGGGGTGGCGTCGCCTCCGGGACCATCGGTCTCAGGACCGGTGGAGTTGGCTGCTGGGGCGCGTGCGCTCCGCGCGAAAACGAAGCGGGCAATCATCGGGCTCTTCGGCGGAAACCTGCTTGAGATGGGGCAGTTTTACTACCGCATGGACAACTTCCTGATGATGCTGGCCGGCGAACCGCAGCAAGCGCACCGGTTTCTGGATGCGCTGGTGGAAATCCACATGCGCAACCTGGAGAAGTTCCTCGGGGCGGTTGGCGAGTCGATTGACGTGATCGTTTTTGGCGATGATCTGGGCGCGCAAAACAGCCCGCAGATTTCGCCTCGGATGTACCGTGAGTTCTTTAAGCCGCGGCACGCCATGATGTGGGCACGCGCCAAGCAACTGGCCAACGTCAAGGTGATGCTGCACTGTTGCGGCGCCGTGCGGCCATTACTGCCCGACATCATCGAGGCGGGACTGGATGCGATCAACCCCGTGCAGATAAGTTGCAGGGGCATGGAAGCCGAAGGACTGAAGCGCGATTTCGGCAAGGACTTGACGTTCTGGGGCGGCGGATGCGACACGCAGAGCATATTGCCGCGCGGCACGCCCGCCCAGGTGCGCGAACACGTGCTCCATCAGTGCGAAGTGCTGGCGCCCGGCGGCGGATTCATCTTCCAGCAAGTGCACAACATCATGGCCAATGTGCCAGCGGAAAACATCATCGCGATGTACGGCGCGGTACGGGAGTACGACGCGCGGGGAGTAGCTAAGTTATGACAATGGCGGTGTGGGGTGGTCTCGCTTTGACGCTGTTGGCAGGCCTGATGTCGGGCAACTGCATGTTGCCGATGAAGTTCAGCCGAAGCTGGAGGTGGGAGAACACCTGGCTGGTCTTCAGCGTGGTATCTCTCATCATTCTGCCCTGGGCGCTCGCGCTGGGTCTCGTTGACCACCTCTTTGAGACGTACAGCGACCTGTCTTTTGTCCAGCTCGCAGTTCCCCTTTTGTTTGGAGCCGGATGGGGGATAGCGCAAGTGCTCTTCGGAATTTCGGTCCAGCGTCTCGGACTTGGCCTGGCCTACGCCATCATCGTGGGATTGGGCGCGATGCTGGGAACCTTGGTGCCGTTATTTGTTCAGCATCGCTCACAGGTGGGCGGGTATGCGCTCTTTGAAATCCTGGCCGGCGTTGCCGTGATGGTAATCGGGGTCAGCCTGTCCACGTGGGGCGGACAGATCAGGGAGCGCGACCTTCGCTCTGCACGGCAATCCAGGCCAGTCAGCGGATACTGCGGCGCCGTGCTGCTGGCAATACTCTGCGGCGTGATGGCTCCAATGCTCAATTACTCCTTCGCCTTCGGTCAGGATATTGCGCAACAGGCAGTCAGGCTTGGCAATTCGGAACTTCATGCGGCATACGCCGTGTGGCCAATCGGATTGGCAGGCGGCTTGGCGCCCAACATCGCTTTCAGTCTTTACCTGCTTCGAAAAAACCAAAGCTGGCCAATCTTCAGGTTGGCCACGCCGGATGTCCTATTGCCTATCCTCATGGGGGTGCTTTGGATGGGAGCTTTCGGTCTTTATGGCATGAGTGCGATTTATCTGGGATCTCTTGGAACGTCGATAGGCTGGGGACTCTTCCAGATATTCATGATCATGACCGCAACGCTATCCGGCGTATTGACAGGCGAATGGAAGAACGCCCCGCGCACTTCCAGAGTGCTGCTGTTGTCGGGTTTCGCTTGTTTAACCGGTGCTACGGCATTGCTCGCAATGGGGAATCACTGAGAATGACCAGATTGTGTGGAATCTTTGAAATTACGAATCTGAGAAAGAGACGGGATGACCCGGGAGATTGACCTTCCGGTTCCACCCAACACAGAAAGGAACTGAAGATGCAACGATTCGGAATGACGCTTCGACTCAAGCCTGGCAGCGCGGAAACCTACAAGGCATATCACAGCGCGGTATGGCCGGAAGTGCTTGAAATGATATCGGACTGCAACATTCGGAATTACTCGATCTACTTCAAAGACGACGTTCTATTCAGCTACTTTGAATACTACGGAACCGATTTGACAAAAGACTGGGCGAAGATGGCCGCGCACGCCAAAACGCAGGAGTGGTGGGCTGTAATGGAGCCTCTGCAGGAACCCCTGGCGACGCGGAAAGAGGGAGAATGGTGGGCGGAGATGGAAGAAGTATTCCATCTGGACTAGGGCCTGTTAACACTACCTCGGGCGGATGGCGTTGCGCGCGAAATACCGCTCAGACGAGGCGGAGTCCGCAGGGTTTGGTTGTTCCAAGCACAAACACGACAACGAAGTATGGGCGGTTTTTCGCCGCAACCCGAAGGGACGGGGCCAATTTTCCCCATTTCTTCGTTGCTCGTCGCTTCAGTAACCAGCTACAGTGCGCTCCTCGCGCCTCGAACTGAGAGAAATTGGCTCCCTTCGCCACCGTCCGAGGTAGTGTTAACAGGCCCTAGCGCAGATCGAACGCACTAAGTCTCTAACCGCTTGTTTTTGTATCAGATCCGCGCCCCATCTTCTTGCCTTTTCTTCTTGGCGATAGGGTGGGAAACCGCGAACTATAAAGCGCGAAATCACGCGTTCATAGGCCTAATACCTGAGCGCAACTAATTCACAATTTGACGTCAGTTCAAAGGATTACTATTATTGCCGAATGTGCACTTATTCCTTTGACCGTCGTGAATTTCTTAGGCTTGCCCTTGCCGGGTCGTGTGTGCCGGCTTTTCCCGGAATAGGTTGGGGAGAATCAATTGCATGCGACCGCACAGGCTGGTATCGCCAAGCCAAATTTGGGATGTTCATCCACTGGGGGCCGTATTCACAAGCCAGCGTTGAAGCTTCCTGGCCGATCATGACGCCGCAACCGGGGGGCATTACCGAGGCCGCGTACCGCGCCCTGCCGCAAACCTTCAACCCGGTGAAATTCGATCCCCACGCCTTTGTCGATCTGGCGCGATTGGCGGGCCAGGAATACATGGTCTTCACAACCAAACACCACGACGGGTTCTGCATGTTCGATTCGTATTATACGGACTACAAGATTACGAACACTCCCTATGGCAAAGACATTGTGGCGCAACTGGCCAAGGCCTGCGGTGAAGACGGCATGCCGCTGGGTTTTTACTACTCGCCGCCTGACATGCACCATCCGGGCTACCGCGATACCACCAAGCTGGCCAAGGAGAACTGGCGTGGCGAGTCTCAGCGGCCAGAGTGGCCGAGTTATCTCCAGTACATGAAATTGCAACTGGCGGAGCTGCTGACCCGATACGGTCCCGTAGCGATTGCCTGGTTCGATGGCCTCGACAACAAGATGAAATTCGATGGCGCGTGCGTAATCGAAATGATCCGCGAGCTGCAACCGGCCACGCTCGTCAATGACCGTATCGGCGTAGATGCCGACTTCGAAACGCCGGAGCAGTATATTCCCACCGCCATTCCTACCAAGGGCATTGTGCTTTCGGGGATTGACCCTGAAGTTTCCAAGAAGTTGAAGAACACGATTCCACGGCCGGAAGACTTCCGGCTGTGGGAAACCAATATGACCATCAACAACACCTGGGCCTATAACAAGAACGATCACGATTACAAGTCCAGCCAGACGTTGATCCGAAGCCTGGTTGAAGTAGCCAGCCGCGGTGGTAATTATCTGTTGAATGTAGGGCCTCAGCCAGATGGCCAGATCCAGCCGGAGTTTCAGCAGCGGCTGCGAGCGATTGGAAATTGGCTCACTCTCAACGGCGATTCGATCTATGGAACCAACTATGGACCAGTCCAGGGAGTTTCTGGCTTGAGGTCAACAGCGAAAGGGAAGTCTGTTTATCTGCATCTATTCGACTGGCCTGCTCCCGTTTGTGAGGTTGCCGGCATCGAGACAAGAGTTATGTCTGCCCGCCTGCTTGCCACTGGGCAGCCGCTGACTTTCCGCCAATCCGAAGGCAAACTACAGATTGATATTCCTCCGCAGCCCCCCGACCCAAATGTCAGCGTCATTGCATTGAAGACTTATTAGTGGACTATCTGTCCATGCTTATCTTGACGACGAAGACGAACACAGTGAACTGGAGAAATGCCTGGGATTTATCTGTCTTCCTCTCTGGCACTGGAGTAAAGTGAGCCAGGAGTTACCAGCTTGCGCGGTGCGCAAATGATCATTTGCTTATACCGCCTCACGATGTGTAATATTCTCACGAGTGCAGTATGCCTCTTCGATCATGCAGTCTGTTTATCGTTCTTGGTGCGTTCACCTCGCTGAGCTTGGTGGCGCAAACTCCGCCTGCGGGGTATGACACGCTCCAGGATCTTTGGGTCTTTCAATCGACCGAGCCGACCAACTGGGCGGGGGGCGATCTGGTGGCGCCCGGCAGTGCTATCCCCGTCGACACTACCCAAACCTATAACGGACTGCCCTCACTTTCCTTTGATGTCCCGATCTCAAGCCTGGGATACTGGAACGCGATTCTGGCTGGAGTCGCCTGGCGACCCTATACGCTCGAGTTCTATCGCGCGCACGGCTATCTTGAATTCAACATCAAGGGCGCAGCGGGGGGCGAGCAATTCAACCTCATCCTCTCCGACTATCTGCCCAGCCGCTTGTCCAACACCCAACTGGCAACTGCCGCTTTGAGTAGCGCAGTCTATGTAACTACGACGACCTCCTGGCAGCACGTGCGCATTCCCCTGAGCGCCTTTGTAGCGCCGGACGGCTTTGACTTCCGCCAGGTGCGCTCCATGGAGCTCAGCAACGCCAGCTCGGGAACCTATGTACAGCAGTTCTGGCTGAATTCGATCGAGTTCACCTCGCCGGATACAGAGCCCAGTTATCCGGCCATCAAGGTAAATCAGCTTGGCTACACTACGCATGCATGGAAATATGCCACGATCTCCGGCTTTGGCGAGTTGCTGACTGCCGCGCCGGGCACGCCCTTCGAGGTGCTGAACGCGAGCACCAGCCAGGCCGCCTATACGGGCCAACTGACGCTCGTGACTAACTATGACGTGGGTGTCTCGGGAGAAAAGGTGCTGAATGCGGATTTCACCGCGCTCACGACCCCTGGGACTTACTATATCCACGTGGAGGCCACGCGAATCGCGGACTCCCTCCAGTTCACTATTGGCGATAGTGTCCTGCAGCCGCTGCAGCGCGCGATTCAGCGCTACTATTTCTATCAGCGCCAGGGCATCGCCATCGGGGCGCAATACGCCGACCCCGGCTACGCGCGCGGTCTGGGGCATCCCAACGACGTGACCGCGCAGTTCCGCTCGCACTCCAGCCCGACGATTGACGTCTCGCATGGCTGGTACGACGCCGGCGACTATGGCAAGTACACCAACAACACCGCTTTGACCAGCGCCGGGCTGTTGGACGCCTACAGCATCGCGCCTGCGTTCTTCAACAGCCTTCAGGTAAACATTCCCGAGAGCGGCAACGGTATGCCTGACCTGCTGAACGAGGTCAAGTGGGAGCTCGACTTCCTCATGAAGATGCAGGACCCTGCGTCGGGCGGCTTCTACGTGCAGGCCACCAGCACGGGTTGTATGCCGGATGGAGACTGCAAACCGGAGGACATCACGCTGACGCGCTATGTGGAGGATCTGATCAGCGGCGTACCCAATGTACGTCCCACAGCGCCCTCGGCCTTGGCTGTCGCCGCACTGGCGCGCGCGGCCGGCATTTACAGCGCATTGGACGCGAGTCTTGCACAGTCTTATCTGGCCGCGGCGGAGGCCGGATGGGCGTATCTGCAGGCAAATCCGGCGAACATTGAGGCGACGGGCTTCGCGGGCGACCAGCTCACCGACGATCAGGAGCGCATGTGGGCGGCGGCCGAGCTCTTCCGCACCACGGGGGAAGCACAGTACAACACCTACTTCCTGGCGAACTATCAAAACTACGCTGCGCACTTTAGCAACACCACCGGCAGCGCCTCCGACATTATCTTCCGTGCCTTCAACGCCTATAACGGATCGGCGGGGGCTGACGCGACAGAGCGCGCCTGGTTCACCACGAACTTTGCGATCTGGCGGGGGATTCAACTCAAACGTATGGAAGGCGCGTGGCGTAACTTCATGCCTTTATGGGGTTACTACTGGAGCAGCAACTCCGAGACCCTTACGACAATCCTGGTGTTGGCGCAGGGCGAGATGGGCACAACGGCTCCGGCGGCGGGCGATATCGGTGAGATCGTCGATGCCGCACAGGCGCAGATCAACTACATATTGGGCGTCAATCCCTTGCATCGCAGTTACGTTTCGGGCATAGGCGGCGATACAATCCAGACGGTCTACTCGTCCATCTACCCCGCCTATGGACTCTACACGCCGCCACCGGGGTATATGCCCGGAGGGCCGGACATCGACGACTCACCGTGGTACTCGCAATTCCCCGCGCGCTGTTATGCCGACACCGACACCGACTGGCCGGTCAGCGAGCACGACATTGGCTACACCGCGCCGCTTGTCTTCACCGCGGCCTACCTGGCTCAGAACTCTTCTGCGACGACCGGTCCCGCTGCGGCCACACCAACAGTGACCGTCTCACCCTCAACATCAAGCGTGACCACAGCCCAGAGCCTCTCGGTGACAGTCACCGTAACAGGCGGCACAGCGACGCCAACCGGATCTGTTACTTTGTCTGGCGGAGGCTACACATCCGCAGCCGCAACACTGAGCGGCGGCAGTGTCACCATCAACATACCCGCCGGATCGCTAGCTGTAGGAAGCGACACGCTGACGGCGAGTTACACGCCCGACGCGAATAGCTCCTCGACTTACAACGGCGCAACGGGTGTTTCTTCGGCGGTGACAGTGGAAGTTCCAAATCCAGCGCCGGTCATCAGCAGCCTCTCTACAGCCTTCACCAGCGCAGGCGGCGCGGCCTTCACGCTCACCGTCAACGGAACGAGCTTCACTGCCAACTCGACGGTCAACTGGGGCGCGACAGCACTTACTACGACATATGTCAGCGCGAGCAAACTTACCGCCGCAGTGAGCGCCTTGGAGATAGCTTCTGCGGGAACTTCGCCGGTGACGGTTGTAACTCCCGCGCCCGGCGGAGGAACCTCGAACACGCTGATCTTCGAGATCGATTCCGCTGACTCCACGTCCACTCCGCCCTCTTTCAGCGTGGCGACAGTTGCGGTTGCAGCCGGCTCGCCGGCGAGTTACACGGTCACTCTGCCGTCGTCGGTGACAGCGGCCACGGTGAGCTGCCTCAACTTACCCGCGGGCGCCAGTTGCAGTTACTCTGCTGGCACTGTGACGATCACTACATCGGCAACGACGCCGAATGGTACTTATCAGATCATCGTCGTCTTCACGGAAACCGTGACCGAATCCACAAGCGCGTGGATCCTGATGCCGATTCTGCTGCTTCCGCTGTACTTCGCGCGCAAGAGGCTGACTACGCGCGGCTCATGGCTGAGCGCCTGCGTGGTGCTGGTTGTTATTGCCGCGGTCACAGTTATCGGTTGCGGCGGAGGCGGATCATCGACAAACAATCAGCAACCGCCGCCGCAGACCTATCAAGTGGTCAGTTCGGGAACGGTGACTCTGACGGTGCAGTAGGGCGCACGACTACTCACCGCGGCCGTTTGACAAGGGAGCGGATGGACGGTTTTTCGCTCGCAACGCCATCCGCCTGAGGTAGTGTGAACAGGGCCTACGAGTAGATCACCCTCCCTTAGGTATTCGAGAGCGCCATGCAACTGCGGCCGTGCCGTATTCTTGCCGGAAGCCTTGTCGATAAACACCTTGTCTAGGTCTACGCCCTCAAGTTGGCGCACTGCGTTCCGGTCAAGGCTGCTGACCCGGATACTCGGCTCGCCATACCTAGGGAAGCTATGCACGCGCGTCCACTGGAAATCTCTTTGCGGTTGATGCGTTCACGGGGCATGCCGACACCAAGTCCATGGAGCCTTATCAACACCACAACCGGGATTCCCTTCGAGATGCGATCAATCGCCGGAACGAGGGTGTTCCAAATCATGGTCACATTCCGGAGATGGACACCGCTTCAGCCCACGGAGGCCATTAAGTAGCGCTGAATACAAAGGAGTTAGTGGTGGGCCTGCAGGGATTCGAACCCCGAACCAAGGGATTATGAGTCGGGCCTCAACGCTGTAAGTTATTGATAATAAAGAGAATGTGAGCGTAATCCAGAAAAGCCCTAAGTAATTGAGCGACCGTAAGTTAACGCAGTTTTCCGGGTTTGGGCAAAGCTGACGGGTGTACCGCTATTGTACCCGCGCACTGAAATGTACTCGTGAATAGTGCATTCCAGTCGCCCTCGAACATAATGATGCATATATGGAGAAATAGTCTATAATTACATACATGCTCCGTCGCCGCCTCGCTCCCTATCTGAATCAACTGCTTCGCCATTCTCCGGCGGTCGTCCTGTTGGGGCCGCGCCAAGCCGGAAAGACAACACTCGCTTTGGAGATTGCCGCAGAGAAGCCGTCGATCTACCTGGACCTTGAGGACGAGAACGACCGCGCCAAGCTCGCCAATCCCAGCAAGTATCTTGCGGACCACGAAAACGAACTGGTCATCCTCGATGAGGTTCACCGCATGCCGGAGCTCTTTCAGCAGTTGAGGGGCATCATCGACCGGGGGCGGCGGCACGGAAAAGCCAATGGACGGTTTCTCTTGCTTGGATCGGCCGCCATGGACCTGCTCAAGCAATCCGGCGAGAGCCTGGCCGGTCGCATCTCCTATTTGGAACTCGGTCCCTTCGACGCTCTGGAGATTGATCCGGCTTCGCTTGAGACGCTCTGGGTCAGAGGCGGATTTCCGCGCAGCTTTTTGGCGGAGTCCGACGATCTCAGTCTGCTCTGGCGGCGCAATTTTGTCCGCACCTATCTGGAGCGCGACATCCCGCAATTCGGCCCCCGCATACCGGCAGAGACATTGCGGCGATTCTGGACGATGCTGGCGCACAATCAGGCTCAGATTCATAATGCCGCAACTCTGTCGCGTGGTCTGGCCGTCGATGGAAAGACGGTTGCCGGTTATCTTGATCTTCTGGTTGACCTGTTGCTCGTCCGGCGTTTGCCGGCCTGGCATCGGAATGTTGGCAAGCGGCTGGTGAAGGCACCCAAGGTCTATGTGCGCGATAGCGGCATCGCGCACGCGCTGCTTGGCATTCGCGATAAGGAAGCGCTTCTTGGTCATCCGGTCGTTGGCCAAACCTGGGAGAGCTTTGTCATCGAGACTCTGATCACCTCCGCGCCGGACGGAACCGAGGCTCACTACTATCGAACCTCCAACGGAACCGAGGTGGACCTACTTCTCACGCTTCCCGGCGGAGAACTGTGGGCCATCGAGGTCAAACGCACCATGGCGCCGAAGATCGAGCGCGGCTTCCATTCTGCCTGCGCAGATCTGAACCCGCAGAAGCGATTCTACGTGTATCCTGGCACCGCGCGATTTCCGCTCGATGACAAAACAGACGCCATCAGTGTCGTCGAACTCGCAAAGGGATTCCAATTGGTCACGTAGGGGCCAACTCGCAATCCGCGTTCCGTTCGCGGGTCAGGAATGCCCTTTTCGACACGATGGCGGACGTCTCTTGGCACCCACACATCGTGGAACTTTGTAGTGCGATTCCTGTAATCTATGCTTACACGCATCTCAGGAGGCGCTAGGCATACCCGGCCTTCAACAACAGGAGCGTGGTAAGCACACAGCTCAAGCAACTGTTGCCGTCCTGGAAGGGGTGGATTCTGAGAAAGATAACCTTAAAGATGACGATGACGAGCAGCGGATGAAGCCCGAGAGTGCGGGAACGCGCGAAGCCTGAGTAGTCGCCTGCGCTGTCGCGAAGGCCAAAGCTTTTCCAAATAATAGGTGTAGAATTCTTGCAGTCGACCGCCTGGGGTGGTTTCTGTAGCGAATCTAATCTCTATTGGGAAGAACGTATCGTGCCTCGATCGAACGAAGCTGCTGTTGCCAACGAATCTATGCGCGCTACCCTGGCCAAGGTCCGCGAGGACCTGCTCGACCTTGGCTTGCGGAACCCGTTGCTCAACTACCGCCTACTGAAATCGCGCGGCGTCGAAGTGCAGGGCACCCCGCCGGCCACCATTTACTCCGCTCTCGCCACCGAAAAATTAGAGCTGTCCTTCTGCTCTCCTGACGATGCCTTGCAGTTTCCGCCCGGCATGGAAGATGAGGACGCCGCAGACCCTCTCGCTCAACTGCGCAATACCAAGACTCTGGCGACTCCCCACTCAGCTGAAGACCTGAACAAGCGCCTGCTCGCAACCATGTACTCCGCCAAAAGCTCGATTGAGGAACAGGGCGTCAACACCCTTTTTCTTGCGCTGGGAAAGCTCGAATGGCGAGACCCCGCAGACCAGGAAGTTCCCCGGTATGCGCCGCTTATCCTTGTCCCTGTCGAAATAAACCGCGAGAACGCGCGGGCTGGTTTCAAGCTGAAGTACAACGACGAAGACGTTATCCCCAACATCAGCCTGGTCAGGTTCCTCTCTCAATCCTTTGGAGTGGATATCAAGGAGTTCTCCGAAGAAGATGACCTCGACGTTGCCGCTTACTTCGGTATGGTTGCCGAAGAAGTGTCAAACCAGGAGGGGTGGGCCGTTCACGAGGACTTCGCCGCGCTCGGCTTCTTTTCCTTTTCCAAGTTCCTCATGTACCGCGACCTAGACTCTGAGACGTGGACCAATCACACGGAAATCCTCAATCACGAGGTCCTGAATTGCCTTCTTGGCCCAGCCGGCTTTTCTGATGGCCCTTCCCTGTTCGGTAACAGCGACTTCGTAGACGACCTGCACGTCGAATTCCCTCCATCGCACGTACTGGATGCCGACAGCAGCCAATCGCTTGTCATCCTTGACGTTGCGAGCGGTAGGAGTATGGTCTGCCAAGGCCCGCCCGGAACCGGCAAGAGCCAGTCGATCGTCAACATCATCGCGGGGGCAATTGGCGCCAATAAGACCGTGCTGTTCGTGTCAGAGAAAAAAGCCGCCCTCGACGTGGTCAAGACCCGTATCGACAAGCTGGGCTTGGGCCCGCTCTGCCTCGAGCTACACAGCAACAAGGTGAAGAAGAAAGAAGTCATCGCGGAGCTGAAGAGGACATATGCGTTGCAGGTGCGCGACGACGTTGATTTTGACTCACATGAAGCCGAACTCGAAGCCGCCAGGACAAAGCTTAACGAATACGCCGATGCGGTCAATTCCTTTCCCGGCAGCTCCTGTGAATCTGTTCACGACCTGTACGGGTGTTTTCTCCCCGTGCGCGAGCGGTTCCAAGGAATCGAAGTTCCTAATTTGGATCTCAATGGGGTTCTGGCCTGGTCTGCTGCCGATGTACAGCGGCTCACCGCAGCTGTGACTCTTCTCCAGGAACGGATAAACGCGACCGGCATCCCCAACCAGCATCTGTTTTGGGGAACCAAGCTTCGCGTCATCCTGCCGGCCACAGAGGAAAATGTTCGCCAAGCTCTCTCTCGTGCCCAGGAAGGAGCGCGCGCTTTGAGCTCTGCCGCCGAACGGCTGGGCCAACTCTTCAGCTTGACGCCTCCCAAGACAAGGGATGAGCTGGTCCTTTTCTGCTCAACCGGCATGCATCTGGCTGAAGCGCCAGTCCTCGGCAATATCGAGCTTGCAAATCCGGTCTGGGCCAGCAAGGGAAGCGCGATCCGCAAGGGAATAGAACTGGCCGCCGAGTTGCAGACTCTGCATTCCGAATGGCGCGAGAAAATCCGGCCGGCAGCCTGGTCAGCCAACGTGGAAGCCCTTGAGGCATCCTCGAAGCTGCTCGGAGCCAAATGGTGGTGCTGGTTCTCTCCCGCATGGCGGCAGTTGAAGCGCGATGTCGCCGAGTTGGTCTCCGGGCCGCCGCCCAGGTCCGCGCGCGAGGTTGCCGCAATCCTCAAGGCGATTCGAATGGCCGCCCAGGACTGCGAGCAGGTCGAAACCCTCAGACCGCTGTTGTCTTCTCTCTTTGGAGAGTTCTGGATGGGAGACAGCTCCGACACCAAACTGCTTACCCTGCAGCTTGACTGGATCGCCAAGAGCCATCGCGGAATCTCGGACGGACAGCTTCATCGTGCTTGCCTCAACCAAGCCAATCATCCCTCAGATCACCAAGCTGTCGCCGACGTGATAGCCGAGGTGGAAACGCTGCTGGCCACCCTCAAGAACCTGCCCGGCCGGATCGATGTGGTCTTGAAGTTGGATCCTGCCATCAAGGAGAGCAAGCTCGGCCGGTTATTGAAAGAGGGCTGGAACGGAGGCGCCGCGGTCGAATGGAGCGACATGCTGGCTAACCTCAACAGCCTTGAGGGCATGGTCGCCTACTTGCAGGCCCGTGATGACCTGAAATCCGAAGGAATCCCCGAGCTGGCCGACCTAGCCGACTATTGGGCGGAAGGCTCCGAACACCTCGTCGATTTATTCCAGTACCGGAGGATTTCGGTCCTGTTGGAAGCCGCCTTTGCCGCTCATCCTATCCTGGCCTCCTTTTCCCCCTGGCAGCACACTGAGCGGGTGAACACTTTCCGGCGGCTCGATATTCGGAAGCTCGCCGTGACTTGCAATAGCATCGCCGCCAAACACGTCAGCGCAATGCCCAGCGGTGGGGGAGGAAATGGCCAGGTTGGAGTCCTGAAAAGAGAGTTCGAGAGGCGGGCGCGTCATCTCCCTGTCCGGAAGCTCATCCTCCAATCCGGCAACGCTATCCAGGCCCTCAAGCCTGTCTTCCTTATGAGCCCGCTGTCGGTTGCGAACTTTCTCGCTCCCGAATCGATCACCTTCGACCTGGTCATTTTCGACGAGGCTAGCCAAGTCCGGCCCGCCGACGCGCTCGGTGCGATCGTGCGTGGTCAGCAGACCGTGGTCGTCGGCGACAGCAGCCAGCTTCCTCCCACCAGCTTTTTCGACTCCCTCATCGTGCAGGACGATGAATCCGAAGAGGATGATGCTCCCCCCACCTCGGATATGGAAAGCATCCTCGGACTGTTCTGCGCGCGCGGCGCTCATCAAAGGAGACTACTCTGGCACTACCGAAGCCAGCATGAGTCGCTCATCGTAGGGTCGAATCACCTTTTCTATGGCGACGAGCTGATCGTCTTCCCCAGCCCAGACAAGGACCGGGAGAACGTCGGACTTTGCTATCACTGGGTAGCTGGGGTATACGACCGTGGCCGGAGCCGCACCAACCGCGTGGAGGCAAAGGCGGTAGCCACAGCAGTGATGGAACATGCACGAGCCCAGGTGCGCAAGTCGGAAAAGGAGTGGCAGACCCTCGGGGTTGCCGCGTTGAGCAATGCACAGCGAGACGCCATCCTGGCGGAATTGGAACTCCTGCGCCGTCAGGAGCCGGACAGCGAGACGTTCTTCGGTGCACCTTCACATGAATTGTTCTTTTGCAAATCACTCGAAGCGGTGCAAGGCGATGAGCGCGACGTAATCCTCATCAGCATCGGCTACGGCAAGACCGCCGAAGGCTATTTGCCGATGGGCTTTGGTCCTGTCACCCACGCTGGAGGAGAACGCCGCCTCAACGTCCTTTTCAGCCGCGCGCGGCGCCGGTGCGAAGTGTTCACCTCACTCCACGCGGAAGACATTACCATCGATGGAAGGTCTTCCGGCGGCCTGCACGCATTGAAGACCTTTCTCAATTTGGCTGAGCATGGAATCCTCGATGTTCCTGTCCAGACCGGCCGGCCGCCAGATTCGCCTTTCGAGGAACAAGTTCTCAAGGCGTTGCAGCTCCAGGGTTATGCGGTTCACACCCAGGTAGGCTCCGCTGGCTTCTTCCTAGATCTCGCCATTGTCGATCCGGCCCACGCGGGGCGCTACCTGATTGGGATTGAATGCGACGGCCGCG
>Ga0302319_10005965_pt1 | contig 24287 bp, 20 predicted proteins | sample Bog_T0_2_FD_203319 | JGI IMG/M metagenome (GOLD analysis project Ga0302319, IMG submission 203319) | Peat permafrost microbial communities from Stordalen Mire near Abisko, Sweden - Bog_T0_2 | ecosystem: Environmental > Terrestrial > Soil > Wetlands > Peat | place: Sweden: Abisko, Stordalen Mire...
ACGGTAATACACTAAAGTATTGATGATCCACGACGTGGATGGCCGGGACAAGCCCGGCCATGACGGAAATGGAGCAGTTATTTCTGCGATTCTCCTTACCCCTTCGGGGGGGGGCCGGGTTGCGGGTCACGGCGCGACGGATTTCATGGCCGAACCCGTGCTCGAACTGAAAATCGTCGAACGACCGCCCGCTCATATCCGTTCCAGCCCTATGTCGCCAAATTAAGGTCGCTCTTTCATTTGGTCTGATAATTAGCTTGATCGACCGTGTCGAGTCCTTTATGATGCGGGCAGGGAAGGAGGCGCCTGCACGTGCAAACGGCGACCCATCGGGAAACTCCAGGGAACGAGAGGACCGAGGCCGCGATGACGCCTGAAGGGCAAGCGTCCCGGGACGATCTGATCAATTGGGTGGAGACGGTCACCGGCGCCAAGGTGACGCGCGCCAAGCTGATTTCGGGCGGCAACCGATGCCAGTCCTGGTCGCTCGAGATCGAGCGCGCGGGCGCGCCCGCCATCGACAAGGTCTACTTGCGCTACCAGCCGCCAAGGCTCGCATCCGCCGAACCCTACACGGTGTTGCGCGAGGCCGAGGTCTATCGCGCCTTGACCGGCAGCGCGGTCCCCGCCGCGGGCCTCATCGCGGTCAATCCCGATCTGCCCGCCATTCTGACCGAGAATGTGCCGGGCCGGGCCGACTTCCGCCGTGTCGCGGCGGCGGCGGAGCGCGAGGCGATCGCCAGGCAGTTCGTCGAGGCGTTGGCCACGCTGCACAAGCTGCCGCTACAGGGCCGCGCGCTGCCGGGCCTGTCTCCCGGCGCCAGCGTCGCCGATTGCGTCGGCGAGGAATTGCGCATCTGGCGCGCGATGTACGAGGAAACCCGCGCCGGCGATCCCCTCATCGATCTCGCGCTCGACTGGTTGGACAAGCACGTGCCCGAAGTCGCGGGACCGCCCGCGTTCGTGCACGGCGATGCCGGGCCTGGGAATTTCCTGTTCGAGCAGGGCCGGTTGACCGGCCTGATCGACTGGGAACTCGCGCATGCCGGCGATCCGATGGAGGACCTTGCCTGGTTCTCGATGCGCGTCGTCATGGAGCCGGTTCCGGATTTCGCCGAGCGCCTGCGCGAATATGGGCGTCTCATGGGCGCGGCGCCCGATCGCGGGCGCATTCTCTATCATCGGGTGTTCGTTTCGGCGCGGGTCGTCATCATCCGCCACCGCAACGTGACCGGCCAGCCCGGCAATTCCCTGGTCTCAAGGGCGCTCAACCGGCGCTTGCTGGTCGATGCGCTGGCCGCCGCGAACGGCGTCGAACTGCCGGTGCTGGAGGCGATCGAGGCGCCCCCGACGCCGCGCACCGAGCTCTACGATGGCGTCCTGATCGACCTGCGCGACGAGATCGCCGCGACGAGCGGGGAGCCGCGCGTGGTCTCGGCGGCCAAGCTCTCGGCCAAGGTGATCAAATATCTGCGCGACTTCGATCGTTACGGCGCCGTCGTCGATGCGCGCGAACTCGCCGCGTTGGAGGCCGCCCTGGGTCGCCGCCCCGAGAGCGTCGCCGCCGGCCGCTTCGCCATCGTCGCGGCGCTGCATGCGGGCCGCTTGACATTCGCCGAGGCGCTGGCGTTTTTCGCCGGCAGCGTCGAGCGCGAGGCCGTGTTCGCAGCCGCCCCCTCGGGCGGTCTGGCGCACCGGACCTTTCCCCCCATCGAAGACGCCGGAGCTTCCTGTGTCTGATTTTTCCGCGCGCGACGATTCGTTTCACTTCGACATCTTGAGCCATCGCTGGTGGGAGACCGAGACCGCCTGGTTCTCCTTCTGCTGCCCCGAGCGCAAGCTCGGCGGCTGGCTCTACAGCATGTTCCGCCCGAACATCGGCACGGTCGCCGGCGGCTGCTGGATCTGGGACGCCAGCGCGCATCTGCCCTGGGAGGTTGCGTATTCCACCAACTATACGGCGTTGAGGATTCCTCAGGGGCAGGATCTGACCGACATTGCGCTGCCGACCGGCGTGACGATCAAGGCGATCGAGCCGTTGACGCGCTATCGCCTCGGCTATCACGAGGAGGAGAGGCTGAGCCTCGACCTGACCTATGAAGCGGTCATGCCGCCGCGCGCGCTGCACAAGGCGGACTCCCCGTTCAAGTCCCTCAATCATTTCGACCAGTTCGGCCGCGTGACCGGCGAAATCGTGCTGCACGGCGAGCGTATCGCGATCGACTGCATTTCCATGCGCGACCGGAGCTGGGGCCCCCGGCCCGAACATCGCCCGGGCAGGAGCGCCTATGTCACCGGCGCCGCGTCGGCGAAGGATGCGTTTCTGGCCGGCACCAAATGGAACGACGACACCGATCCGATCGCCTACGGCTTCATGATCCGCGACGGCGAAATCGGCGATCTGGTCTCCGGCCGCCGGATCGTCGAACGCGATCCCGCGCAAGGCTGGGTCACGCGCATCACGATCGAGGCGCGCGACGAATTCGGCCGCGACTTGCTGGCGGTCGGCGAGCGGCTCAGCGGCATCATTATCAACCGCCACAGCTTCATCGACAGCAACGGTTTGATCGCCTGGACGATCAACGGGAAACAGGGACACGGGGAGGATCAGGACATGTGGCCTGTGCACCGCTGGTCCGCCTTCCGCCGGCAGGCGCGCAAGGAGACGGCCGCGTGAACTCGCAGACGAGCGCGCCGCTGCCGTTGCAGGATCTGGTCGTGATCGACCTCAGCCAGATCTACAATGGCCCCTACGCGACCTTCCTGATGGCTGCGGCGGGCGCCAACGTCATCAAGGTGGAGCCGCCGGGCGGCGAGCCGCTGCGCCGGCGTAGCGTCGTCGGCGGCGCGGCGCTGCCCTTCGCGATGCTCAATGGCTGCAAACGCTCGGTCGCGCTCGATCTGAAGAGCGAAACCGGCAAGCAAGCTTTGCGCGGCCTCGTCGCGGGCGCCGACGTCCTGGTGGAAAACTACGCGCCGGGCACGATGGCGAAGCTCGGCCTCGGCCACGAATCCCTGCAGGCGATCAATCCGCGCCTGATCTACGCCTCGAGCTCCGGCTTCGGCTCCGACGGGCCCTACCGCGATTATCCGGCGATGGATCTGACCATCCAGGCGATGGCCGGGGTGATGACGACGACTGGTTTTCCCGATCGTCCGCCGGTGAAAGCGGGTCCGGCCCTGTGTGATTTTTTCGCCGGCGTCCACCTCTATGGCGCGATCGTCACCGCACTTTATGATCGCGAGCGCACCGGCCGCGCGGGGCGCGTCGAAGTTTCCATGCAGGACGCGGTTTACGCCTCGCTGAGCTCCAGTCTCGGCATGCACTGGGGCAATCTGGGCAAGCCCGACGCGCCGCCGCCGCGCACCGGCAACCGCCATGGCGGCATGGCCGAGGCGCCTTACAACGTCTACCCCACCAGCGACGGCTGGATCGCGATCATCTGCGTGGGCGATCCCCACTGGCGAAATCTCTGCGGCGCGATGGCGCGGCCCGACGCGGTGACCGATCCGCGTTTCGCCTCGCTGAAAGATCGGGTCGCGGCGATGGACGCCGTCGACGCGATCGTTTCCGAATGGACGCGCCAGCGCGCCAAGCAAGAAGCCTTCGAGACGCTGATGGAAAACCACGTGCCTTGCGCGCCGGTTCGCGATCTGACCGAGGTCATGAACGACCCGAACATGCACGCGCGTGGCTCGCTGCAATGGCAGGATCACCCCGAACTCGGCCGCATCGTCGTGCCGCATTCCCCGTTGCGCTTCGCCGGCGCGCCGCTCAGGCCGCTGACGCCGAGCCGCAAGCTCGGGCAGGATACGCGCGAAGTGCTCGCCGAGCGTCTGGGTTGGAGCGAAGACGCGCTGAACAAGGTCGCAGGCTGAAAAGCACCAAGGAAAAGGGCGCCATGGGCGGGATCGTTGGCATAGACGTCGGGGGCACCTTCACCGACCTGTTCTATTCCCGGGACGGCGTCCAGGTGGACGGCGTGCTGAAGGCGCCCTCGACGCCCGACGACCCGAGCCGCGGCGTGATCGACGTTCTGAACGCCGCTGGCGTCGATCTGGCCACGCTCGATCTCATCCTGCACGGCACGACGATCGCCACCAACGCGGTGATCGAACGCAAGGGCGCGCGCTGCGCGCTCATCACGACCGAGGGCTTCCGGGACGTGCTCGAACTCGGCCGCCGCGACCGTCAGCGCATGTACGGGCTGACCGGCGTGCAAAATCCGCTGATCCCGCGCGAACGGCGCTGGGAGGTCCCGGAGCGCCTCGACCACCGCGGCGCCGTGCTGAAACCGCTCGACGAAGTTTACGCACGCGAGCTGGCGGAGGCGCTCGCCGCGGAGGATATCGAGGCGATCGTCATTTCCTTCCTGCACGCCTACGCCAATCCCGCGCATGAAGAGCAGGCCAAGCGCATCTTCGAGAGCGTCAACCCGGCCTGGCAGGTCGTCATATCGAGCGCGGTGGTGCGCGAATATTACGAATTCGAGCGCACCAGCACCGCCGTGGTCCAAGGCTATCTGCAGCCGCTGGTTTCCGCTTACGCGCGCAATCTGACCGAGCGGTTGCGAAAGCTCGGCTTCGCCGGGCACACGCTGGTCATGCAATCGAACGGCGGCCTGATCCCGCTGCCGCAACTGGCGGCGCGGGCCGCCAATATCGTCCGCTCCGGCCCGGCCGCGGGCGTCATGGCGGCGGCGCGGATGGCGGCGCGGGCGGGCTTCGACCACGTCATCACCGGCGACATGGGCGGCACCAGCTACGACGTCGCTGTTGTCGTCAAGGGCGAGCCGCGCATCGCCGATACGACCGAACTCGACTTCCGCGTGCCGCTGCGCCTGCCGATGATTGACGTGCACACCATCGGCGCGGGCGGCGGCAGCATCGCATACCTCGACCGCGGCGGCACCTTGCAGGTCGGGCCGCGCAGCGCCGGCGCCGTGCCGGGGCCGATCTGCTTCGGGCGCGGCGGCCGGGAGCCGACCGTCACCGACGCCAACGCGGTGCTCGGCCGCATCAACGCGGAAAATCCGATCGGCCTGAAACACCTCGCCCGCCTCGACGTCGCCGCCGCCCGCGAGGCGATGTCGAAGTTGGGGGTGTCGCTCGGCCTCGGCGTCGAGGCGACCGCCGAGGCGATCCTGACCATCGTCAACCACATCATGGCGCGCCGCACGCGGCTGTTGTCGGTCGAGCAGGGCCACGATCCCCGCGATTTCGCGCTGGTCGTGTTCGGCGGCGCGGGGCCGCTGCACGGCTCGGCGATCATGCGCGAAGTCGGCATTCGCACCATGCTGATCCCGCCGCATCCCGGCGTTTTATGCGCGCTCGGTTGCGCGGTCGCCGATATCCGCCACGACCTTTCGCTGACGCTCGAACGCCCCGTCGCCGAACTCGACGCCGGCGAGGTTCACGGCGTGCTCGCGCGCCAGCGCGGCGAGGGCGAGGCGCGTCTCGCCGAGAGCGGCGCGGCGCTCGAATCCGTGGTCGTCGCCCATGCCGCGGAGATGTCCTATGTCGGGCAGATCCACACCTTGCGCGTAGCCATTGAATCGGCATGGACGCTTGAGCGGATCGTCGAGGCTTTCGAGGCCGTCTATCGCGCCGAATACGGCAACACGCTGGGCGACATACCCAAGACCATCGTCAGCCTGAAGACGGTCGTCAGCGGCGTCAGGGCGAAGCCCGACGCGCGACCTCGCCCGGTCGGCCCGGCTCGCGCCGCGACGCCGGCCTCGCATCGCGACGTCTATTTCGGCGGCTGGATCCGGACGCCGATCTACGGCCGAGGCGATCTCGAGCCGGGCATGACTTTCCAGGGGCCGGCGATCGTCGAACAGGGCGACACAACCTCGGTCATCGAACCCGGCATGACGGCGCTCGTAGACGCGCTGGACAACATTCTCGTGGAGTTGGCCTGATGGACCCCGTCACGCTGGCCGTGGTGCGCGGCGCGCTCGAGCAGATCGCCGACGAGATGGACCTGCATCTCATCCGCGCCGCGATCTCGCCGATCATTTCGGAAACCCACGATTGCGCCCATGGTCTCTTCGATCCGGTCACCGGCGAGACGATCGCGCAAGGCGGCTATGGCCTGCCGCAGTTCCTGGCCAACATGCAGTTCACCGTGCAGGGCCTGCTGCCGATCGTCGCCGATGCCGGCGGCTTCAGGCAGGGCGACGTCTGGATCCTCAACGACCCCTACAAGAGCGGCACCCATCTCAACGACGTCATCCTGGTCTCGCCCTATTTCGTCGATGGCGAGTTGTTCGCCTTGTTCGCCAACACCGGCCATTGGATGGACATGGGCGGCAGCGCGCCTGGCGGCTGGGTTCCGACCGCGCGCGAAATCCATCAGGAAGGGATCATCATCCCGCCTCTCAAGCTCTATGACGCGGGCCGCCGCAACGACGGCGTGATCTCGATGATCACCGCCAACGTGCGCATGCCGCAGCAATTGCTCGGCGATCTCGCGGCGATGACCAATGTGTTCGCGACCGGGCGCAAGGGGCTCGACATGCTCGTGGCGCGCTACGGCGCGCGCACGCTGAGGGACTGCATCGACGAAATGATCCGCCGCTCGGAAGCGGAGATGCGCTCCTACATCGCCGAGATCCCCGATGGCGTTTACGAGATCACCGACTATTTCGACAACGACGGCGTCGACGATGCGCCGCTGACGGTGAAGCTCGCGCTGACCGTCTCCGGCTCCGAACTGCATTTCGACTTCACCGGCACCGCGCCCACCGCGCGCGGTCCGATGAACGTCTCCGACACGACGGCGAAATCTTTATGCTTCGTCGCGCTGAAGCACGTCTTCCCGGAAGTGCCGGTCAATGGCGGCGCATTCCGGCCGACGCGGTTCACGATCCCGAAGGGCTGCATTCTCGCGGCGGAATATCCCTCCGCGGTCGGCGGCACCACCGACGTTATCCAGCGCGTCGTCGATGTCGTCTTCGGCGCGCTCGCCCAGGCGATTCCGCTGAAGACCCCCGCCGCGCCGTTCGGCACGACGGGCGTTTCGACGGTCTCGGGAACTCACCCCGAAACCGGGAAATATTACATCGCCGTATATCCCTATCCCGGCGGCTATGGCGGCAGCCACGTGTCCGACGGCCTCGTCAACGGCACGCCGCCGGGCTCGATGGCGAAGTTCATGTCGGTCGAGATGTCCGAGCATCGCTATCCCGTGCGTTTCGAATATCTCGGCATACGCGAGAATTCCGGCGGTCCCGGCCGGCATCGCGGCGGCTGCGGCACCCGCTACGGCATCCAGACGCTGGGGCCGGCGCTGGTCTCGATCCTGGGCGACCGCGTCGACCATGCGCCCTTCGGCGTCGAGGGCGGAGGGTCGGCGGCGCCCAACAGCGTCGAGCTTCACACGAACGGCGAGCGCTGGATTCCGCCGATGCGCTCGAAAGCGGAGAAGGTCGCTTTCGGCAAGGGCGACAGTTTCCATCTCGGATCCCCCGGCGGCGGCGGCTTCGGCGATCCCTTTACACGCGACATCGCGCTGGTGGAGGCCGACCTCAACGCGGGCCTCGTTGATCCGAACACCGTCGAAGCGATCTACGGCGCGGTCATCGGGCACAGGCGCGAGGTTTTTGGCCGCGGCGTTTTCGAGCTCGATTCCGACGCCACCGCCGAGACGCGACGGCGGCTCGCCCAACAGCGCTCGCAAACGAAAACCGCGACGACCTGAGTTCACAAGAAACGAGTGGGGAGGCTCAAATGAAGCTGACACGACGACAATTCGGCGCCGCGACGCTGGCGGCCCTCGTGGTGGGCGCGGGCCGCGCGTCCGCCGCCGATCCGATCAAGATCGGCGCGGTCAACCCCTATACGGGCCCGATGGCGCTCTATGGCGATGAGGTGACGCGCGGGTTCGAACTCGCGGCCGATTGGGTGAACGCCCAGGGCGGCGTCCTTGGGCGCCAGATCCAGATCGTTCGCGCCAGCGCCGCCTCGGCCCAGGAGGGCATCGCCGCGGTCGAGCAACTCGTCGGCCGCGACAAGGTCGACATTCTCACCGGCACCTATGTGACCGCGATCTCGAATGCCGCGAGCGAAAGCGCCATGAACTACGGCAAGCTCTATTGGGAGACGAACGCGCTGGCGCGCGATCTCACCGATCGCGGCCTGCCCAATTTCGCCCGCTCGGGCCCCAGCGGTCGCGAATTCGCCCAGCGCTCGGTCGAAGGCGTGCTCAAGCTCGTGGCGTCGCGCCTCGGCAAGGACCCCAAGGATCTCCAGGTCTGGCTCGAGCACGAGGATTCCGCTTATGGCACGTCGATCGCCAGGGAACAGGAGAGCCTGTTCAAGGCGGCGGGCGTGAAAGTCGGCGTCGGCGTCCACAGCGCCAAGTCGATCGACGTCACCGATTCCATCCTGCGCGCCAAGGCGACGGCGCCCGACGTCTGGATGAGCACGGCCTATGTCGTCGACACCAACCTGCTGCTGCGCGCGATGCGCGACCAGGGCTTCAAGCCGCAAGCGATCGTCCTGCTCGGCGTCGGCGACACCAGGGAGACGCTGGAGGCGTTGGGCGCCGAATTCCTCGAGGGCGTCGTGCTCGTCTCCTATGCGCGGCCCGACATCAACCCCGCCTATGGCCCGGGCGCCGCCGCTTATCTGAAGGCCTATCAAGCCAAATACAACCGCGATCCGATCGCGCCGCAGAGCATGAACGCCTATGTCGGCCTGAAAATCCTGTTCGAGGCGATCGCGGCCGCCGGATCGGTCGACTACGAAAAGGTGATCGCCGCCGCCGCCGCGCTCGACCGGCCGTTGGGAACCTATGAATGCGGCTATGGCGCCAAGTTCGACGACAAGATGCAGAACACGCGCGCGCTGCCCGTCGTCGCGCAATGGCAGGGCGGAACCGTCAAGGCGGTATACCCGGCCAACGCCGCCGCCGAGGGCGTGAAGGTCGTCAACCTGCCGCGGGCCTGATGCGTCGCCCAGGGGAAGGCCGTCGAGATGAGTGAGATCCTCAACATCATCGCCGTCGGGCTTCTGCTCGGCGGCGTCTACAGCCTCGTCAGCGTCGGCCTCAACCTGATTTTCGGGGTGATCCGGATCGTCAATTTCGCCCAGGGCGAATTCGTCATGCTCGGCATGTACGGCGCGTTCGCGGCCCAGGTCGCCCTCCACATGGACCCCTATGTGGCCGTCGTGCTGGTGACGCCGGCGCTGTTTCTGCTGGGCGCCGTCGTCTATGCCGTAATTCTGCGCCCGCTGGGCGGTGAGCCGATGATGCAGATCTTCGCCACCTTCGGCTTGCTGATGGTGTTGCAGAACGTCATCCTGGCTGTGTCCGGCGGCGCGGCCTACAGCGTCGATTCCGTGCTCTCCTCGCGTTCGGTGTCGATCGGCCCGCTGCAATTCGGGCTGGTGCGCGTGGTCGCGCTGACGGCCTCGAGCGTCGTCGCGGCGGGCCTCGGCCTGTATTTGAAGCTGAGTCTGCAAGGCAAGGCGATCCGCGCCGTCGCGCAGGACCGCAAGGCCGCGCAATTGATGGGCATCGACGTCGAGCGCGTCTACACGATCACCTTCGGCGTCGGCGCGGCGCTCGCGGGCCTCGCCGGATGTCTGCTGTCGCCGCTCTACACGATGTCGCCGCAGATAGGGACCAACTTCATCCTGCCCGCTTTCGCGGTCGTCGTGCTGGGCGGGCTGGGCAGCGTGCTCGGCGCCTATGTCGGCGGCTTCATCGTCGGGCTCACCGAGGCGCTCGCCGGTTATTACATCGATCCTTCGCTGAAGGACGCGGTGCTGTTCCTAATGTTCATCATCGTGTTGATCGTGCGACCTTCGGGCCTGTTCGGACACGCGGGCGCCGAGGAGGTCGGTCTTCGTGAGCAAAGCTGACCGACTGCGGGCCTGGGCCAAGCCGCGGGGCGTGCCGACCTTCGCGTTCGAGTTGCCGATCAACCTCGCCGTGCTCGCGACGCTGGCCGCCCTGGTCTGGGCGTTCCGGGCCGACGGCTTCTCGCTGAACATTCTCGCCGGCGCTTTTCTGTTCGCCGGGCTCGCCACCTCTTGGAACATCGTCGGCGGCTTCTGCGGACAGTTCTCGCTCGGCCATAGCGTGTTCTTCGCCACCGGCGCCTACACGACGGCGAACCTCTATCTGAAATTTCATGTTTCGCCCTGGTTGGCGCTGGTTCCGTCCGCGTTCCTCTCCGCCGGGATCGCGGTCGCGGTGTCCTGGCCGGTATTCCGGCTGCGCGGACCCTTCTTCGCCTTCGCCACCATGGCCTTCACCGAAGTGCTGCTTTCGCTGGCGATGTATTTCGACAGCGTCACCGGCGGCTCGCGCGGCGTTTCGGTGCCGTTCCGCGCCGGCTTCGCCAACATGATTTTCAGGGACCGCCTTTCCTACGCCGTGCTGATGCTCGGCTTCCTCGCGGTATCGTTGATCGTGCTCAGCGCGATCGCGCGCAGCCGGCTCGGCTATCGTCTGCAGGCGATCCGCGACAACGAAGACGCGGCGCGCGCCGCGGGCATCGATGTCCTGCGCGAAAAACTGGTGGCGATGGCGCTCAGCGCCGCGCTGACCGGCATCGGCGGCGCGTTGTTCCTGATGTATGTGCGCGTCGCCGATCCGCCGACCCTGTTCTCGCTGTTCGACGTCGGCGTGAAGATGGCGCTGATCACCCTGATCGGCGGAATCGGCACGATTTACGGGCCGTTGCTCGGCGCCCTGTTCGTCGTGGTGCTGGAGAATTTCCTGCGCGCCGAACTTGGCGGCTCCATTCCCGGCGGCAACCTCATCGTGCTCGGCTTCATCCTGATCGGGACGGCGCTGTTCCTTCGGCGCGGGATTTATGGCGCGCTCACCGGCCTGGTCGCGCGCTTCGCGGGGAAGCCGACATGAGCGCGTTCCTGCAAATCGACGGCGTCTCGAAACAGTTCGGCGGCCTCAGAGCGGTCGACCAGGTCGCCTTCTCCGTTGAAGCCGGCGAGCTCGTGTGCCTGATCGGCGCCAATGGCGCTGGCAAGACGACCCTGTTCAACTTGCTGACCGGGCAGCTCGCGCCTTCCGCGGGCCGTATATTGTTCGAAGGTCGCGATGTCAGCCGGCATGCGCCCGATCGCCGCGCGCGTCTGGGCTTCGGGCGCACCTTCCAGATCTCGCAGACGCTGACCTCGATGAGCGTGCTCGAAAACGGCATGGTGGGCGCCTTCCTGCATCATCGCTCGATCAAGGCCGCGGCGGACGCGGCGGCGCTCGCGCTCGAATTGGTCGGGCTCGGGCCCCGCGCCTCCGATCGCGCCGGCGCGTTGACACTGGGCGAGCGACGCCGGCTCGAAGTCGCCCGCGCGCTGGCGATGGAGCCCCGCATCGTGTTGCTCGACGAGGTCATGGCCGGGCTCAACCAGACGGAAGTGACCGAGATCGTCGACCTCGTACGGCGTCTTAACGGACAGGGACTCACCTTCCTGGTGATCGAGCACAATCTGAAGGTCGTTCGGGCCTTCTCGCGCCGGGTCATCGTGCTCAATCGCGGCGCCTTGCTCGCCGAGGGGCGCGCCGAAGAGGTCCTCAACGACCCCGCGGTGATCGAATCCTATATCGGCCGGAGGCGGTCATGACGCTTTCGCCCGTGCTGCAAGTCGAGGGGCTCGACGCCGGATATGGCGATATCTCGGTTTTGCGCGACGTCGGATTCGAGGTGGCGCAAGGCGAAATCGCGGCCATCGTCGGCGCCAATGGCGCGGGCAAGACGACGTTGCTCTCGGCGCTCGCGGGACTGCTCACGCCCCGGCGGGGACGCGTGACCTTTGCCGGCGAGGTCATTTCCGGCCGCAAAGCGCATGAATTGCCGGGCAGGGGACTCGCGCTGGTTCCCGAGGGCGGGCGGCTGTTTCCTTATCTGTCGATCGAGGAGAACCTCGAACTCGGCGCCTATACGCCGAGCGCCCGGGCCAAGGGGCGCGAGCGCATGGACGAGGTGATGAAGATTTTCCCGGTGCTGCGCGAGCGTGGCAAGCAGCTGGCGGGGCGACTTTCCGGCGGCGAAAGGCAGATGTGCGCGATCGCGCGGGCGTTGATGTGCCGCCCCTCGCTGCTGCTGCTGGACGAACCGTCGGTCGGCCTGTCGCCGCTGATGAGCGAGCGCGTGCTCGACACGATCGCCAAGCTGGCGCGGACCGAGGGCTTGACGGCGATCATCGTCGAACAGAGGGTGACCGAAGTGCTCGAAATCGCCGATCGCGCCCATATTCTCGATCATGGCCGCATCGTGCGCTCGGGCGCGGCCGCCGAGTTGCTGCGGGACAGGCAGATTCAGGAGACTTACATGGGATTGTAGGCTTTTCTGCCTTCCCGTTAGCAGGAGTTGCGGCGATTCGCGAAAGTTCACCCCAAGGCTCGCCCAGGAAAAGGATTTCGAACGCGCTGATCCGCCCGGTCGTGGTCCCCAAGGCCGCGGACGTGCTCGCCGAGCGGCTGCGGACCCTGATCGTGCAAGGGCATTTCGCGCCCGGCGACATGTTGCCGACCGAGCGCGATATGGTCGTCGAGGCGGGCCTCAGCCGCACCTCGGTGCGCGACGCGCTGCGCGTGCTGGAATCCGAGGGGTTGATCACCACCAAGTCGGGCCGCGCCGGCGGGTCGATCGTGACGCTGCCGGGCCGCGATTCCGTGGCGCGTTCGGTGGAGCTGTTCGTGCGCACCCATGGCATCCGGCTCGCCTCGCTGCTGGAATGCCGCGTGGCTGTCGAGCCGACGCTCGCGCGGCTCGCCGCCGTCAACCGGACGCGCGCGGAACTCGAGGAAATGACGGAAATTCACCAGCGCTTCGTCGCCTCCGTGGACTTCGTCTCCGATTACAAGCGCATCAATATCGAGTGGCATCTGGCGGTGGCGCGGGCGAGCCGGAACGAGCCGCTGACCGCGCTCATGGAGGCGATCGCCACCCCCATCCGCGACGCGCAGGAATACCAGGATGTCACGACCGCCGACCTGCGCGCGACCGCCGTCAAGGCGCATACCGTGATCCTGAAAGCGATAGCCGACAAGGACAGCGGCGCCGCGTTCCGGCGCATGGAGCGGCATGTCAGCGGCTATCGCGACGTCGCGACGAATCCGGCCGCGATTGGCGACGGCGTCGACGCCTGACTCCTTGGATTCCCACCATCGTTCCGGGGAATGCGCGCCGCGCCAGAGCCGCCGACGCCGGCCCATTACGCCATTTTGACCCGGATAAGGGTTGGGATGAGTTGGCGTTCTTTCCTCTTGCGCACATATATGTGAGCTGAGGAGGGCTGTGCAATGATGCGCAACACCACCATGAACTTGCCTGACGACTTGGTGCAGCGGGCCAAGTCATATGCCGCCCAGAATGGGACGACTATGACCGCGCTTGTCCGCGAGCATCTTGAACGGGTGACTGGCTACCGGGAGCAACCCGCCCTTACAGATGATCCGTTGGTGGCGTTTTGCGAAGGACGTATCGCCTCGAACGCGGCCATGCGAGCGCTCGGTCTGCGGGATTACGCGCAGTTACTTGTTTCGCTTGGCCAGCGGGATCTGCCCATGCCCAAGTTGCCCGCCCACGAGGTCGAAGCCATGGTCGACACGTTCATTCGATTGTATCAGCAGGACAATCCGTGAAGCCGCGTTGCGTTCTCGTTATCCCCGATTCCGGTCCGCTCAACAGCCTTTGGAGCGCGGACCGGCTCGACCTGCTGACAGCTCTCAACATGCCGATTATCATGATCGACGAGATCTACGCCGAGCTGACCAGCGATCTAAGCTACCCAAAGGACCGCGAAGTAAAAACGTTCCTGGATAATCTGAACGGCAAAAGTCTGACGATCGCAGAGACGTTTGTCGGCAAAGCTGCCAGGTTCGCGCGCGAGCAGGGCACATTCAAAAGCGGCGACGACCTTGGGGGTGCCGCGATCGCCGAATTCATGGCGAATGGGGTGAGGAAATACGTGGCCGAGAAGGCGCCCGTGCTACTTCTGTTCGAAGACTCGGATTTCCGCAATATACGCTTCGTCCGCAAACCGGATAACCTGCACCCTCTGTCCACGGTTGCCATGCTGCGCGCTATGGAACGCATCGGAATCATCCCGTCAGCGGACAATATCATCGAGGCGATGACCAAACCCAAGCCGCCGAAGCGGGCTCGGGCATTCAGTGACCTCCCTAACGGATATGAAGACGAGGCCATTGATGGGAGTGTCTGGCAGCCTGCCCACCCGTGAGGCGGGCAAAGGGCGATGACCTTGCCCCGGCGGGGCCCTGATCCCACATAAATAAAGTGGTTTGCCTTGCGTCCATAGGGCTCAATAGCCCGTCATCTCCAAGTAGCCTTTGCCTTCGTGCGAGCCGTGAAAACCGATGGGGCCTTCCCAATAGGGGAAGCCGGTCGCCATCCAGCTCGCGGCGTTTACCGGCGCAGTTTCGACGTCGATACCGTGGCTCTTCACCTGGAGCTTCCATCGCACCGGAACAACCCGGTCCCCGAGATGCGTCTCCGAGAGCGGCGTGAGCATGATCTCTTTGCGATCGAGCGTCTGCGGCGCGCCGTCGGCTCCGATCCAGGTCCCGGCGTAGAAATCGCCGCGCGTCTCGTCTCTCAGCCGAAAAACCATGAGCTTCTCTCCGGAAGAGAAATGCAACGAAAACCAGTCCCAACCCTTTTGCGTCGCAGCAAGAGGCTGACTGCTCCATTCCCGATCCATCCACGCGAGACCCGACAGCTTAAGCTTTCTTCCGTGAAGCGTGAGGTCGCCGTCGATTTTGAAGAACGGCTGGCTGAAATAATAGGAGCCGCGTCCATCGTCCGATTTGCGACTGAAACCGTTGTCGCCCTGGAGAACGACAGGTTCGTCGGCGGCCATATCGAACGCGTAGCGAAAGCCCGGCCCGCTGGCCGACAGTCTTGCGCGCGAGAGCCCTGCGCCGGGCGCCTCGAAAATCCAGTCGTCGATCCAGGCGCGAAACGGCTGTGTCGTCACGCCGGCCTGTCCGACGCCGCCGCGGGCGAAGGTCTCCGCGAACAGATGCTCCGTCGCTGACGTCACCGCCGCGTGCCCCATCCAGACCGTTTGATTGGCCCAGCCGGGACGCTCGTCGCGCGGAGCGCCCGCCTGACGGAACAGCGTCCATTGCACGCCATAGGCGGCGCCGGATGGGTCTTCGAGATTGGCGGTCACATACCACCATTCCGTGCGAAAACCGGGATGCGCGCCCAAATCTCCCGGGAAAACCAGCGGCGTTCCCGGAATCGCCTGATCAAAACCCTGGGCGTCTCCGCCCAGCCCCGCGAAGCCTTGAGCGAAGGCCGCTGGCGGCGCGAGGTAGGCAAGCGCGGCGAGGACGATCGCCACGGCCCGTTCAGCGCTCATTGGCGAACACCCTCGCCAGTTCCGCCGGCGTAGTCCGGGCGAAACGGAGGATCGGCGCCATCGCGGCGAGTCCCGCCGTCAGCAGCGCCAGCGCCAGAATCTCGAGCCACTGCCCGGGAAAAAAATAATACGGAAGCCGCCAGCCGAACGCCTGCACGTTGACCACCGCCACCAGGCACCACGCCAGGGCGAGCCCGAGCGGCAACGCGATGACGGATGTCGCGGCGGTGAGCAGCAGGATTCTCAGCAATTCGAGCTCAGCCAGTCGGCGGCGCGGCGCGCCGGACGCCCAGACCGGCGCAACCTGCGCGAGACGGGTGTCGCCCAGCGTCGTCAGGCTCGCCAGCAAGGCGATGGCCGATACGACGAGGGTGAGTGTGTTGAGCGCCGCCGTCACCGCGAACGTGTGTTCGAAGATATTCGTCGACATATTCTTGATGGTGGCCTGATCTGCGATGCGGACGATCCCGGCGCCGAATTGGCTCTGCATCGCGGCTATCAATTGCGGAACCGCGTTCGGCGCGACCCTCAATCCAAACATCACGCGCGGCGCGTCGGGCCAATGCAGCGTCAGGGCATCGATGTCGACCCGCAATTGTCCTTTCGGATTGCCGTAATCGGGAAAAACGCCGACGACTCTTGCGCGCCAGATCCCGCTCGCCGCAGGAATTTCGAGATTTGCGCCCAGCGCCAGATCCAGGCGGCGCGCGAGCTGTTCGCTGACCAGCACTCCGTCGCCACGCTTCATCTCATCCCAGGCGTCGGTCGACTCGGCGAGCATCGGGAAATGCGTTCGGTAAGTCTCATGCGAGGTCATGCCGACGACCTGGGTCGGCCCACCGGCCAGCCGGATGGTCGTGCGCGCCGACGGCAGCACCGCGGCGACCTCCGGCCGGCTAGCGAGCCAGGATACGATGCGCTGGGCTTGCATCCCGCCCGCCGCTTCGAAATAGACTTCCTCGGCCAGCCGTCCGTCCAGCCAGGACGTAAACGTCTGGCGAAAACCCTCGACCATGCCGCCGACCCCGACATTGGTCGCCAGAGCCAGCAGCAGGGCCGTCAAGGCCAGCGAGAGCCCGGGAAGTTGCTGCCGGCTGTCCGCCCAGAACCATTGCGCCAGCGGCGCGCTCGCAAGTGACTCGCCCAGGCGCAAGCCGCCAGCGAGCAGAACCGGCAGCAGCAGCGCGGCGCCCAGCAGCAGACCGGCGATGACCGCGAAACCCGAATAGAGGCTGTGGCCCCAGAAATACCCCGCCAGCGCCGCGGCAAACAACGCCAACGCAAACAGCGACCTGAGCCGCAGGAAGCGTTGCTGCGCCTGCCGCCATGCAAAGGGTTGAGCGGCGGCCAGCACAGGCAGGCGAACAACTCTGGAGAGGCCGCCCGCCGCCGCGACGAGCGCGCCGGTGAGCGCAATGCCGAGACCCGACAGCAACCATGTTCCATCGACCGTCAGCCGCCCCGCCACCTGCGCGCCGTAGAGAGCATCGAGACTGGCGGCGACATTGGGCAGCAGCGCTGACGCGAGCCCGTAACCGGCGGCGACGCCGGCGCTTCCCGCGGCCAGCGCCAGCAGCGCCAGTTCAACAAGCATCGCGGCGACGAGCGTTCGCGCGGAAACGCCGACCGCGCGCATCGTTCGCACCATCGCCAGTCGCTGTTCGAAGGCCAGCCCGTAAGCCGCGTGAACGATGAAAAGTCCGACGAGACAGGAGAGCCATCCGAAAGCGGTGAGGTTCAGATGGAAGCTTTCGGTCAGCCGCCGCAGGTCGGCCTCCTCCTCCCCAGCTGGGCGAAGCCGCAGCGCGCCGCCGGTCACACTCGCCAGCGGCGGCGTCTCGTTTTCGGGGCGCGGTTGCAGGATCAGTCGCGACACCTGTCCGGGCCGGTCGAGCAGCGCTTGCGCCATGCCGATGTCGACCACCAACAGTCCGGGCGGCGTCCCGGCGTTCGACCGGATCGGCGGCAGCGCCTTGCCGCCATCGACGGCGACTATCGCCCCTTCCGCCGCCCCGAGATCGCGCAGGGTTTCCGGCGCGGCAAAGGTCTGCCCCGGCGGCGCGGAAAAGGCGGCGAAACCACTGTCGCCCGCGACGCCGCCAAAGGAAACGCCCCGCGGCAGGGTCAGAGGCTCGATCCCGATCAACAGGAACGGCGAGCCGCCAACCCAGATCGTGGCTTCGACAACAGGCGAAACCTTCCAGCCCGCCCGCCGCAGCTTGACGAACAGATCTTGCGAAATGGTCGCCCCGCTCGCCGGGACCAGACTCTGGGCGTCGCCGCCGCCCAGAATCGAAGCCGCGCGGTCATAACTTTTCCGCGCGTGCGCGTTCAGCGCCTGCACTCCGCTCCAAAGCGCCGTGGCGATCGCCAGCCCGACGAACAGCGCGGCGAAATTGACCGGGCGCCGGCGCCAATGGCTCAGCAGCGTGACGAGCGTCCAGAACACTCGTCTCACGGCGTTTCGACCCTTCCAGCGCTGAGGCGGACCTGCCGTTCGAGCCGTGCCGCAAGCCGTTGGCTGTGCGTCACCATCAGGAAAGCGCAGCCGGTCGCGGCGATGACGTCGAGCGCAAGCGCCAGAAAATCGTCGGCCGTGGCTTCGTCGAGGTTGCCGGTGGGCTCGTCGGCCAGCAGGAGACGCGGACGAACGGCGAGCGCCCGGCCGATGGCTGCGCGCTGTTGCTGGCCGCCGGAAAGCTGTTCGGGATAGCGCTCCAGCAGATTTTCCAGCCCGAGGCGATGGATCAGCTCCTGCTGCCAGACCGGATCGAACCGGCCAGCGAGGCGCGCCTGAAACGCCACATTGGCGCGGATCGTCAGACTGGGGATCAGGTTGAACTGCTGGAACACGACGGCCAGCGTTTCGCGTCTCAGCGTCGCGCGGCCGAAGTCGGAAAGTTTCGTCACCTCGACGCCGTCGACGAAAATCTCGCCCTGTTCGGCGTCGTCGAGTCCCGCGACGAGATGCATGAGCGTGCTCTTTCCGCTGCCGGACTCCCCCATCAACGCGACGCTCGAGCCCGCATCGAGCGAGAGATCGACGCCTTTCAGGACGGCGACGCGACCTTGCGGCGTCCTATAGCTTTTTTTCAAGCCGATGACGCGCAGCAAGGGCGCATCGACCTGGCGGGCGCTCCGTTCCGTTCGAGCTGCCCCATCCATGTTCGCGCCACATTTCCGCCGGGGGTTTTTGGCTAGCGAGCGATGACACGGCGCACTGGCTTTCCGGATCAACCCGTGCTCGCGAGCTGTCGTCTTATACCCGAAAGCCGGAATGACGATACCGGCCGGCTGGAAGCCGTCGCGTGTTTTACAGGAATTCCCTCGCCATCTCGGCCCGGCAAGCCTCTCGTCCGCTACCCGACCCTTGAACCGCACATGCCCGGACGGATCAACGTGGCGCTGATTCGCGCCCATGGGCAGAAATCATCGGCATCGTCGCGTCCAAAAGTCGGCGCGCGGCTGCTGACCCGCATCACCCGCCGCATAGCGTAAACGCGATGTCCCATTGCGGCTGCTGAAGGCGTTGGGACCCGCCAGGAGGGCTGAACAGCCCTGAGGTTGTAGCTGCCAGATAAAACCTTGAAGCTTTGTTATTGCAGATCGTTGTAGTTCATCAAGGTCACGCCTAACGCCTTAAGATCCGCCGGTTCCTGAGCATCGAACGAATGGAACTCAAAGCGGCGCGACGGATCGATCTGCCCGGGGTGCACCGATATTTCCGTTACCCCTTGCGGAATCACGGCCGGGAGCTGTTCCAGCCAATGGGGCGATCGTTGATCAATGGCAAAGTAATAATCCGTCGTTTTGAGATGCTTGGGAAAACCTCTTGAGCAATAGCCGTCGATCATGTCCGAAAGAGCTCGTCTTGCGTACAAATTTTGCGGCCTCCGCATTTTTGCAATTCCAAATTCGGCGAGCACACTTGCCATCGCCCTGGCCACGCTCGGAAATTTGTGTAGATGTCCGTGGCTGTCGACATGACTGATGGCAATCCCTGCATCCGCCAGGATCTTCAGCTGCGCGCGCAATTCGCGAGCTATATCCGCAGCGTCGACTCGCGAAAACAGGGCCGCTATCCTTTGGCGATCCGATGCCCAAAAACGTCCGCTTCGATCGACGAGCGAGCGGTGATTCGCGGCCAACGATGCATGACCGTCAACCATGTTGAAATGCAATCCAAAGGAAACATGCTTCTGCATGTCCACCGCGTAGTTGATCGCCTCCGACGTGAAAGAAAGCCCCGTCATGATGGTCGCGCTCGTAACCCAACCGCGCTCGATCAAATCCACGGTTGACGCAAACGTGTCTTGATCCCAACCGAAATCATCGGCGTTGACGATGATGCGTCTCATATCAGCAGGCGCCGATCAACATTCATGCCAGATTCCAGTGTGGTCGCGTCGGCATGCAGGGGAACTTTCGAGATCCCAGCATCCGCCTCGACAGAAGGCGAGACGGAAAAGTCCTGGCTCGCTGGACACGTCAAAACTCACTCAACGGAAGGGATCCGGGTAAACTCGAACTCCGAGCCTTTTTCAGCATATTCTTCAAGTGGGTATCCGGTCAGCCGTCCGAGTTCGGAAATTCGCGCACCGCGATTTGTCAGTCGTCTCAAAGACCTATCATATTCTTCGACTTTGGCTCCGACCAGAAATCTATACCATAAACCCTGCATGACGTGATATACGAGACCCTCGCGTCCATCGAGAAAGCCGAGCAAAATTACATATCTGTAAAAAAAATACGCAAACGGACTCAGCCAAAATGGCACCACTTGATAAACATTTGCCTTTATTGATGACTTGAATTTGTTTGAAAACGTTGTATTCGGGGAGTCGATGTTGACATCCCAAAGCGAAAATCTTCTACGTAAAACTTCAATTGCCTCTCTGGTCGAGTAATTGTTATGCTTGTATGTAAAAAACGTTATGTTTTTCAAATTGACGTCGAACATGAAATTGTCGAAGACAATACAGCGCCCGCCAGTGACTTCCAGTCTCTCATCCATCCACCGTTGGTTGACTGTAACACAATCTCGACGAAATAGGCGAAGCAATTTTAGAGAGCGCCCCCCGTACAACAATTTTCTTCCCATAAATATATAACGTAGTCTGAGATATACACCGTTGACGGTAGAAGGTAACGTCGGAAGTTTGCTGATCATTTCGGCGCGGAGCTTGTCCGTAAGAATTTCATCCGCATCAAGTCGCAATACCCATTCGCTGCTTATGCATAAATGCTTCAACGCCCATTGTAATTGCTGTGCCTGATTCAGAAATTTGTGCTGAGTGACTTTTGCCCCATGGGACCGCGCGAGTTCACAGGTTCGATCGGATGAAAAGGAATCAACGACATGCACCATTCCACCCAACTGCGAGACCGATTCGATCGCTCGCGCTATATGCACTTCTTCATTGTGTGTTAATATTATGACGGTGATATTGCTCATTTCTCATCTTTACACGTAAACAGCGCCGGGCAAAGCACACAGGCGTGTGGATCCGGTATTTCCACATCCTCCCGGAAGCCGCAATTCAACCGGTGATTGCCCTTTCAGCAATGCGGGCCCGGCATAACGGGGGTCAAATCGGAAGTTCAAGTCCTCAACCGGAGCTCAATACGGCTGCGTCGTCGCCGAAGATCATGGCGACGGCTACGTTGCCGCCTATCTGAGTTGACGCGCAATTCGATCCGCATTGCGCAGGGCGGCCATCATCAACATCATGGTTGGATTCGCTCCCCCTCCGGTTGGAAATGTGGCCGTGGACACAACAGAAATATTTGGAACGCGAAATGTCCGTAGATCGGAATCGACGACGCCGCGCTTGACGTCGGACCCCATCCGCACCGTCCCTCCCGGATGATAAATGCCGCCGCCCTCGGCCAACTTTCGTCTGACTTCGTCGCCGGAATTCGGCTGGATCCGTCCCAGTCTGCGCAAGGCGCCCGAATTCCATGCCTCCGCGAAGGCCTCCGTAGTGGCCAGCGAATTCGCGGCGTCGTCATCATGCACCTTCCAGTCTATGGTCGCGAGCGCGCATCCGAAAGTATCGACGCGCCGCGAAGAAAGACCGATTCGATTGGTGGCGCGAGGTTCCTGCTCGGTCACGACGTGCACCTGAAATTCCGCGTCGTCGGGAAATAGCAATCGCTTTTCGACGAACCGCCACCAGATAGCGCGCGCGAGCCATGGAGACGCTCGGCCGAGCGCAATGATGTCGGCCAAGCTCGGCGACTGCCGTCGTTGTAATTTGCGATAGACCTCGCGCAAGGCGTCGAAGCCGCCCGGTTCATCGGTGGCGCCCATGATGTGCACGAAACCGGCGGCAATGTCTCTATCGGCGCGAAGCTCGGCGCTGGGCTCAAATCGAAGATTTCGCATCATGCGGCCTTCAAAACTGAAACCGATCAACCGGTTTAGCTCCTTGGGCCTAGTTTCGACGAGCGTGGCCAAAGGCGCCGACAGATGATCGTAGAAATATCCGCCGAGTACGCCGTCCGGCGAAAAAATTCGGTCACCGTGTTGGCGGTCAGCCAACAGCAGCAGTCGCGTGCTTTCGATCGCGCCCGCGGCGATGACAAATTCCCGCGCCTTGACTGAGAGGACGCCACCGCCCTCGCAACGCATCGTAACGCTGGCGAGGGCGCCGGAGGGATCGAAGGCGAACTGAGTGGCCGTAGCGTTAAGCCAGACTTGCGGTCCGGTTTGCGATCGTATTTCCTCGCGTAGCGCGGTCCCGAGGTTTCGCAGCCGAAATTCGGGCCATTTCGCGCGCCGGGCCAGGAAAGCGCCGGTCATGATTTCCGGGAAATCGTAGGGCCCGCTTCCGAGTTTGAACAGTTGTTCGACTTCGCTGAGATAGGGAAGCAAATCGTCCAGCGAAATCGGCCATTCCGCGCTCCAATCCGAGCGGATCACCGTGAAATCAGCGGCTTGGAATGGCAACATGGCGCCGCCCCATCGCGTCGACGTCCCGCCGAGGCAGCGGAAACGGCCGGCTCTGGCGCCGGCATAGACGTCGCTGAGTTGCTCGACCTCGTTTAGCGGGTGTTCCTCGCCATGTTGGACCCAGCCGCCGGATTCCGCCACGACAACGTTTTTTCCGGCGCGCGCCAAGCGGATGGCCGTCAACAATCCGGCAATACCCGCGCCGATCACCAGAACGTCGGCGAAAAGTTCCTGAACGGGGCCAGGAGACTCTGCAAGGTCGCGGATCATGAACATTCACCCGAACTCACGGGCCAAGTCGCCTTGTCCGACGCTCCGGAAATAGCAGCGTATTGCGCCATTCGCTCGGGCTTGCTCGTGCTTACTATGATACTCCCGTCAACGTTTCGGCGCAGCGCGGCGTCCAGGGTCGCCGCGATATCGACCGGTCCCTTGCGCCGCGCGCCGCTGACGTAACCGAATGTGATTTGCAGAGGTCGTCCCTGATTGAGAACGAAGTCGGCTTCACGCCCCTCGTTGCTGTCGAGGGTTTGAACGCAAGCCGCCAGCGGATTGTTTGATTGGACGAAAGGTTGCAAGTGCCTGGGATCGCCGGCGACGCCAAAATTGGCGACACGGTCGCTTTTGCTTTCGAGCCAACGAAGCCACTCGTCGGTATCGAACAGGGAGATATCCGGTTCGTGCAGCAGGTAGAGATCGATCCGCTCGCGCCCGAGACGCCTGAGACTTCCGGTCAGGGCGTGGCGCGCGCGCGCGACGCTCCCATCGATGATGGGCCGCGACAGCGAAGACACGATTTTCCCAGCGGCCTTGCGCAGGAAAACGGCAGCCGCCGGTTGCGCCTCGCCACCCGGCGAATAGATGCCGACCTTTGTGGCGACGGTAATGTTGCGGTGGGCCGCCAGAAGAGGTTTCAGATCGCGCTCCGCTATGCCAAATCCATAGTAGGGAGCGGTGTCGAAATGCGTGAAACCGTGATCATACGCAGCTGAGAGTACGTGTAGACGTTGTTTTGACGTTCCTGCATTGAAAAGGCTCGCCGTTCCAAAAGTAAATCTAGACACGAATAGATCGCACCCAGGTATTTTGATGGCTCTCATTTCAATCTCGTTGTATACAAAAACCAAGACAAACAACGTCGCGTCGATTCGTTGACGCAAAATCTCGTAACGGACGCTTTGTTATTTTTTCCTTGTACATTCCAATCGATATCAATTACATCAACTCCGTGTCGGCTCATGAACATCGACAGCCAATTTGCGCAACATTATCTAAAGGTCTGGCATGAAGATTCTCCACGTCATTGCTTCAGTCGATCCTCGCGGCGGCGGTCCGATCGAAGGCGTATTTTCCAGCTCCGAAGTTTGGTTCCGAAACGGCCATGAGCGCCACATCGTCTGTATTGATGCTCCGGACACCCCTTGGGTCGCTGAAGCTCGCGCCCCCACTGTTGCGCTGGGTTGTTCTGGGCGGTGGTATAGGATTGCGCGCCGCTGGCTTCCGATCCTCCGATACAGCTATACCCCGAAGCTCGCGGATTGGTTACGCGTTCACGCGAGCGAGTATGACGCGGTGGTGATCAATGGCCTGTGGAACTACGTCTCCTATGGAAGTTGGCGAGGATTGCGCTCAGGGACCACCCCCTACTTCGTTTTTACCCATGGCATGCTCGATCCTTGGTTCAACAAGGCGTATCCGATAAAGACGTTTTTCAAGACCATTTTCTGGAAACTGTTCGAGAACAAAGTCCTCAGGGACGCCAGGGGCGTCATGTTCACGTGCGAGGAGGAACGCATTCTGGCGGCTCAATCCTTCACCCCCTATCGGGCCAAGGAATATGTGGTCGGTTATGGCGCGCGAGACATTCCCGGTGATTCCGAGGCGCAACGCTCCGCATTTTCAGAACGCGTGCCCGAACTGGCGGGCCGTAAGTTCATGCTGTTTCTCAGCCGAATCCATCCCA
>Ga0302319_10005968_pt1 | contig 24282 bp, 17 predicted proteins | sample Bog_T0_2_FD_203319 | JGI IMG/M metagenome (GOLD analysis project Ga0302319, IMG submission 203319) | Peat permafrost microbial communities from Stordalen Mire near Abisko, Sweden - Bog_T0_2 | ecosystem: Environmental > Terrestrial > Soil > Wetlands > Peat | place: Sweden: Abisko, Stordalen Mire...
TCGCCCATCCTGACCTCCGCGCGCACCTTGGATGCGGCCACCGCGCGCCAGGAAAGGATCCCGACCGCCGCGACCATGAAAACGAAAAGGAGTCCCGTTCTCTTCATGGAGATGCAAGGTACAGTGGCGGCGAGCCGGCGACTACTCCCCACCTCCCACCCGTCGCCTGGGGGGCGACGCGGGCGGACGGCACCGTCCGACCAGGATCTACGGATACCGGAAGGCGGACAGGACCGATTGCAGCGCCTGGGGGGCCGTGGCGGTTCCGGATTCCAGCATGGCCTTGGCCGCGCTCCACGCTTCCCTGACCGGTTCGGAACGGTTGAACGAGTCCGCCAGGCTTTCCTGGGCCATGCTCCAGACCCATTCCTGGATCTGGTCGTGCCGCCGAGCCTCGAAGATCCCCTTCTCCATGCAATGCGCCCGGAAGGATTCGATCTCCTGCCAAATTCCATCCAACCCGTCTCCGGTCACGGCGCTGCAGGTGACCACCGGAGGCTTCCATCCCCTGGTGAACGGCTGGAGCCCCATCACCGCCCCGTGGAGGACCGCTCGCGCCAGACCGGCCCGCTGGCGGTTGTCGCCATCCGCCTTGGTGACGGCGATCAGGTCGGCGATCTCCATGATCCCCTTCTTCATTCCCTGGAGATCGTCGCCGGAACCGGCCAGTTGCAGGAGCAGGAACAGGTCCGTCATCGATCGCACGGTGGTCTCGCTCTGCCCCACCCCCACCGTTTCCACCACCACCACGTCGAAGCCCGCCGCTTCCACCAGGAAGATGGTTTCCCGGGTCTTGCGCGCCACCCCGCCCAGGGCGCCGCTGGAAGGACTGGGCCGGATGAAGGCCTCCGGATGCCGAACCAGGTTCTCCATGCGGGTCTTGTCGCCCAAGATGGAGCCTCGATGGATGGAGGACGAGGGATCGATGGCGAGCACAGCGATCCTGTGCCCCCGTTCCACGAGACGGCAACCCCAGGCGTCGATGAAGGTGGATTTCCCGACTCCGGGAGGGCCGGAAATGCCGATGCGAATGGAGTTTCCGGATCGGGGGTAGATCAGCCGCACGAGCTCGTCGGCCTGGAGGCGGTGGCGTGGCGCATTGGATTCCACCAGGGTGATGGCCCTGGCCAGCATGCTGCGATCTCCCGCGAGCAAGCCTTCCGCCAGCTCCCGGGGTCCGGGGGGTCTGGCGGAAGGGCCTGGAACCGAGATGGAGGAGACCGCGTCCGCGACACCCGGGGATACGAACGAAGCGAATTCCGACCCCGCCTGTTCAGGGGCCCATTCGGGCCGGGAGGCGCCACCGGGGAGGGAAGGCTCGGGAAGCATCGGATGGACTCCTCGCCTGGGCCGTCGACTCAGTCGGGACAGATCGTGAGGATCTCGGTCCCGCGGTCGGTGATGGCGATGGTGTGCTCGAACTGGGCGGAAAGCTTTCCGTCGGCGGTGACCGCGGTCCACCCATCGTCCAGGAGCTTGGTCTTCCAGGCCCCTTCGTTGATCATGGGCTCGATCGTGAAGACCATTCCCTTGCGCAGGCGCGGTCCGGGACGGTCGCGGTAGTGGAGCACCTGGGGCTCCTCGTGGAACTTCCGCCCGATGCCGTGGCCGCAGTATTCGCGGACCACCGAATACCCTTCGGATTCGGCGATGTCCTGGATGGCGGCCCCGATGTCTCCCAGGTAGGCTCCGTCCCGCGCCACCTCGATGCCCGCTTCCAGGCAGCGACGGGTGGAATCCACGAGCTGGCGGGCGGCGTCCGAGACTTGGCCAACGGGAAACGTCGCGGAGCAGTCGCCGTGGTAGCCCTGGACGCAGACCGTGATGTCCAGGTTGACGATGTCCCCTTCGCGCAGGATCTGTCTTCCGGAGGGGACGCCATGGGTCACCACCTCGTTGACGGAGGTGCAGATGCTCGCCGGGAAGCAGGAGGGATCGATGCGGGGCTTGCGCGGATCGGTGGGTCGCCCCGGATAGTTCAGGGGGCTCGGGTAGGCTCCGTGGTCCAGGATGAACTCGCGCACCTTGTCGTCGATCGCGACCGTGGACACCCCCGGCTCCACGAGGCTTCCGGCGTAGCGCAAGGTGCGGGCCGCCAGCAGTCCCGAGGCCCGCAACAACCGGATTTCCTCGGCGGTCTTCAGTCGGATCATGGAATGGAGCAATATACACCACAGATTCTAGATTCCCGTGGTCTGGAGGTGTCCATGGGTTCCGAGTTTCGATCCGCCGACCTCGCGGGCGTGCATGTCGCCCTGTTCACGCCGTTGCTCCGCGATTGCCCCAAGGGATTGCGAAACGGCCTGGACCTGGAGAAGGCCGCCGGGATCATCGAGGACGTCCTGTCCGCGGGAGTGGACGGAGTCGTGCCCATCGGGACCACGGGGCAAAGCCCGACGGTGACCACGGAACAGCACCTCGAATTCGTCAAGTTCACCATCGAGCGCGTCGCGGGACGCGCCAAGGTCCTCGCCGGAGCGGGGAGCAACTCCACCCGCGAATCGGTGGACATGATCCGGGAGATCCAGCGAATCGCCCCGGGCACGCCCTGCCTCTGCGTCACCGGCTACTACAACAACCCACCGCAGGAGGGGATCGCCGCGCACTACGAGACCATCGCCACCGAAACCGGGGCGCCGCTGGTCCTCTACAACGTGCCGGCGCGCACGGCCAGCTACATCGAGCCGGAAACCGTCGTGCGCCTCGCCCGACATCCCGGAATCATCGGCCTCAAGCAGGCGGTGAACTTCGCCGATCCCGGGAAGTTCCGGGAAGATACCGCGAAGATCGTGTCCCGGACCGCCGGCACGGATTTCGCCGTCGTTTCCGGCGAGGATTCCTGGTTCGCCCAGATGCTGGAGATCGGGGGCGTGGGGATCGTCACCGCCTCCGGCAACATCCCCGAGGCGGCCAGGCTCTACCTCGAGATCCGCCGCCGGTTCCTGTCCAACGACCTCGAAGGCGCGCGTTCGGCGCAGAAGGCGCTCGAGCCCGTCGTGCGCTGGGTGTTCTGCCGCAAGAGCCCCATCCCGCTGGCCACCCTCTTCGATTCGCCGGTGTTCCTGCCTCTCGTGGATCTCGAGCGAACCGAAGGCGGGGCGGCCGCAGCCGCCGAGATGAAGGAATGGGCCCGCCGCGAAGCCCCCAGCCTGGTACGCTGGTGGAAGGACTGAGCCCGGTCCTCGTCACCGGAGCCAGCGGCTTCGCGGGCCGCTGGATGCTCCGCGAGCTGGCGGCCAGGGGGATCCCCGCATGGGCCGGGGTCCGCCGGAAAAGCGAGGTCCCCGGCGCGCCGGAGGTCGTGATGGACCTGGAGGACCCGGCGAGCATCTTCCAGGCACTGGACAAGATCCGTCCACAGGGGATCGTGCACCTGGCCGCGAAGGCCTCTCCGCACCTCTCGAACGCGAGCCCCGAGGCCACCTACATGGTGAATTTCCTGGGCACCCACAGGCTCCTGGAGACGTGCAGGGTGCTGGGGATCCGGCCGAGGGTGCTCCTGGTCGGTTCGGCCACCGTCTACGGATCGGTGGGACGCGACGAGCCGCCGATCCCCGAAACGCACGCCGTCCGGCCCAGCGACGCCTATTCGCTGGCCAAGGCCGCGGCGGAAATGCTCGCTCCGGTGTACGAATCGCACTTTCCGGTGATCGTCGCCCGCTCCTTCAACCACACCGGTCCCGGCCAGGGCACGGACTTCGCGCTTCCGGCGTTCGCCTCCCAGATCGCCAGGATCGAAGCCGGTCTGCAGGAGCCCGTGATCCGGGTGGGCGACCTGGGTGCCCAACGCGACTTCCTGGACGTCCGGGACGTGGTCGCGGCCTACGCGCTCCTGCTGGAACGCGGCGAGGCCACCACCACCTACAACGTCTGCTCCGGCGCCTGCCGTCCGGTTTCGGCATGGCTCGGGCAACTGGTGGGACTCGCCAGGGTGCCCGTGCACGTGGAGAGGGATCCATCGAGGGTCTTCGTCCAATCGAGCCCCCGCCTGGTTGGTGACAATTCCCGTCTCAGCTCCCTGGGGTGGACGCCCCGCATCCCGCCGGAGGCCATGCTTTCGACATTGCTCGACGACTGGCGCACCCGCATCCGCGAGTCCTCATGACCCTCCCGGCCCGGAGCCAGCCCCCGCGCCGCACCGTGCTCCGCCGCTGGGCCTCGGGACTGGGCCTCTCCCTGGCCCTGCTCCTCGCGGCCGTGGTGGGCTGGAGCGCGCTTCGCGACGGCGTGCGACAGTGGATATCCGGACAGCACGTCATGGGCGGATGGGTCTGGAAGATCTGGGGGGTCCGCCGAAAAGGCTCCATCCTGGGTTTCGATTCCCTCTCGGTCCGGGGGCCTTCCCTGCGGCTCCGATTGCGGGAGGTCCGGATCCGATTCGACTGGACCGCGGGACCCTATCCGGTACCGGCCACGGTGTCCATCCGGGCCCAGCGACTCGACATCCTTCCCCTGCCGGGCAAGCCCGACACCTCCGCTCCCGCTTTCCCCAACTTGGGACTTCCGCTCGCGTTCCAGGCGGATCTCGATTCCCTGTTCGTGCGGATCGGTTCGTTGGACACGGGTCGCACGGCCGTGTCCATCCGCGGAATCCAGGTGCACAGCGACGCCCCCATGCGGGTCTCCGTGGATGTGCGCTCGGCCGAATCGCCATCGGTCGCGGCCCTCGCGAGCGCGTCCATCGTCGCCCAGTGGATGGAGCCCGATACGCTGCGACTGCGGCTGCGGACCGTGGCGGCTTCCGGTTGTTGCGCGTCGGACACCCTGGTCGGGGAGGCGTCGCTTTCGCGCAAGGACCTGCGCATGGGTCGGGTCCGGATCCGCGGGAGGATCCAGGAATCCCGGGGTTGGAGCGAAGTCCTCCCGGCGCTGGCGAAGGCGCCTGCGCTGCACGGGATCGACCTGGACCTCTCCGCCTCGGCCGACCCCTCCGGACGGAACCTGCACGCGAAGATCGGTTTCTCCTCCGACAGCATCGCCGTCGTGGCTCCCCTGGCGTGGGACATCGCAGCCGACCTGGACGGCAGCAAGACCAGGCTGCGCGTCCTGGGGACGATGCACGGCTCGAAGACGCCCAACATCGACCTCCGATTGGACGGGATGGCCCCGCGTTCGAAGGGCGTCGAAGCCACCGAGGCGTCGGGAACCGCATCCGTCCGGGGCATGGGAATGCTGATCAACGGATTCCAACATCCGTTCGATTCGGACCTGAAGATCCTCTCGCTGGACCGCAAGGGCGCCAAGGTGGACCTGGTCACCGCCGCCGGCAGCGCCGTCCGGGGCCAGGTGGTCTGGAAGGGCCTGCATTGGATGCTGGACGGGGACCTCGCCGCCGGCGAGCCCTGGGCGTCGGCCTGGGCCGATTCCCTGCGCGTGGACGGAGGCGGGCATGCGCACGGCGAGGATTCCGCGGGCACCGCCCTCTTCGACGTCGTGGCCCGGAACCCCGGAATCCGCATGGTCCACCTGGACAGCTTGTCCACGCACGTCAGGATCGCGTTGCCGGGACCGCGGTTGACATTTTCCGGGATCGAGGCCAGGGATTCCACGCATCTCTGGACCGGTCACGGGAACATCTCCATCCCGGATTCCATCGTCCACTTCGATCTTTCGCCCTATGGCGACACCTCCGCGCGGGCGGACCTGGATGTCCGCATCGGGGGCCCGGTCCTCATCCGGGCGCACAACTTCCCCTCGGCGCACCTTCCGCTGCGGCTGGCAGGCCTCCCCACCTTCCCCTTGCGCATCGATGCCGAACTGCGTCGCGACCCGCCGCCGCCGGGAGTCTCCGCGATCTCCCTGATCACAGCCACCGCCCGAGGCCGGCCATTCCGGGATTCCCTCCACGCCGAACTCTCGATGTCCATCGCCGATTCCTCCCTGCGCATCGGCAGCATCCTGGTGGCTGTCGGAAATTCCCATCTGGACGGCGGACTGACGCTCGGGCGGAGCTCGACGGCTTGGACGCTGGACACCCTGCGCCTTTCCACGGACAGCTTCGATCTGACCGGCCTGCACGGCCTGGTGCCCGGACTTCCCGATCTGGGCGGACGCCTGTCCGGGCACATCCTTTCGCAGCGCGGACAAGGTGTTTCCGCCGACCTGCACCTGGACAAGCCCGTGGTGTCGCGCCCCGACGGAAACCTGGTACTTCCCGATCTCACGCTTTGGGGGGAGCGGGACACCTTGCACCTGGGAGGTTGGTGGCCCCTGGCAGGTTCCCGCGCACCCTTCCGGATCACCGCGACCCACCTTTGGGACCCGAGTCCAGAGTTCGATCTCCTGGCCTTCTGGGGAGATGTCGTGCGCCTGCAGGGCCACGGCGTGTTCCGGGATCGACGGGACCTCGGCGCGGATATCGTCGTCGACGGGTCCTCGGCGATTCCGGGAACCGAAGCCCGTCTAAAGGATCTCCTGGTGGAAGGCCATTTCCAGGGCGAGGTCGGGGCGGCGGGATTCTCCTGGAAGGCGCAAGTGGAGGGCAAGGAGGGAGAACTGCAGGCCCTCGCGGGAAACCCTCTGGGGCTGCGCTTCCACGCCCAGGCGGATCCCACCGCCATCCGCCTGCTGGACGCCGAACTGGGAGGTCCCGAAAGCGGAACCCTGTACGCCGACGGCCGCTACGACCTCGTGAAGCGGGAACTCTCCCTGGACGGCCACGCCAGCTCGCTCCACTTCGATCTCGGGTCGGGAAAGCTGGTCGACGTCGACTCGCTGGTGGTCGCGGCCACGTCCGATACGCGGATGACGCTGAAGGTGCAGGGGGCATCGTGGCACCAGGTCTGGACCCGGTCCGAGCGGCTGGACATCCGGGTCCCCGCGGCTTCCCTGGTCCTGGCCCAGGCGAAGGACTGGCGCAAATTGTCCGGCGACATCACCGTCGACAAGGTCCTGTTCACGCGCAATTTCGCCGATCCCAAGGCCCTGTGGAACTCGGCGCGGCAATTGTTCGGTCCGAAGCGGAAATCCGTGGCCGCGGGAACATCGTCCATCCCCACTCTGCTCGACGTCCGGGTCGTCTCCGAAGGCGACTCCATCGGCGTCTCGGACAACCTCGGCCAGGCGCATCTGGGCTTCGACCTGCAGGTGGCGGGGCCGATGGACGCTCCCCTACTGAACGGCTTCCTGTCCGCCGACACCGAAGGCGGACATTTCGGGTACCTCAAACGCGATTTCCACATCGACACCCTGCGCGTGGACTGGAACACCCAGCCCGTCGTCCAAGGGCGATTCCAACTGGCCGGATTCCGCAACATCACCAAGACCTGCCAGGAGACCAGCTCCTCCACCCTCACCACTCCGGAGATGGCGCTGCAGGACAGCTGCGAACTCCGGTTGTCCGCGGGGGGAACCCTGGACCAGCCCCGTCTCCAATCCATCACATCCGACTGCGCAACCCAGCCCGGAGACGACGGAACCTTGGGAGCCGCCGTGGCCCTGGCCACGGGATGCTACCCCCAATCGACGGGGGGAAATTTCGGGTCCACCCTGCAGTCGGCGGGGAAGGACTTCGTGGCCAACTGGGGGATGGACCAGGTCAACGAGCTGGTCGCCAACAACCTGCGCAGTTCGCGCAAGGGACTGGTGTGGTTGCCGGATTCCGTCGCCGTCACCGACCTTTCCGGCCTCACTGGTTCCGGACGCGACCAACTCGGACTGATGGCGCTCTATCACATCACGCCGGAATTGGACTTGGCAGCCACCTACCAGCACTCGTTCGCGCAGACCTCCGCCATCGGATCCGCCCAACTTCCCGACAACTACGGTGGGAGCCTGAGGTACCACATCCCCTTCGGGTGGGTGGACGACACGGCGATCCGCGAACGTCTGGAACATCGTGTATTCCTCGAGCTCGACGCAGGTGAGGCACCCGCCAACAACGGCCAGACCGGCCAGACCGAATACGTGCTGGAGCCGTCCCTCCGCTACCACTGGGGCTTCTGGTGAAGCGCCTCCTTTCCATCTGCCTGGTCGTCCTCGCCAGCAGGGCCTGGTCCGGGGCGTCCATCCCGGATGCCGGACACCTGGGTTCCGGCCGGATCGAGGACCTCATCGCCGCGCCGGACGATCTCGCCAGGCGGTCCCGCGACGACCGCGAGGCCTGGAGGCAGGAAGCGGAGGATGCGGTCGTGGCGGCCGCACACGCCGAGGGACGCTTGGAAGCGACCTGCGAGATCACGCTTTCCCCGCCGGATTCGGCATCCAACCGCCAGAACCTGCGCGTGGACTACCACGAGGGTCCCCTCTACCTGTTCGGACAGATCCTCCTGCTGTTTCCGGACAAGCCCGATTCCGCGATTCCCCTGCCGCCCTCGCCCCCCGCACGGCCCGGTCAGCCCTTCCAGCAGACCCGGATCAACGCGCTGCTCCAGGAAACGCAGCAGTTCTACCGCCACCAGGGCTGGTTGGACGCCACCGTGCTGTACACTTTGGACACCCGCCCCGATTCGCATTTCGTGGATGTGAAGACGGAGGTCCGACTCGGTAGGGTGGCCGTCTTCGACAGCATGGAGATCGTCTTCCACGGGATCAAGCATGTGACACTTTCTGGAGACACCGTCCAACACCTCACACCGGCCTCCCGCTTCATCGGTCTGTGGCAGGTGGCCCGAGGCGACACCATCCGCAACGAGGACATCGCCCTCTTCAACCGGAAACTCGCCCAAACGCGCCTGTTCAGCCAAGCACGCGTCACCCGGGTGCCGTCCGTCCCCGATTCGTCCAAGACGGAATTGGTGGTGGACATCACCGAACGGACTCCTGGGAGCGGCGACATTTCCTTGTTCTATGAACCAACCTTCGGAGCCGGCGTGGGTGCCGTGTTTCAGCACCGCAACGTCTGGGGCACGTTCAACGATCCATCCTTGCAGGCCTCCATCGCACAGAGGTTGCAAACCATCCGCGCGGACAACGGGATCCCGCTGCTGTTCGGAACGCCCGTGGCCCTGGATGTGGGGAGTGCGTTGCTGCAGCAACAAGGCGGCCCGCTGGCGGACAGCAACTTCTACCGGGAATCCGACGTTTCCGCCGACGGCACCTTCAGCTACCAGAACACCGCCTGGTCCACGTTATCGCTCAAACTGGGCCTCCAACGCGACACGAAGTACTTGGATGCAGGCGGGTCCCAGATCGAATACGAATACACCACCGACCTGGGCGAGATGGTGGATTTCCGCAACGAACCGTTCGATCCCACCACGGGATGGATGGTGCGCGGCGATGTTGGCTGGGGCGGACAGATCTATCCCAGCGACACTTCCTTCGTCTGGGTGCAGGCGCAGAGCCGCTACTACCAGCCCCTCTTCTGGAGGTTCTATTCCGCGGCGGCCCTTGACGGGGGGGAATTCTTCAACCCCACCAGCTTCGACGGTTCCAAGATCTTCTGGCTCGGTGGCCCCCGCAGCGTGCGTTCCTATGGATTCGACGACCTCACCGCCGTGGCCGCGAATCCGGAAATCGGACTCCAGCCGCGGTATGTTCGCGCCTCCGGCGAGTTGCGGATGAATCTCCCGTGGGGTTTCCAGGCGGTGGGTTTCCTGGACTGGGCACGCCTCTGGAGCAAAGGCGAGAGTCCCGACCTCTTCGATCTGGACAAGGCGTACATCGGGTACGGGACCGGGCTGCGCCTGCACGTCAGCCTGCTCACGGTGCGCGTGGACTACAGCTTCGGTCGGGGTTCCGATTCCTGGGCCTTCGACCTGGCCCAGGCGATCTAGGAAAGGAGCACGGGAAATGTCCAAGCCCATCCTGGTCACCCTGGGAGATCCCAACGGAGTGGGGCCCCGGATCGCCGCGCGCGCCTGGGGACGCCCCGCGCTTCGCCGACTCGGACTCGCGCTGGTGGGTTCCGCGGACACTTTCCGACGCGCCCTTGCGGAGGAAGGCCTTCCCGATGCGGTGGTTCCCTGGGCTCCCGGGGAACCTTTGCCGCGCGCCGGTGCACCGGTTTGGAGCCCGGAAGGCATGCCTCCCTGCGCCATCCGACCCGGGGAAATCGACGCGGATGCGGGCTCCCAGGCGCTGGCTTGCGTGGAAGCCGCGGTTTCCGCGTGCCTATCCGGTTCGGCCCGAGCCATGGTCACCGCGCCGCTGGCCAAGGAGTCGGTGGCGTTGCGGACCCCGGGGTTCTCCGGGCACACGGGACACATCGCGGCCCTGTGCCGTGCGCCCTCCCACTGCCTGGCCCTGGTTCATGGCCGCCTCTGGGCCGCCTTCGCCACCACCCACGTTTCCCTGAGGGACGTCCCGGACCTGATCACGACGGAATCCGTCGCCGAGACCGGGAGGCTCCTGGAGGCGGCCCTGCGCGCCGCGGGCGTTACCGCCCCCCGGATCGGGGTGGCGGGGCTCAATCCGCACGCGGGGGAGCACGGGCTGTTCGGAGACGAGGAGGAGAAGGTCGTGTCGCCGGCCATCCTGCGGCTGCGGACCGAAGGACTGGACGCCACGGGGCCCTGGCCCGCCGATGTCGTCTTCCCCATGCTCCGCGCGGGAAAGGTCGACGGCGTGGTGTGCCTGTACCACGACCAGGGACACCCGGTGATGAAGACGCTGGCCTTCGACCTGAAGAAGAACCGCCTGCGCGGCGTCAACGTCACCTTGGGCCTCCCCATCGTGAGGACGAGTCCGGACCACGGCACGGGCTTCGACATCGCCTGGAAGCGGGACGCCGACGACGGCAGCCTGGTGGACGCCATCCGCCTCGCGCACAAGCTCTCCCGCGGGCGCTGACGCGGGCGCGGGATGACGGAATCCGTGGCAAACGGCTTCGGAAGCGATCTGCGGTCGCGGTTCGGTCGGATCCTCGCACCCTTCGGGTTGGAGTGGGGACTGGCTCCCTTCGATCCCTCCCGCTTCGAGCCGCGGGCGGCACGCCTGGAAGACTGGTTCGACCGTGGTCTGCACGGGAGCATGGAGTGGCTTCGCGCCACGCGCCACGCCCGGGCTAGACCTTGGCTCGAACGGCCGTGGGCGAAGTCGTTCCTGGTCCTCAAGCTCCCCTACCCTCTTCCCTCTCCGGTTCCCCGCGGCCACCGGCCCGAGGTGGCGGGCTACGCTCGAGGACGCGACTACCACTACCGGATGGACGGAATCCTGAAGCGCATCCAATCCGCATTGGAGGTGGAGTTCGCAAAGCTCCGCTCGTTCCGCTTCTGCGACGACCAGCACCTGCCGGAAGTGGAACTCGCCGTCCAGGCCGGACTCGGTTGGCGGGGCAAGAACACCCTCCTCCTGGACCGGGCCGGCAGCGCCTTCCATCTGGGCGGACTGCTCCTGTCCCTGGACGGCGTCGAGGCTCCCGCCGCCCACCCCGACCACTGCGGATCCTGCACCGCCTGCCTGGACGCCTGCCCGACGGGGGCCTTCCTCCAACCGGGCGTTCTGGACGCCGGACGCTGCCTGTCGCACTGGAACATCGAAGACCGCGAAACCCCGGAGGGACCCGTCGCGCAGGCCGCGCGGGGCGAGATCTTCGGGTGCGACATCTGCCAGCAGGCCTGCCCCTGGAACCGCAGGGCCTTGACGGAAAACGTTCCCCCGGAGGGATGGCCGCGGACTTGGGAGGATTGGGTGGATATCACCCGTCCGGGAGGCGGATTCCAGTCCCTTTTCACCAAGACCCCTCTGCGGCGTTCGGGACGCCACAAGACCCGGAAGGTGATCCTCCGGACGCTTTGGAACCTGGATCCGGAGCTGGCGCTGGGATTGGCGGCCCGGGCGGTCGGGACGGAGACCAACGAAGGGCTCGCCTCCTGGATCCGCGAACGGCTGGAGATGGCGGAAACCCCCTCGGATGGTATCTTCCCGACTCCTGAAAACCACCCTGGGAGGAACGCGATGGCTGCGGATATCGGACTTGTCGGATTGGCCGTGATGGGCGAAAACCTGGTTCTCAACATGGAGAGCCGCGGCTTCACGGTGGCGATCTTCAACCGGACCGTCTCGAAGGTCGATGAGCTCCTGGCGGGACGCGGCAAGGGGAAGAAGCTCGTTGGCGCGCACACCGTTCCAGAATTCGTGGCCTCCCTCGGGAAGCCGCGCAAGATCATGATCATGGTCAAGGCGGGATCCCCCGTGGACGCGGTCATCGACGAACTGGTCCCCTTGTTGGAAAAGGGCGACATCCTGATCGACGGCGGCAACAGCCTCTACACGGACACCATCCGCCGCACCAAGGCCCTGGAGGCCAAAGGTCTCCGGTTCCTGGGCGTGGGGGTTTCCGGGGGCGAGGAGGGTGCGTTGCGCGGGCCGTCCATCATGCCGGGCGGCACCCGCGAAGCCTGGGATGTGGTGGCCCCCATCTTCACGGCCATCAGCGCCAAGGTGGGTCCGAACAACGACATACCCTGCTGCGCCTACGTGGGACCGGACGGCGCCGGCCACTACGTGAAGATGGTGCACAACGGCATCGAATACGGCGACATGCAGCTCATCTGCGAGGCTTACGCCCTCCTTTCCGGGGTGTTGGGTCTGTCCCCGGATGAAATGTCCGGCATCTTCGCGGAATGGAACAAAGGCGAGTTGGACAGTTTCCTGATCGAGATCACCTCCAACATCCTCAAGACCCGCGATCCCGATACCGGCAAGCCGTTCGTGGATGTGATCCTGGACAAGGCCGGTCAGAAGGGCACCGGAGCCTGGACCGGCCAGAGCGCCCTGGAATTCGGCGTCCCCGCCCCCACATTGGTGGAGGCAGTCTTCGCGCGTTCCCTTTCCGCCCAGAAGGAAAATCGCGTGGCCGCCTCCGCGATCCTCTCCGGACCGGTGGCCGGGTTCACAGGCGACAGACCCAAGTTCATCGCCGCCGTCCGAGACGCCCTCTACGCCTCCAAGCTCGCGTCCTACGCCCAGGGTTTCCAGCTTTTGGCCACCGCCAGCGACCACTTCAAGTGGAACATCGATCTGGGCCGCATGGCCCAGCTCTGGCGTGGGGGCTGCATCATCCGCGCCCGTTTCCTGGACGACATCTTCGACGCCTACCGGAAGGACCCCTCCCTCGCCAATCTGCTGGTGACCCCCGCCTTCGCCGCCAAGATCAAGGAAGCCCAAGCCGGCTGGCGCTGGGTGGTCTCGGAAGCCGTGATGAACGGCGTTCCCGCACCGGCCTTCGCTTCCGCCCTCGCCTACTACGACGGCTACCGCTCGGCGCGGGTGAGCGCGAACCTGTTGCAGGCGCAGCGCGACTACTTCGGGTCGCACACCTTCGAGCGCACGGACAAGCCGGGGATCTTCCACCACGACTGGGTGGGCCTGCACGGCTGAGATCGATCTCGAGGCGGATACTCCCTCCCCGCCCCCTCGGCGTACCCCACGCGTACGCCGTCGGGGCCGTGTCGGTTCGTCTCCATCCTCGATCTCGACCTCAGCCCCTTGATTTGAGGCTGGTGCATTGTTCGTAAGCCTTCGGCGAACCCATCTACCCGGCTTGAGCTTCAGAGAATTCAAGGCCTGGGTTGTGCAGCGACGGACGGCCAGGGACCCCTCACTGCGGCACTTGACTCGCAGGCAGCTTGAAGATATGTCCACACCCTGCCACGTATAGCGTGTCGCCGATGGACGCGAAGGCCAAAGAGATTCCAACACCGCAGGTGGTCTGCGTGCCGTCGGAGCTCTTGCCCCAGTTCTGCGTGATGTAACGCCAACCCGAGGTTTCGTTGTAGACCAGCGGCACCTCGGGATTCTGGCCGGCCGCGAATAGGCGATCATTCCACACGAAGAGGGCGAATACGTCCCCCGGCAACACGTCTCCAGGAAAGGCCGTCGTGTCCAAGCGCGACACCACCCACGGCGTGTCTGTTCCCGTGGCATGCACGATCTGGCTCCAGATCAAATACCCCACCCACAGGTTCCCGTGGTACCACGCGAGACTACGGGGCTTGTCCAGGGTACCCGGGCTATATTGACCGTTCGCCTGAAGAATCGGGACCACAGGATCCGGCAGGCGACTCCATGCCGTGTCCGTGGACCCGCGACGCCAAAGCCCAGAAGAGTAGGTGGTGGCAAAAAGGTTTGCTCCGACGGCGAATGCTGCGGTCGCCTCGGTTCCACTCGCTGGCCACCCCCCGGAATAATCGGTCCAAGTTGGCCCTCCACTGTATACATGAACCTTGGCGGTATTCACATCGAAGGTTTCCGCAGCAAGCGCTCCTGACCACGGGATGAGAAAATCGACGTAAACACTACCGGAAGTAGGAATCCCCAAATTTGTCCATTTCATGCTCGGAAATTCCAACTGCCATGCGTGCCCAGGCGTCTTTGTACCAAAGTAGACGAAGGAATCCATCGTGGATTGTCCGTAAGAGGAATCGCCCCCAGGCAGATGGAGAGTATCCCAATTCAGACTTCCCTGCTGCCCCAGGAACACCTCTCCCGAAGCCGTGCTCGCAATGATGCGGTTCCCCACCGTGGATAGCCACTGTACGCCACCCGCGCTCTGGTCTGCACGGGAAAGCGCCAGACCTGCGTCGTGCCACCCAGTGACCGGACCAGAAGGTTTCGCGGAAGTTGGAGAGCCCGAGCAGGAAGACAGGACCACCCCCAGGGCGAGCCAAACTAGGTCCGGCCTCACTGTAGAGCTTTCACAGAAATGGCCGTAGGGAAGGGGGCCTTTCACGCCTGAAACACCTGAATTCCCTTGTTGAGTTTTGGACTGTCATTGCTAGGGTCCTCACGCAGGGTTGGTAGCGGCGCGGCTGGATCTAACTTCGCAAGCCTACGAACGATGATTTTGAGTGTCAACCTCCTACGGCTGAGAGTGATCGGCGGAGGACGATCTTCATCCCGGTTTTGCCGCTTGAGGAATCTGCGAGGACTTCAGTCCGAGCATGGCCGGTGGAGGCTGTTGGGACAGAGGGGTGAAGAGATTCGCGGGATACGCTTTCCTCGTCGATCCCACCGCTTGAGGAATCTGGGAGGGCTTCAGCCCGAGCAGGGTGGGCGCAACCGCTGGCGCGGGGGCGTTCCCGCGCGGGGTACGGAGACGGAATGGTGACGGGGAACCCCGCCCTTGAACACGGGTAGAGCGGTATCTTCTGGGCTTCGGAGGAAGAACATTGCGCTCGGGCTCCATTTCATCGATCATGGCTGGCGCGGTTGTCCTCCTGGCGACCCGGGCGAGCGTGGGAGCCAGCACCGATTGGATGGAGCTCCGCATGGGGAATCCGGCATCCTCCGGGTGGGAGTCGCTTTGGACCTGCGATTCCATGCCGTTCGTGCAGCGGGCTCTGGCCGCCGACAGGCGGACCTCGGAAGTGGCCACCGACTCCGGGCGTGCCAGGAGGGTCCGATGCCTGGCGGAGGATTCGGCGCGTTCCGGCGCCTGCCTGGAAGGCCTGTCCGCGCTTCGCGATTCCGTCCGCCGATTGGCCCGCGCCGAGGATTCCCTCCACGCGGAGGTCGGACGCCTGGCCTCGGCGTGTCCCGAGACCGGCTGGCGGCGGTGGAACGAATATCTCGCCCTGGAGCGATCCCGCGACAGCATCTGTCGAGGTGCCGACAATCCCGGTTGCGGACGGATTCTGGCCTCCATCGCCTCGGTCGCCTGGATCCCGGACTGGAATAGGCGAGCGCGACGGGATAGCCCCCAGACCGCGAACACCGGACTTCCCAGAAGCTTGGCGACCCTGGACCGGGCCATCGACGATCCCGGGCATGTGCCGGGCCGGGACACCCTCCTCGCTCGCTCGGCCTTCCTGCTGGACCGCTCGGGCTTCGTCGATTCCGCGCGGCTGCGCTTCCAGCGCCTCCTGGCGACGTTCCCGGCCTCCGCATGGGCCCCCAGCGCACACCTCTACCTGGGTCGGAGCTTGGGCCCCGCGCAGGTCCGGCTGGACCACCTGCGCGCCGCCCGTGCGGACTCCCTGCTGGCTCCCACCGCCCTGGCGTCGCAGATCGATCTCCTGGAATCCACCGGACAACCGCTGGAAGCCGCCGATTCGCTCGTCGCCCTCCTGCGCTTGCGTCCGGAGCTCGCGGATTCCCAGGCACTGACCCGGCTCGCCTCGTTGACGCGAGGAGTCGTCGATCCCGACGAGTTCCAGGCGCGGCTGGCCGCGGGGTCTTCTCCCTGGGCCGACACGCTCTACCTGTTCCAGGCCGGATTGGAACTGCGGTCCAACCGCTTCGACCGGGCGTTGAAGATGTTGGCCTCGTTCCAGGTCCGATTCCCGGGATCGTCCTTGTCGGCGAGGGCCCGAGAACTTCTCGCCAGCGCCCGGCGCAGGGATCCCGGTGTTCTCGGTCCGGGGCCCAAATAAAAGCGCCTCCGGAGAATTTCCCCGGAGGCGACAAACTGGACCGAGGGACCCCGGGCCTTACTTCACGGGGGGCATCTCGCCTGCAGGCGGGGCGTCGGGCTTGATCTCGTTGGTGATGGTGGAGGCCGCCGCAGGCTTGGGCTCAGCCAACAAGGTGGGCTCTTCGTAGGTCTTGTCGAGGAACACGACGTTGTGGGCCTTCAGGAGCCGGCGGTAGTAGGCGGGCACTTGGCGCTCGGCGATCTGGGACTTGAGCATGTTCTCGATCTGGACCCGGACGGAATCCAGGGGCGGGGCCTTCCCCGACTTGCGGTCCTGGATCTGGAGGATGTGCCAGCCGTACTGGGTGCGGATGGGGGCCGAGATCTTCCCGGGCTCCAGGGTCCGCGCCGCCGCGGCGAATTCGGGCACCATGTCCTTGGGATCGAACCACCCGAGGTCCCCGCCCTTTTCCTTGGAGCCCGGATCCTCGGACTGCGCGCGGGCGATGGTGGAGAACTGCTTGTCGTCCTTCAGGAGCTTGGCGTAGATGTCCAAAATCTCCTTGTGGACCTTGGCGGAATCGGCCGGGCTCTTCACCAGAAGGAGGATGTGGCGACCGCGCACCTGGCCGGCGCCCCCGAACTTCTCCTTGTTGGCCTGGTAGAAGCTGTCGATGCGGGCTTCCGGAATCTTGAGGGAGTCGGCCATGGCCTTCTCCAGAAGTTCATTGGCGACCACCTGGCTGCCGATCTTCTTGTGCACCGACTCCGGGGTGTCGCCGCTCTGGGCCAAGGCGGCCATGAGGGCCGCGGTGTCCGGGAACTGCGCCGTCACCGCCTTGTAGATGCTGTCGACCTTGTGGGCGTCGGGCACGAGGTGCAGCTTGGTCGCTTCCGCCTCGACGACGGCTTGCACCAGAAGTTGCGCGGTGGCCTGCCGACGCAAGGGCTGGGCGACATCGTCGAAGGTCTGCCCGGACTGCTGGGCCTGCTGGGCGATCTGGACCACCATGGGGGAGAGGAGCTTTTCCACCTCCGCCTTGGTGATTCCGGTGGTGTCGATCCCGGCGACGATGGCCGAGGTGTCTCCGACGGGAGCGCGGAAGGAATGGGCGGACTTCGCGCCCGTGCGGCACGCCCCGGCCAGGAGGATCAGCGGCAGAAGAAGGAAGGATTTGCGCACGATTGGGAACCTTTCAGTTTTGAGCCAGCCGCGAAAAGTACTCATCCGGAGCACACGTTGTCGGAGACCGGCCAAACGGTGGATGGAGTCCATCGGGAGGGTGGTATATTCCCCGCTAGGCACTCCGTGTCCAACGCCCGAATCCGGCGAAAGGTATCCAGATGTCCAATCGGCTCTTCCTCGTACTGGCAATGTCGGTCGTCCTGCGGCCGGTGCATGCCGACGACAAGCCGCTGTTCATCTCCCGCGAAGGCGATGTTCCGGTCTGGGTGAGCCCAGAGCACCGCGCCGGGGAGCAGCCCATGCATGTCGCCATTCCAACGGAGATCCTGTTGCGCGAGGATGCCCAAGGCGACTACCTGAAGGTGGTCACCCAAAATGGAGCCCACGGCTGGGTGGAAGCAGCCAAGGTGCGCCCCTACGAGGAGAAGACCGGCACCAGCGTCAACCTGGGCGAGGGAAAGGTCGTGGGGCAACTGGACAATCCCGGGGACGTGTACATCCTGACGGACGACTCCAAGATCCCCCCCGAAGGCTTCTACATCCAGCGCGATCTCACGGCGTTCATCATCGGGGACAACATCGACCGGGAAACCCTGGAACGGAAGAACGGCGAGAACTTCTGATCCGGTCGTGGGCATGAAAAAGGCCCACCTTCGAAAATGCGGACGGCCTAGATTCTCCCCATGCGCATTCCCGTCCTCGCCTTGGTGGGTCTTGCAATCCTTACTGGTTGCGGAATTCCGGCACTTACCGTTATGCTCAGGGGTTCCACAACGGGTGATTACTTGGTCCAAGAGCGAGTCATCGAAGCACGCACCCAAATCTCGGAACCATCTCCCCTTCCCTTGCTCCCAATGGATACCAGCCAACGTCTCACCGTCCAGGCTGGCATGAGCAGTCGATGGGGACCCAGTCCAGCCTCACCCAACATCCTGGACGATTCCTCCGGGAACCATTGGCAATTCCATTCGGCACAATATGGAGGGGATGTCGATCTTTCGCTGCGCTTCGGCCTTCTCCAAACGGGTTTGGACATCTCGGGAGGCTCGTGGTCCACTACCGCTGGATTGAACTTCGGAGTCGGTCGCACCCATTGGCTCGCATGGGGAGGCATCGGCTTGACTTCGTATACCAACACCATTCTCGCCAAGGACGAATACGGGGTCAGCCCGGGAGACTCCACTTGGTGGGTTCCCTCCCGGGATACTTCGAATTCGGACGGCATGACCCTGTCCTGCGGCGCAGCCTCGGAATACGGCCATGGGCCGATCATCCCTTTCCTCGCGGCACAGTTGGTCCGGGGTCCCTCGGACGACCATATCGATCTCTCCCAGGCAAGGTTCGACGCCGGCGCCCAGATCGACGCAATTCCTCGATGCCATATTTTCACGGGGGCAGGTTATCGGACTTTCTTGTCATCCACAGTCCACGGACACGATTGGCGCATCTACGCCGGGTTGGGCTTCGACTTGCGGACCAGTGAGAATTGGGATTACCTCTGAGGTTCATGTCCCAAAGATCTCCTGAAGATGCCTCATCCATCGGCCTCGGGCATGAAAAAGGCCCACCTTCGAAAATGCGAACGGCCTAGATTCTCCCCATGCGCATTCCCGTCCTCGCCCTTCTTGGCGCGCTCGTGCTCTCGTCCTGCAGCGATGTGCTGAACCAGCAGATCGTGCGCGCCCAGGTCAGCGCCCCCTCCGCTCCCCCTCTCCCCATCCTCCCGCTGGACGAATCCGAACGCGTTGTCGTCCAGGCGGGCATCGCGCAACGGATCGGGTCCTACCCCTCCGGAGGCCCACTTTCCGATTCCGCCGGGTCGGACCTGCAGTTGAGCTTCGACCCGCGTTCCGCCGGCGGAATCTTCATCCTCCACTACAAGGCGTTCTGGTCGGGACTCGAACTGACCGACAATCTCACCTCGGTGCTCCTGGGGGTGAACGTCCAGAACGCGGACTGGAAATGTCTTGGATTCTTCGGCTTGGGCTCCACTTCGTTCCACCAGAACCTGCTTCTCCTGCAGCAGAAGCAGGTCTATTTGTTCGAAACCGACACGAAAGACACTCTAGTGCCCTTCTCCGGGTCCGGCTCCAACACCACCACCAGCTTGGGCTTCTCCGCCATGTTCACCAACGCCAGGGTCCAGCCCTACGTTGCGATTCGATTTCTCGGGGGCCCCACCGTGGATGGATCCACCACCGACAATCCGCCCGCCACCAACGCCTTTTCCCTCGGCGAGGCCCTGATCTATGCCGGGGTGCGGGGCGACATCGCTCCGCGGCTCCACTTGCTGGCAGGTGCGGGCTGGCGGACCTTCACCGGAGGGCTGATCCACGGCAACGACTGGAACGTGTACCTTGGGGCGAGCTTCGATCTGGCGGTGGTTGCCGCTGCACCCGATCGCCAGGAGAATACGCGACCCGAGCCGCTGGACATGACCCCGGAAAAATCAGGGCCCCCACGTCCGGAAACTTCTCCGAAAGCGCCGAGGGACAGCGAGATCGAGATCCCCGAGCGGGGACGCATCCCCTCCTCCGTCACCCCCGTCGGTCCCTGACCCGAGGCCTCACCGGAAGAAGAGGGAGGCCATCAGGAAGGCCCCGGCGAACCCGCAGAGGTCCGCGACCAGGGCGCAGGGAAGCACGTGGCGGCTGCGCTTGAGGCCGATGGAGCCCGAGTAGAGGGCGATCACGTACAGGGTGGTGTCGGTGCTGCCCTGCAGCAGGCAGGAGAGCCTTCCCGTGTAGGAATCGGGGCCGAAGGTCTTCATCGCGTCGATGGTCAGGCCGCGGGCGCCACCTCCGGACAGGGGCTTCATGAGCATGGTGGGGATGGCACCGACCGCTTCCTTGGGGATGCCCGTCCACGAGATGCAGTACCAGATTCCGTCCACCAGGACCTGCATGCCTCCCGAGGCGCGGAACACGCCCACCGCCACCAGGATCCCCACCATGAAGGGCACGAGCTGGATGGCGGTCTTGAACCCGTCCTTGGCGCCCTCCGTGAAGGAATCCCAGGCGTTGACCTTCTTCCAGCTCGCCAACCCCAGGAAGAGGAGGATGGCCAGGAGCATCAGTCCCGTCCCGACGGTCGTGGACACGGTTCCCACCTGGTCGTGCGGCAACCTAGCGATCAGCGCGACCCCGCCGCCCAGCGCACCCCCCAGCCCCAGGATCCAAGCCAGGAGGACCGGGTCCCAGATCTTCAATCGCTGCACCAGCGCGGCGCAGATGAATCCGCCCAGCACCGAGAAGGCGCTCGCCACCAGGATGGGCACGAAGATGTCGGCCGGATTCTTGGCGCCTGCCGCGGCGCGCAGGGCCATGATGCTCACCGGAAACAGCGTGAGGCTCGCCGCGTGCAGCACCATGAACATCGCCTGGTGGTCTGTGGCCGTGCCCGGGTTCGGATTGAGGGTCTCCAGCTCCTGCATGGCCCGCAGGCCCGCCGGGGTCGCGGCGTTGTCCAGTCCCAGGAGATTGGCGGCGAAGTTGAGCACCATGTTCCCCGAAGCGGGATGGTCGGTGGGCAGGCCCGGAAAGACCCGGCGCATCAACGGAGCCAGAGCCCGCGATAGGAGACGGATGGCACCGGCGTCCTCTCCCACCTTGAGAAGCCCCATCCAGAGCGTCAGGGTTCCGGTCAGTCCCAGGGCCATCTCGAAGCCGGTCTTGGCGGAATCGAAGGTGGCCTGGGCCATGGCGGGAAACACCGCGGGATCCGCGCCGGACAGGAACCGGATGACGCCGAACACCCCTCCGGCGAAGAAGAGCGCCAGCCACACGACGTTCAAAATCATTCCCGCGTTCCTTTCCCGGCGCGCCGGACCCGAAGGATAGAATCCGTCGGTTCTACCTTTTCCCTGTTCCATCGCCGCCAACCGGCCCCGCAACGGGGAGCGTCCCGGGCGAGCGGCAGCGAAAGGCGACCATGTACCGGGAAAGCATCAAGGTCCTCGACTGCACCATCCGCGACGGTGGGCTCGTGAACCGCCACCAGTTCAGCCACGATTTCGTGCGCCGCGTCTACCAGGCGGTCTCCTCGGCGGGTGTGGACTACTTCGAGATCGGCTACGTGAATTCGCCGACCCTGTTCTCCGCCTCCGACTATGGTCCCTGGAAGTTCTGCGCGGACGCGGATGTCCGCAAGGCCACCGAAGGCGTGGAAAACGGCGCGAAGATCTCGGTCATGGCCGACGTTGGACGCGTGGACCTGGACTCCATCCTGCCCGCCGACAAGTCCCCTTACCACATGGTGCGGGTGGCGAGCTACGTCAAGGGAGTGGACAAGGCCATCGCCCTGACCGACCACTTCAACGACCTGGGCTACGAGACCTGCATCAACCTGATGGCGCTTTCGCGCGACCAGGGGCCCGAGCTGGACGAGGCGCTGGACCAGTGCGAGCGCGAGAGCCGCGCGGTGGCCATCTACGTGGTGGACTCCTTCGGGGCGATGTTCCAGGAGGAGATCGAGGCCCTGGTCCAGCGCGCCCGCAGATACGTCCGGACCAAGGAATTGGGCTTCCACGGCCACAACAACCAGCAATTGGCCTTCTCCAACACCATCGAGGCCATCATCCACGGGGTCAACTACCTGGACGCGACCGTGTACGGCATGGGCCGCGCCGCGGGCAACTGCACCCTGGAACTGCTCCTGGGATTCCTCAAGAACCCGAAGTTCGACATCCGTCCGGTGCTGGACCTGGTGGCCAAGGATTTCATCCCCCTGCGCGAGAAGTTCGAATGGGGATACATCATCCCCCACATGATCGCGGGGCAGCTGAACCAGCATCCCCAGGACGCGCTGGACATGCGCAAGGGCGATGGCAGGGAAGACTACAAGGCCTTCTACGAGAAGATGGTCTCCCTGGGCCTGGAATGACCTCCGATCCCTCGCCGGTCGTGGCGGAATTTGTCCGGAGGCTCCGCGCCACCCGTCTGTTGGGCATCCTCCGCGGGTGCCCGGACGGCGGCTTGGACGCCGTGGCCGAGGCGGCGGCGGCCTCCGGGCTCCGGTTCCTGGAAGTCGCCATGAACTCGCCGGGCGCCGCCGCGCAGATCCGCCACCTGCGCTCCGCGCTGGACGGAAACTGCGAGATCGGGGCGGGCACGGTGCTCTCCGCCGACCAGGCGTCGGAGGCGGTCCGGGCCGGAGCCACCTTCCTCGTCAGCCCCTGCCTGGTGCCGGAAGTCCAGCGCTGGGCCACGGAAAACGACATCCCCACCCTGCCCGGGGCGCTCTCCCCCACCGAGATTTGGAACGCCAGCCACGCAGGGGCCGCGGTGGTGAAGCTCTTCCCCGCGCGTTCGGTCGGAGGGCCTTCCTACTTCCGCGAGCTGCGCGGCCCATTCCGCGAGGTGCCGCTCCTGGCCTGCGGCGGTGTCTCGGCGGCCAATGCGAAGGAATACCTGGAGGCCGGCGCCGACGCCTTGGCCTTCGGCGGATCCGTCTTCACGCCCGAGAGATTGGCGACGAAGGACGTGGCGGGCATGCGCTCCGGAATCGTCGCCTTGGCGGAACGGGTCTCCTGAGCCATTCGCCCGGGAAGACATCTCCAATTCCCGACACCGACGCCGGAACGCGAGCTACCAGTGCGTTTGCACCGTGAGCGAAGCGACCCAGCCGGCGGGAAGGTTCGCGGTCGTGAGCCAGGGAAAATTCTTCGCCAGCCGTGGATTGGAGCGCAGGGTCAGCGTGTGTCCGTTCAGGTTTGTGTTTCCGGTCTGGACGCCATCCGAGATGTCCAGATCCAGGTCCAGCCAGGGTTTGGGATGGATCGACCCGGAGATCCCCGGACTGGTGGTGTACTGGTGCTGGATCAATTGCGCCGTCTTCCCCTTGACGGTCGTGTCCTGCGTCGTCTTCTGCCAGGCCTGGAACTTGAGGGTGGGACCGACGGACCAGGACTTGCCGTGGAAGGAAATGTTCGCCGACGCCTGCAGCATGGGAACATCCCCGGAGTCGGGGTCGATGGTCTGCACGACCGTGTCCTTCTTGACGCCGCTTCGCGTCACCGTCTTGTTCGAATCCGTCAAGCGGGAATAGGACTCCCACTGCCCGCCCAGGTCCAACTCCGCGCCGAAATCCAGCCAGGAGCTGGTCGCCGAGATCTCCGGCTCCAGGAACGCCGAACCATGCTGCTGGCGGGACCAGGTGGCGGCGAACCCCAGCCCGAAGCTCAGGTGGTCGTTGGCGTCGTAGGTGCCCTTCAGAAGGGTCGTGGCTCCCACATCGTGGTCGGAACCGGTCTGGAAGGCATAGAAACCAGTGATGTTCGCCGACAACCAGTCCAGCGGCGACCATGTCGTTCCCAGCGAAAAGTTCGCATCCGCATAGGTGGAATCCTCCGCCGGGAGCTGGGTCTTGGATCCGTCGAGGGCGACCTTGGGACCCAGAGTCCAGGCACCATGGGTCCACTCCCGACCGACCACCAGGTTGGCTCCCCGGACCAGAGTGTCTCCGGACGACGCTTTCAGGTGGGGCTGCTGCGCCGTGACGCCCAGGGAAACGTCCAATTTCTGCCATCCGTCGGAAGTCGTGTCCGCTCCCGCGTCGTCGTCGTCGTCCGAGCTGTCGGCGTCCGCGCCGCTGTCCACGGCCGGGTCCGAAACCACCTTCACGGCCGGAGCGGATCCCTTCGCTCCGGAATCCATTCTCGCGAATCCGAGGTCGCGAGCCACCTGGGGAAGGATTTCCGTGAGGATCGCGTCCACCTCGGCGCGGCTGTTCCGGGTGACGCTCTTCTCCACCTCGCCGGTTCGGACGTCCACCAGTCTCGCGCTCAGGGTGTAGGTGTTCCCGACCTTGCCGATCGTGCACAGGACCAGATCGTCCACCGCCAGGAGTTTGCCCACCAGGA
>Ga0302319_10005969_pt1 | contig 24282 bp, 20 predicted proteins | sample Bog_T0_2_FD_203319 | JGI IMG/M metagenome (GOLD analysis project Ga0302319, IMG submission 203319) | Peat permafrost microbial communities from Stordalen Mire near Abisko, Sweden - Bog_T0_2 | ecosystem: Environmental > Terrestrial > Soil > Wetlands > Peat | place: Sweden: Abisko, Stordalen Mire...
TCGGGCGGCCGCGACGGCGAGCGCCGGAGCGTGCCGCGCAAAGCGCGCCTGCAACGCGTCGGGCGTGAGTTCAAAAACTTCCGTGAGCGGTTCCAGCGCGAGATGACGGGAACCGATGCCGTTGTCGCCGCAAAGGACTTTTTTGAGGATGGCCTGCGAGCGTTTTTTCAGTTTTGAAAACGGCGCGGAATTTTGGAGCGTTTCCCAACATTCGCGCTGCGCGTAGCGGTGCGGCGGCGCGGCAACTCCAAGGCCGATAAAATACATTGATTCACCTTAATACGCGCCGGTCTGGCGCGCCACTTCAATGATTATGAGGTTCGGGCAGCCCGTTTGTTCCCCCCGCCCGTCGGATAAAAAACGGCGGCAGGAATTTTCCCGCCGCCGTTCGCGTGAATGGCTTTTTACTTCAGGCCGGCCAGATAGCCAAAACGCGCGCGGAACTGTTCAGGCGTCTGCTTGATGATCGCGCCCAGCCGGGCAAGCTGCCGGGGGTCTTCAAAGTCTTCACGTTCAAGGCGGATCATGTAGGCTTGGGCGCACTCAAAGGCTTCGCCGTCCACGTTGACCTTGCGATTCTGCATGCGGCCGGTTTGGGGGTCGAGCATCTTATCGAACGGCAGCGGGTTCATCTTGCCGTCCACAAAGCTGATGATGGCACCGTATTTTTCGGCCTCGGGCGAACGGAGAAATTTCACCGCCGCATAGCCAAGGTCGCGGGTGTATTCGGCGTCAAACGGGATCGGATCGGCGCAGCGGAGTTCGTAGCCGAGGTCCTTGTCAATGAATGCCATCTTGATGCCGAGCTTCTCAAGGCGCTGGGTCAGGAGTTCCTTCATCAGACGCCCAAATTCAATTTCGCCGAGGCGCAGATGGCCGTGGTCGTCGCGAATGACCTTGCCGAAACGTTCCAACTGGCCTTCGGGCAGGGCGGCAACCAGGCCTTTTTCACCGATGGCTTCAATCAAACCCTCGGCAAGCACGACGAGCCCGTATTTAGAGCCCTCGGCTTTCCGCTTGATGATGGAGCCAATGATGATGTCGCACACTTCATCCACCGTGACGGGACGGCCGCGAAATTCCTCGGAAATGATCGAAAGCGTCGCAGCGGAAGCCTTGGCGATGCCCAGCGCGAGATGGCCCGCCGCACGGCCCATGCTGATGATGAGATACCAGCGCGAAGTGGTGCGCGCGTCTTCCATCAAATTGCGGACAATCTGCACGCCGTAGTGGCGCGCGGTTTCGTAGCCGAAGGTCGGCGCGGTGCCGGGCAGCGGCAGGTCATTGTCAATGGTCTTCGGCACATGCGCCACCTTGATCTTGCCGTGGCTGTATTTGGCGACGTAGCTGGCGGAAAACGCCGTGTCGTCACCGCCGATGCTCACGAGCGCGGTGATGCCGAGCTTTTCAAACACGGCGAAAATGTTGTTCATCTGCTCCTGCGACTTGGTCGGGTTCGTGCGCGCGGTGCCGAGAATGGAACCGCCCTTGAGGTGGATGTCCTTCACCTCGCGGATGGACAACGGCTTGATCTGCGTGGTGTCGCCCTGCGCGATGTATTTGAAGCCGTCGCGGAAGCCGATGACTTCATAGCCCTGGTTGATGCCTTCGATGGTGGCCGCCGCAATGACGCCGTTGAGTCCGGGTGCCGGACCACCGCCGACCAAAATTCCCAATCTGCCTCTGCTCATAAAATAAATATCAGGTCTGGTTGCCTGCTTGAACTTTAAGCATAAAAAATGCCCGGTCCGCACGAAAAATTCAATTCCATTCTCGCCGCAATAAATTCACAATCACCGGCATGAATCGGGCTGTGTTTCTCGACCGCGACGGGACGTTGATCGCGGAAAAAAAATATCTCCGCCGGCCGGAGGATGTGGAAATATTTCCCGGCGCGGCCGCTGCGCTGCAACGGCTGGCCGACGCAGGCTTCAAACTCTTCATCGTCTCCAACCAGTCCGGCGTCGGGCGCGGCTACTTCACGCTTGCCGAGGTCGACCGCGTGAACGAGCATCTCGGCCGCGAGTTTGCGCATGCCGGCGTGCGCTTTGAGAAAATTTACGTCGCGCCGGAAGCCCCGGACCAGCCGAGCCGGGGCCGTAAGCCGTCGCCGCAGTTTTTGTTCGACGCGCGAGACGAATTTAATCTGGACCTTGCGGAAAGCTTCATGGTCGGCGACAAGCGGATTGACCTGGAATGCGGCTGGAATGCCGGCGTGAAAAGAAGCATCCTTGTCCGCACCGGCTACGGCGCGGAATTGGAACAGAAATCGCCGGAACAGCTAAACGCCGCCGTCGTCGTGAATGATTTGAGCGGCGTGGCGGAGTGGATTTTGAATTGCAAATAAATACCACGGATCACGCGCAATCAGCGGTTAAAAAATTATGTGCGGCATTATTGGATACGTTGGGAAAAAAGCGGCCTCGCCCATCCTGCTCGAAGGTTTGCGGCGGCTGGAATATCGCGGCTACGACAGCGCGGGCGTGGCGCTGCTGGATGAAGGCAGCCTGCTGGTCCGTAAAAAAAAGGGCAAGATTGACGAAGGCCTCGCGCGGCTCCTGAAATCCGAGCCGGTCGCGGGAACTCTGGGCATCGGCCATACGCGCTGGGCCACGCATGGCGTCCCTTCCGACAAAAATTGTCATCCACACCTCGACCAGTCCGGCAAGATCGCCATCGTTCACAACGGCGTCATCGAAAACTACGACAACCTCAAGCAGAAACTGCTCAAGGCCGGACACACGTTCAAATCGGACACCGACACGGAAGTGCTCGCCCATCTGATCGGTGAATGCTTCGCAAAGCGCGCCGGCAAAAATAGCAATTCGCTCACGCAGGCCGTTTCCGACGCGTTGCGCGAAGTCATCGGCACCTACGGCCTCGCGGTCATCTGCTCGGATTTTCCCGAGACGATCATCGGCGCGCGACGCGGTTCGCCGCTCATCATCGGCATCGGCAAGAACGAAAATTTCCTGGCCAGCGACGCCAACGCCATCGTCGCCCACACGAAAAAAGTTGTTTATCTGAACGATTACGACGTGGCGACCATCACGCCGGAACGCTTCGACATTTCCAACCTGGGCACCGACACGGCCAATGTCCAGATCAGCAACCTGGAATTTTCGCAGGAGGACGCGGCACGGGGCAAGCACGCGCACTTCATGCTCAAAGAGATCTACGAGCAGCCGCAGACGGTGTTGAACGCGCTGCGCGGACGGCTGGATTTCGAGGGGGCGACGGCGAAGTTTGGCGGCCTGAACATGACCGCCGCCGAGTTGCGCGGCGTTGACCGCATCATCATCGCCGCCAGCGGCACGAGCTGGCACGCGGCGCTGGTCGGCGAATACCTGATCGAGGAACTCGCCCAACTACCGGTCGAGGTCGAGTTCGCGCACGAATTCTGTTACCGCAACTGTCCGCTAGAAAAAAACACCGTGCTGCTGGTGCTGTCGCAGTCCGGCGAGACAGCGGACACGCTGGCCGCCTTGCGCGAGGCCAAACGGCGCGGCCACCGCGCGCTCGCCATCGTCAATGTAGTCGGCAGCACCATCGCGCGGGAATCTGACGGTGGCATCTATATGCACGCCGGCCCGGAAATCGGCGTCGCCTCGACCAAGGCGTTCGTCTCGACGATCACGATTTTGACGCTGCTGGCGATCCACTTGGGGCGCATGCGGATGCTTTCGGCCAACCGCGCGAAGGAAATTTTTCACGCGCTGGAGGCGTTGCCGAAGCAGATTGAGTCCATCCTCGCGCAAAACGCGGCGCTTAATAAACTGGCGAAGAAATATGCGAAGGCCGGCGATTTCTTCTTCCTCGGACGCGGCTGCACATTTCCGATTGCGCTGGAAGGCGCGCTGAAGCTGAAGGAAATTTCCTACATCCACGCCGAGGGCTACTCGGCGGCGGAGATGAAACACGGGCCGATCGCCCTGATTGACAAACAGACGCCGACGGTTTTTCTGGTGCCGCAGGACGCGATGTATGAAAAGACAATGGCGAACCTGGCGATGATCCGCGCGCGCCAGGGCCCGATCATCGCGGTGGCGACCGAGGGTGACCAGACGATCAAAAAGGTGGCCGACGACGTGATTTACCTGCCGAAGACGCTGGATCTGCTGAATCCGATTCTGGCGACCGTGCCGCTCCAGCTATTCGCGTATCACATCGCCGTCGCGCGCGGTTGCGACGTGGACAAGCCAAGGAACCTGGCCAAAAGCGTGACGGTGGAGTAAATTAATTTGGAGGCGAAAACCGCCTGTTGAAGAAAAAAAGTTAGCCGAAATGAAAAATAATTAGCCGAAATTCTTGCAAAGGCTTGAAAAGATTGATGTTAGCCAACTTTTTGGGTGCCTTTGACTCCTGATTCAGTGGTTTCATTCAATCAGCACCTGCTCCTGAATCGTTCGCGTGTATGCCAGCTCATTGAAAAGTAAAACAGTTTTACTTTTGGTTGGATTGCAGACAACAGGTAAAAACTCACCTCCGGGTGGTTTTCTTCCCGGCAGATGTCCACCGCGCCCTTTTCACAGCGATCCACCTCCCGTAGGGGGCGAATCTTATCCTCTGTTGAATGGCGTTGGGCTTCATTGCCTGGAAGTTTCAATCTGTCAGCTCTTGCTGTTGCAGATATTAATATTCTCAGCCCTTGAAGTTTCTTCGCCTTGGACGGCCAATGTCCAACCCATCATGTCATGCTGCGCGCTGGGGTGAAGCAGCCGCGAATATCGTTCAACCGGAAAATGTCCGAAAGTTTCCCGGCGGTTTGAGCATTTCCAAACCCACGCCGACCAATGTTCCAGTCCGCATGGATGGCGAAAAATTACGCGTCGAAATAAATCCTTCTGTTACCGAACTGATGGCCCAGCGCGCACTCGAAGTTCCCACCAACAACGTCAATGCTTACGACATTTCGGCAGGCTGCCAGATGGCATTATATCTCGCTGCCTGGGATTCGGTCGCAGGATTGCCCGTTGCCAGGTCCTTGAGCAGGCGCGCATGCAATGTGATGAAATACTCCGGGCAGCAACTCGGCCCACTCGTCGCCAAACTGGCACTCGCGCGGGCGAAAGCCGGCGATCCACAAGCGTTCGACGATTACGTATCATGGATTGTTACCACCGCTCCCGACCAATTGGGCTTTTCCGTTTCGGAATGTCTTGTGCCTTTTCGACAGTTTGCCAACGATCGATCACTACAAGCCGCTGCGGAAAGAATCTTTGGTGATACAAACTCCGACTGGAGCCGGTTGCCCTGGAAAGTATGAACGGGGACAATCCCATTGGCTCTGACCTCGTGAATTTGCCAGACTTCCGTCTATTGCTAGTTCGTGAACTCGGAAAGACGAACGTTTGTGGTTCATTTACCTGGCACGCTCCGAGCCAAATTGACTACGCCATCACCAACGATCAAAGCGGTGGCTACGGTGCTGTTGCTTTTCCTCCCGGTTCCCAGCCGACAAATGGAACGACCAGTGAACTACGTTGGTGTGATTGGATTGCGTTTTCATTATTCCAGGCCAAACGCATTTCGTTCTTTGATCCATTTGCCGCAGCAGTGAAACGTGAGGTTGCAATTGAAAATGCCAAGAAACTTTTTGGGCAGCAATAATCCGCGAATTTCCCATGAAACCTGATTTCCCTGTTGGTAACCTTTTTGTTTTTCTTCTGACAAAATCTGCTTGGTGCGCTTGTCCATTTGTGCTTGCAAAGAAGTCGGTGAAGTCGCACAACCGTTTGTGACGAAAATCCTGGATGAAAAAATGCCGCCCCTCCCCATCCTGGAAAAGTCCGCTGCTGCCATGATACAATCGTCCACAATGGACATATCGGCCTAGCCGATCATTTATTTGCGCTTTTTTGCTTGGGCGTTCGTGACAATTTTGCCCACCTTACCCTGGCAGCCGCGGCGATTCGGGCGCGGGCCACAGCGCTCATTCTCTGAACTGTTTTTTTCCGGCGCTGGCCGCTGCGTTTGGGTGTCGGCGCATCGGCCAGTTCCTGAGTGGAAACCGGAATCGGCTCTGAGGCCTCAACGGCGCGCTTGGGAGCCGTTGACTGCGGCTCCAATTCGATGCCAAAAACATCAGCCACCTCCGCATCGCTCATGGATGGACCGGGGCCGACCTGACGAACGGCATCGGCGGCAGAGGCTTTGCTGATCAAGTCGGCGGGATCCACGCCGCGAAGTAGAAAGAGCAGTCCGGGATTTTGATCCAGCCTGGCACCAACACCGTAAAGGGATGCGGCCACATGTTTGCACAAGTCCGCCCAATCCGGGCAGGAACAATCCAGGTCAATCTCCTTTGGTGTTGGAAACAGGCCCCGTTCCTGGCGGGTGACAATTTGCATGACGCCTGTGGAGAGTTTTCCCTGAAGCAATTCAATCAGGGAATCAATCTTACCCGCGCATTCGGACTGGATGGATTTCCAAAGAGTCGGTGCCAACGGTTTGATCTTGATCTCAATCTTGTAAAGCGATGAACCGGAGACCAGCGCCGTCACAGTTCCTTTGCTAATCTGCAAATCCACCACCGAGCCATTGCGCACGTAGGTACGCCCGCGTGGCAGGCGATTGGCAAAGTCGCTGTAAGCTTCGAGATTGTCGCACCACGCTTTGCCCCAAAACGTGCCCGCAATCTTCCGGCCATTCAGCAGAACCGGCAATGCAGCCTGCCCGATCTTCTTGGAAAGTTTTGACAGTTCGCGCGCGGCTTTGGCCCGTCGTTCCGCCACTGGCACGTATGGCCGCCATCCAAAAGATCCCCAGCTCATTGCATTGCCTTTGTTCTGGTCATTGCGAAATTCAATCTTCGGCGGTGGCATTTATATCCAGCGCCACGAACCGGAGCAATTCGGAATTGTTCATTTCGGTCATTAATCGCTCTCCGCCCTCACCTAGCACGTCTTCTGCCAGGGCGCTCTTGCTGGTGATCACGTCGTGGATTCGTTCTTCCAGGGTGCCACGGCAGGTAAATTTATGGACCATTACATTTCGCTTCTGGCCAATGCGAAACGCGCGGTCAGTCGCCTGGTTTTCAACGGCCGGATTCCACCAGCGGTCAAAATGTATTACATGCGAAGCCGCCGTGAGGTTGAGTCCGGTGCCGCCAGCTTTGAGCGAAAGCACAAAAAACGGAGGGCCCCCATCTTGCTGGAAGGCTTCCACCAATTCTCTCCGCTTGCCGACGGGCGTGCCACCGTGAAGCACGAGACCGCTTTGGCCGAACACTCCGGCCAAATGCCGCGACAGAGGATCGGTGATTTCCCGGTATTGAGTGAAAACCAGCACCTTCTCCTGGCGCGAGGTGATCTCCTCGCAAAGCTCCCGCAGCCGATTGAATTTTCCGCTTTCGGTCGGCGCATATACCCCATCACCAACCCATTGCGACGGGTGATTGCAAATCTGTTTGAAGCGGGTCAAAAACGCCAGAATGATGCCCCGACGTTGAATGCCTTCGACCTCCGACGCCTCCAGCCGTTCCGCAAGATCGGCCACCGCTTGTTGATAGAGCGCGGCTTGTCGGCGCGTCAACGGGCAGAAAGCGGTCATTTCGGTCTTTTCAGGCAGGTCGGTGATAATGCGTTTGTCGGTCTTCAACCGCCGCAATATGTAGGGTCGCACGAGACGGCGCAGCGGAGTGAATTGATTTTGGTCGCTTTGCGAACGGTTCTTGAGGAATGCCGAGAATTCCTTGACACCACCCAGCAGGCCGGGACAGAGGAAGTCGAACAGGGACCACAGATCTGAAAGCCGGTTTTCAATCGGGGTGCCGCTAAGGGCAATCCGGTGGCGGCTGCGCAATTCCCGCACGGCCCGACTCTGGCGCGCGCCGGGATTCTTGATTGCCTGCGCTTCGTCAAGAATGACCTGGCTCCAGTTCACTCCTTTCAGCCAGGCCAATCGAATGGCCATCGAATAACTCGTGATCACGAGGTCGCGGCTCGCCAGCGTTTTTGCCGGCTCTTTGCCCATTTGGGTCAGTTCGAGGTTGGGTGTTTCCGAGGGATGGGCATAAAACACCGAAAGCGAGGGCGCAAACTTGTGAATCTCGGCTTTCCAGTTGGCGATGAGCGAAGCTGGCACGATCAACAGGCTCGGTCCGCCGGCGTTGCCGGTTTGAGGAAACTGGCCCTGCCTCCGCTTGAGCACCAGGAGTAGCGAAAGCACCTGGATGGTCTTGCCCAAGCCCATGTCGTCGGCTAGGCAAGCTCCCAGTCCGAGCCGATTCATAAACCAAAGCCAATGCGCGCCTTGGCGTTGGTAAGGACGCAAGGTCGCTTGCAAGGCCGGGCCGGGATCGGACTCGGCGGAAACTTCCGGCTGTTGCATTTCTTCCAAAACGAGCTTCAACGCATCGCCGGCCACAACCCTCGACCACGCAGCCCGGGCGGCTTCAGCTTCTGGTTCGCCAGCCTGCCGGGGATCAAAGCCGGACAAAAGTCGCAGCCCCTCCAGCAACGGCACGCCGCCGGCGTCCTGGGCAGCCTGAACCTTTTTCCAATGATCCATAACCTCCTGGAGTTTGCCTTGGTCCACTTCGACCCACTTGCCCTTGAGCAAAACCAGTCCGCTAGCTGATTGCAGGAGGGAATTCAGTTCCGATTCCGAGAGCGGCTCGCCTTCGAGCGAAACTTGGACCTTGAAGTCCAGCAAACCGTCAGCGCTGAGTAAATTGCCCTTGGCTTCGCCAATCCGCACGGTCACCTGCGGCCGGGGTGGCCGGCCTGCCTTCCACCAATCAGGAATCCGAACCACCAGACCGCTTTGCTCAAAAAGTGGAATGTTTTCCAAAAACGCAAAAGCCTGTTCAGCTCGCCAGACTTGGGGATGAAATACGGCACGTGAATCCAACAACTCCCGGGCCAGCTTGCTTTGCTCGGCTGCCCGTTGTATCGGCGACAATAATGCCGCCAGCGCGGCGCGATTCTTCGCACCCGCGTAATCCTCCAACGCGCGGCCCAGCGGCAGATGTTGAACTGTTCCCTGTTCAGAAATGCGGTGGGTATAGGTGGCCAGGAAAGCAAACGGATACGCCGGGTTGCGTTTGTTCTCCGCCAGATGGAAGGTGACACGGCCAACCGCGTTCCACGCGGGATTGCAGCTTCTCAGATATGCAGCGGCGCCACCGGCAGTTTGGGAGATGGCGGCATGAACATGGGCACCCAACTCGTCCCACAATCTTGCCAAAACCGCACCATTCAAGTACTCAAGGCCCGTCATCGGCGGCGCTCCTTCCGCCAACACGGCCCATTCGGCTTCGGTCGGCTTGGGAATCGTCAGGGTGGAAGTATTCTGCAAGCTCGGATTGTGACAAAGCGCGGTGAAGAGTCGCTGGGCTACATTGCGCCAAAACACAAAGCTGGGCGGCATCCGTTCGTGCAAAAACCCGGACGCCAGCATTTCCAAGCCGTGCGCGGGCGAGACGCGAAAGGCTTCGGTGAGGCGCGCCGCAGCGGTCTCGCTGAGTTTTGGCTCAGCTTGGTCGTCGGGCTGGACGAACAAATGTCCCGCTGGAGACAATGCCAGAGAATATGACATGGCGGACCAAGAATACAGTGGAGAGCTTCCGACGCGCCATCAGTTTCGTGCCCATGCACCCCCGTCAGAGTAAGGATTCAGTCGCACATCTTGGTGGATGGCGGACAAAGTGCAAGTCCTGCGCTCCAAGGAAATTGGATTTTCCAAAGATGGTGTGCTGGCGATCATTCGAAAAGCCGGATACCTGTCTTGCAGGCGCTCCAAAGATGGTCTTTTCCACAAGAAACATTAGCAATTTGAAGAATTTCGGATTACATTTTTTGCGCTGGAGGCAAGCCAGAGCCAAGGCCGAAATGTTTCGGTTAATTAATTTTTGAAGCCGTGAAAAAAACGTGTCAAATATCAGGGGTTTTTGAATGCATGATTTCGGCCAATCATTTTACGGCAACACCGCCTCTCTCCCGAGTTAAATAGAACTGACATGACCTGCGCGGCTTGTTTTGGCGCGGCAACACGAGCTCACTTCTTGCAGTAATCCGGATATTCGGGCTGGAACATCTGCGAGCGGATGTAACCAGACAGATCGGCGGGGCGCCGCACGCGGTTCAGTTTTTCGGCGTAGATTTCCTCGGCCACCGCGACGGCGATGGCGTGCGACACTTCGTGGATGCGCTGGAGGGTCGGATAGACACGGCCCTCAACAAGTTCGCTTTCGCGGATGAGCGAGGCGAGCGTGCGCGCGGCCTTGATGAACATGGCATCGGTCACGCGGCGCGCGCCGGTGCAGACCACGCCCAAACCCACACCGGGGAAAATGTAGGCGTTGTTGCCCTGGCCCGGCACATGGGTCTGGCCATTGAGCGTCACCGGTGCAAACGGGCTGCCGCTGGCGAACACCGCGCGGCCCTCGGTCCAGGTGTAGGCCTCTTCGGCGGTGCATTCGGCCTTGGACGTCGGGTTGGACAGCGCAAAAATCACCGGGCGCTGGTTGTATTCACCCATTGCCTTGAGAATTTCCGGCGTGAATGTTTTTGCCTGGCCGGACACACCGACCAACATGGAAGGCTTCAGCGAGGTGACGGCGGCGAACAGGTCGGGGCACGGCGCGTGTTCGTGGGCATAATGCAATTTGTGCGAGGTGAGCGAATCACGGCCTTTGACGATGAGCCCCTTGGAATCCACGAACCAGCAGCGCTTGCGCGCCTCGGCCGGTGTGAGCCCTTCCTCGACCAGGACGTTGACGATGTTTTCGGCGATGCCGATTCCGGCCTCGCCCGCACCGAGGAACAACACGCGCTGGTCGGCCATTTTCTGGCCGGTGATGCGGAGCGCAGACAAAATTCCCGCCAGCGCCACGGAGCCGGTGCCCTGGATGTCGTCGTTGAAGGTGCAGGCGCGGTCGCGGTATTTTTCCAAAAGACGAAAGGCGTTCTGATTACCAAAATCCTCGAACTGCACGAGCACGCCGGGGAAAACTTTTTCAATGGCGACCATGAACTCCTCGATGAGTTTGTCGTAAGCCGGGCCGCGCAGGCGTTCCTGGCGCAGGCCGGTATAGAGCGGATCGTTGAGCAGGGTGGCGTTGTTGGTGCCGACATCAATCGTGATGGGCAGGCATTGTGTGGGATGAATGCCCGCGCAGGCGGTGTAGAGCGAAAGTTTGCCAACGGGAATGCCCATGCCGGACGCACCCAGATCGCCCAGGCCAAGAATGCGTTCGCCATCGGTGACCACGATGACCTTCACATCGCGCGTGGGCCAGTTCTTTAGGATTTTCGCCACCTGGCCGGAATCCTTGATCGAAATGTAAACGCCCCGCGAGCGGCGGAAAATGGCGCCGTAAGTCTGGCACGCGAGGCCGACCGTCGGCGTGTAAATGATCGGCATCATCTCCTCGAGATTGTTCATGATCACTCGGTAGAACAGCGTCTCGTTGCGGTCCTGCAGGCTGACGATCTGGACATAGCGTTCGAGGTCGTTCGGCTTGCTGTGGAAATTCGACATTACGCGCACCACCTGCTCGTCAATCGTGTTGATGTGCGGCGGGAGCAGGCCGCGCAGGCCGAGGGCGTCGCGCTCGGCGGCGGTAAAGGCGGTGCCTTTGTTGAAGACGGGATTGTTCAGCCAGTCCACGCCCTTGCCGGGGAGGGCGCGGTTGTGGCGGTGAGACTTTTGCTTTTTTGTCGTTGTCATTTTTACAGGAAATTATGATTGAAAGAGCGAGTTCAATATTTTCAGTCAACTAAAGTAACACATGAACCAATAACAAAGCCGGTGGCGATGGACTAAACCTTATTTGGCAAATACAACCTCTTTTTTGTCATTCGTCGAAACCTCCGCGTCGAATCCACCATCGCGGCCACTCACACAACATCGGTTTCTGTCGCAAAATGGCGATCCCGGGGCGGGCTGTTCCGGGCGACAGGCAGGATCCGTCACACTAATGGTCGCTTGGGTTTGTTGAACACGGCGCGGTGCGGCCGGCTTCGCAGGCAGGGAAATTTCCGCAGGTTCGCAAAGCCGACGAAGGTTATCGGCCGGTTCAACTTTCGTTCAGGCCGCAGCGCGGGTCGGGAATGCCCAGGCGCCGCTTGATTTTCAGCAATTCCTGAAGCTGCGCCATCGTCATGGTTTGCGCCGGTGCTCCAAGCTGTGCTGCCGCGAGAATCGTCCGGCAATAGGTTTCCAAAATTTCCATCTTGAAATAGGCGTCCTCAAGGTTGTGGTGGCTCCAGGAAACGACACCATGGTTGGCCAGCAGGATTGTGTTGTGCCGGTCAGCAAGCTTGGCAACGAGCCGGCCCAATTCCGGCGTGCCGGGCGTGCGATACGGCGCGATGGCCAGCGACACGAACAGTTCAAATTCGGAAACCAGCCGCGTCGGCGGCAGCACTCCCGCGACGGCGAAGCCGGTGGAACTCGGCGGATGGCAATGGCACGTTGCGACGGCCCGGGGCTGGCGCTTCATGATTTGCAGGTGCATCAAAATTTCGCTCGTGCGCATTTTGGCACCGGCCAGTTGGTTGCCCTCAAAATCCACGAGGCACATGTCCTCCGGCTTCATGAATCCCTTGCTCACGAGTGTTGGCGTGCAGAGGGCGAGGTTCCGGCCGGCCCGGATGGCAAGGTTGCCGCCGTTGCCATCCACATATTCGCGCTGCCACATCCGCCGGCCGATGTCACAAAGCTGCTCCTTCAAATTCAGCGCATCGGGCGAGTTGAAAAATGCCTCCAGCTCGGATTTCGACGACTTGGAGGTCAATCGTTTTGCCGTGCCCGGTTTCGCGTTGCCATCGGCTGTCAATTCCTTCAAATCAGGGAGACGTTTGATTCGGCTCATAATTTCATATTTTGAGTTGCAAGCTGAAGACCGGCCGTTCTCCTCCCTCGGTTGCTGTGAAACCGGCCGTCAATGTCATCTTCTTCGGCCACAGTCGGACGGCCATGATGCCCGAATGTTCTGGCTGGGTCGGCAAACGGATGGTTCAACCCTTCGGGCGCAGTTTTTTCCAAAGCCAGCCGAATGGATCGTAGAAGTCATCCACCACGCGTTCCTTGAGGGGGATGATCGCGTTGTCGGTGATGGTGATGTGCTCGGGGCAGACCTTCGTGCAGCACTTGGTGATGTTGCAAAAGCCGATGCCGTGCGCCTGCTTTAATTCCGGCAGGCGATCCTCGGTGTCGAGCGGGTGCATCTCCAGCGCGGCGGTGTAAACCAGAAAGCGCGGGCCGATGAATTCATCGTGCTTCAGATGGTCGCGTAAGACGTGGCAAACATCCTGGCAGAGGAAGCATTCGATGCATTTGCGGAATTCCTGCACGCGATCCACGTCCTCCTGCTGCATTCGCCAGGTGCCGTCGGCGGCATCCGGCTTGCGCGGATTGAACTGTTTTATTTTTTTCTTAACGCGGAAATTCCAGGACACATCGGTCGCCAGATCGCGGATGCTCGGAAACGCGCGCATCGGCTCAATGGTGATGGGCTTGTCAATCGGCAGCGTGTCCATGCGCGTCATGCACATGAGCTTGGGCATGCCGTTGATCTCCGCCGAGCAGGAACCGCATTTTCCAGCCTTGCAGTTCCAGCGGACGGCCATGTCATTGGCCTGCTCCGCCTGGATTTTGTGGACCACATCCAGCACCACCAAACCTTCGGTGATTTCCGTGATGTAATCCACAAATTTCCCGCCCGTGGCGTCGCCGCGCCAGATTCTAAAAGTAACAGTCTTGTTCATTTCATCTCCTCGATGACTTGTTTCAAATGTTCGGGCAGGGCGGGAATCGGTTCGCGGCGCAACTGCATCAAACCGTCCGCATCCTTTGAAATCACGCTGTTGTATTTGGCCGCCACCGGATCCTTTTCGGGGAAATCTTCGCGGAAATGGCCGCCCCGGCTTTCCTTGCGGTCAATCGCCGCGCGCGTAATGGCCTCGGAAATGGTCAGCAGATGCTTCAAGTCAATCGCCGTGTGCCAGCCGGGGTTGTATTCGCGGTGGCCGTATACGGCGACATTCTTCTCGCGGTCGTAAAGTTTCCCCAGCCCGTCCAGCGCCTGCACCATCTCGTCTTCGCGCCGTACGATGCCGACGAGTTTCTGCATCATCTCCTGCAATTCGTGCTGCACCTGATAAGGCCCGTCGGCGCTGGCGCCCGTTTTCGCGCCACGTTCAAATGGCGCAACCGCTTCGCGTTCCGCCGCCTCGACCTGTGCGTCGTTGACTTTTGCGGCGGGATTTTCCCTGGCAAATTTCGCGGCATATTCACCCGCGCGTTTGCCAAATACAATCAGGTCGGAAAGCGAATTTCCACCCAGCCGGTTCGCGCCGTGCAACCCGGCGGCGCATTCGCCGGCGGCAAAAAGTCCGGGGATGTTCGTGGCCTGCGTCTCGCCATTCACGCGGATGCCACCCATCGCGTAATGCGTGGTCGGGCCGATTTCCATCGGCTCCTTGGTGATGTCAAGGTTGGCCAGTTGCATGAACTGGTGATACATGGACGGCAGTTTCTTTTTGATATGTTCCGCCGCGTTCGGGATTTTTTCCTTGATCCAGGAAATGTCGAGGAACACGCCGCCATGCGGGCTGCCGCGGCCGGCTTTCACTTCGCGATTGATGCAGCGCGCCACATGATCGCGGGTCAACAGTTCCGGCGGACGTTTCGCATTTTTATCGTTTTGCGTGTAACGCCAGCCTTCTTCAGGGTCGGTCGAGGTTTGGGATTTATAATTTTCCGGAATGTCGTCATACATGAAGCGCTTGCCGTCCTTGTTGCGCAACACGCCGCCTTCACCGCGCACGCTTTCGGTCACGAGAATGCCCATCACGCTCGGCGGCCATATCATGCCGGTTGGATGAAACTGGATGAATTCCATGTCCAGTAATTCCGCGCCGGCATGATATGCCAGCGACACACCGTCGCCGGTGCCCTCCCAGGAATTGCTCGTGACCTTGTAAGCCCGGCCTAAACCGCCCGTGCAAACCACGACGGCCTTCGCCTTGAAAATGCGGAATCGTCCTCGCTCGCGGTCATAGCCGAATGCGCCCGCCACGCGTTCGCCGTCCTTGAGCAGGTTCACAATCGTATATTCCATGTGAACCGTGATGCCTTGATGAATGCCGTGATCCTGCAGCGTGCGAATCATCTCCAATCCCGTGCGGTCGCCGACGTGGGCGAGGCGCGGATAACGGTGGCCGCCAAAATTTCGCTGTGAAATTTTGCCTTCCTTCGTGCGGTCGAACACCGCGCCCCAGGCTTCCAGTTCCTGGACGCGCGCCGGCGCTTCCTTCGCGTGCAGTTCGGCCATGCGCCAATTGTTGACGTATTGGCCACCGCGCATCGTGTCGGCGAAATGCACCTTCCAGTTGTCGCGGTCATCCACGTTGCCCATCGCCGCCGCCATGCCGCCCTCGGCCATCACTGTGTGCGCCTTGCCCAGCAGTGATTTGCAGATGAGGCCGACTTTGACGCCTGCCGCCGAGGCCTCGATTGCCGCGCGCAGGCCCGCACCGCCCGCACCGATGACCAGCACGTCGTATTCGTGAGTTTCGTAATTGGTAGCCACAGGAAATTTTCAGTTCGCAGTTTAGAATTTGAAGAAGATAAAATCCGGGATTTTGCCCGTAGCGCACAGGCGGATATAAACATCCGTGAACCCGACCCAAAACAGGCTGATCCACGCCCACATCATGTGTTTGCGGTTGAGGCAACTCACACAATTGTAAGCCTTGCCGCAGGTCGGGGCCTTGGATTTGGAATCCAGAAAGCCACCGATCAAATGCCGCAGCGAGTGGCAGCCAAAAGTGTACATCGCCAGAAAAACGGCGTTGAGCACCAGCACAACCGTTCCCACGCCGATGCCGAAATGCTTCGCCCCGTTGGCGTCAGTGAACCACATCCCCAGCCACGCATCATACGAGAGCAAAACGATGAACAACGCGGCCAGATAAAAGAAATAGCGGTGGATGTTTTGAATGATCAGCGGGAAGGATTTTTCGCCCAGAAAAGTCTTGCGCGGCTCGCCGACGGCACAATTGATCGGGTCGGCCCAAAATGCCTTGTAATAGGCACCGCGATAATAATAACAGGTAAACCGAAAACCGGCCGGCACCCAGAGGATCAAGAAAGCGGGTGAAAATGGCGCCCACGCTGGCCACCAAGCCGGCAGGGCCGCGCCGAAAATCGCGTGACCGGAGGTTCCCCAAAATTCCGGCGAATAAAACGGCGAGAGATAATCCGCACCGTTGCCGCCATACCAATAGCTGCAGGCGTGGTTGTGCAGGTCGCTGACCCCTTGAAACGCCGCCCAGGTCGAATAGACGATGAATGCCGAAAAGCCGAGAAACACCACCAGCGGCTGGAGCCACCACGCATCGGGACGGGTGGTTTCGCCAAAACGGCGCGGTTGGATGGATGCGGTTGTTTGAGCCATAAGTGCTGACGTAAATTAAATCAGTGTGAAAAGAGTAATAGTCAAAAAATCACCCGAATCAAGAATGAATCGGTTTTTTTTAAAGAAATTAACTGTCCTAACTCAATTTATTAGCAAGCCGCACGTTCTTTCCGGCCACCCCACTCGTTCAATTTTCGTTCGCCGCCGGCCGGGGAAACCCCCAGCAGTTCCAGCGCTTCGCCGACCAGATACAACGACCCGGTGATGACCACAAAATCATCCGCCGCCGTTTTTTTCAGGGCCTCGGCCAGAGAGCGGCACGCAACAATTTCCGCCGCCGGATTCGCTGTGCGGCAGGCCGCCGCCAGCGCGCCCGCACTGGCCGTGCGCCTGCTCGCCACGGGAACGGCAACAATGCGCGCGGCCAGCGGTGCGAGCCGGTCGCAAATGTGCCGCCAGTCCTTGTCCTGCAGCACGCCGAGAACCAGCGTGCGTTTCGACCCGGGGCAGGTCTTCTCCAGCGTTCCGGCCAGAGCGTTCACGGCGGCACCATTGTGTGCGCCATCCAGCAAAATTTTTCCACCGTTCTTTTTGCTGATCAGCTGCAACCGGCCCGGCCAGTTTACTCCGGCCAGCCCGGCGCGAATGGTCTCGTCCGCCACCGGGATTGGTTTCTGCAAAACTTCGACCGTCGCCAGCGCGAGCGCAGCATTGATCTTTTGATGCTCGCCGGGCAGCGGCGGGAAGGAGGCCGCCGCGAACCGCGACCGGACCTCGTCCGCCGTCACAATTTTCAGGGGCGCATTCTTCTCCCGGGCCGTTTTTTCGATGACGGTGAGCGCTTCCGGTGCATCGGCTGCGGTGATCACCGGGATATTTGATTTGATGATTCCCGCCTTTTCGGCGGCGATTTTCCCCACTGTGTCGCCAAGCCACTCCTGGTGGTCGAACGCGATGTTCGTGATGACGCTGGCGAGCGGCGTGACGATGTTGGTCGCATCCAGCCGGCCGCCGAGGCCGGTTTCCCAGATCACGAGGTCGCATTTCTGCTCAGAAAAATATTTCAGCGCCATGACGGTGGCGAATTCAAACAAGGTCGCCTCGTTTTCCCGGTTCAACCCGCGTAATTCCCCCACCAGCCGGACCACCTCGGTTTCAGGAATCAACTGCCGGTTGACCTGGATCCGTTCGCGGAATGAAACGAGGTGTGGCGAGGTGAACAGGCCGACGCGCAGGCCGGTCGCGCGATAAATGGCTTCCAGCATCGCACAGGTCGAGCCTTTGCCGTTCGTGCCGGCGACGTGAATGAAGCGGAGTTCTGCCTGCGGCTGGCCGGCCAGCAGGGCCAGTCGGAATGTATTTGCGAGCCCAAAATTTGCACCGAAAATCTGAAGGCCGTAAAGAAATTCGAGCGCAACGGCATAGCCCGTAATTTCTTCATTCTTCATTCTGCCTTCAACCTTTCCGCTAAATCGGCTTGTGGTGGAGGTGCTGGTGCACGGCGGCGATGAAGCCCTGGAACAGCGGGTGCGGCTGGTGCGGCTTGCTCAAAAATTCCGGGTGGAACTGGCTCGCGATGAAAAACGGATGATTTTTGAGCTCGATGACCTCAACCAGTTTTCCATCCGGTGACAGGCCGCTGAAGACGAATCCGGCCTTCTCGAATTTCTCGCGGTAGGCGTTGTTGAACTCGTAGCGGTGACGGTGGCGTTCGTGGATGACAAACGAGCCGTAAAGCTTTCCCGCCTTCGACCCGACGGCCAGCTGGCAGGGCTGCGCGCCCAGCCGCATCGTGCCGCCTTTTTTGGTCACGCGCTTTTGTTCGTCGAGCATGGCGATGACCGGATGCGGCGAGGCGGTGTCGAACTCGGTCGAGTGCGCCCTGGTCAGCTTCAAGACATTCCGTGCAAATTCAATCGTCGCGATTTGCATGCCCAGGCACAGGCCGAGATACGGCACGCCCTTTTCGCGGGCGTATTGCGCGGCCAGAATTTTCCCCTCCACGCCGCGCTCGCCGAAACCGCCCGGCACCAGAATGCCGCCCAGGCCCTTCAAGGTTTTATCCACACCGTTTTTCTCAATGTCCTCGGCGTCCACCTGCACGATTTCAACGCCGCAATCGTTGGCGACGCCGCCGTGGATGATCGCCTCATAAACCGATTTGTAGGCGTCCTGCAATTCGATGTACTTGCCGACGACGCCGACGCGCACGCGATGCTGCGGCGCGATGAGCTTGCGGATGATCTCCTGCCAGTGCGTCATGTTCGGCGCGGGCGTGGTGAGATGCAGCAAGCGGCAGACGAGGTCGTCCATGCGCTCGCGCTGGAGCATCAGTGGCACTTCGTAAATGGAATGGTCCACATCCTTTTCTTCAATGACGGCCTCGAGCGGGACATTGCAGAACATTGAAATTTTGTGGCGCAAATCCTTGTCCAGCGGCCGTTCGCAGCGGCAGACCAGCACGTGGGGCATGATGCCGATTTCGCGCAGCTTGGCGACGGACTGCTGCGTCGGCTTGGTCTTCAATTCACCGGCCGCTTTGATGAACGGCACATAAGTGACGTGCAGGAAAATCGCGTTGTTGTAGCCGACCTCCAGTGCGAATTCGCGGATGGCCTCCAGAAACGGCAGCCCTTCGATGTCGCCGGTCGTGCCGCCAATTTCCGTGATGATGACATCGGCCTTGGATTTTTCGGCGAGGACATGGATCCGGTTTTTGATTTCATCCGTGACGTGCGGAATGACCTGGACCGTCTTGCCGAGATATTTGCCTTCGCGCTCGTTGTTGAGCACGGTCTGGTAAACCTGGCCGCTGGTGAGGTTGTTCAGGCGCGTGAGCTTGACGTTCGTGAACCGCTCGTAATGGCCAAGATCCAGATCGGTCTCCGCACCGTCATCCAGCACATAAACCTCGCCATGCTGATACGGCGACATCGTGCCCGGATCCACGTTGAGATACGGATCGAACTTTTGCAGCGCGACCTTTAGGCCGCGATTTTCGAGCAGCGTGCCGAGCGCCGCAGCGGTCAAGCCTTTGCCGAGCGAACTCACCACGCCGCCGGTTACAAATATGAATTTCATTTCAAAAATTGTTCAACGCGCTTCACATCTTCCGGCACATCCACGCCGATGCTGTCATGATCCACTTCCACGACCGCGATTTGGATGCCGTTTTCCAGCGCACGCAACTGCTCCAGCTTCTCCGCGTTTTCCAGCGGCGACACCGGGAATTTCACCAGCCGCAGCAGCGTCGCGCGCCGGTACCCGTAAATGCCGAGGTGCTTCAAAAAAGGAAACGCCGCCAATTGTTCGCTTGCTGAACCACTGGCGGCCTCGCGCAAATACGGAATCGTGCGCCGCGAAAAATATAGCGCATGGCCGGCGGCGTTGACAACGACTTTTACGACATTTGGATTGTCCAGCTCGGCAAGATGCTTGACGCGCGTGGCGGCGGTGGACATTTCATTTTGCGCCAGCGCGTTCGCCACCGCGTCAATCACGCTTGGATCTATCAACGGCTCGTCGCCCTGGATGTTCACGACTGCATCCGCATCGCAACGCTCGACCACTTCCGCGATGCGGTCCGAACCGCTGGGGTGTTCCGGGCGCGTCATCTCCACGCGGCAGAAATTCTGCGCCACCTCCCAGATGCGCGTGTCGTCCGTGGCGACGATGATTTCAGCAAGCGACTGTGCACGCTGGCATTGCTCGACGACGTGCTGAAGGAGCGGCTTGCCCGCAATGAGCGCGAGCGGCTTGCCGGGAAACCGCGTCGAGGCAAAGCGCGCAGGAATGAGGCCAACGATTTTCACCCGGCATATTTAGCCACAGATGAAACACGGATGAAACACAGATTTTTCAGTCAAAATATTTCCTTAACCGGATGCGGCAAATGTTGAAAACCGGAAAGCATCCATAAAGAAAACCTTGTCCCGGCATGGACGTTAAATTTAATCTGGGATTCGGCCGACGGGGCGACACGTCGTGAAAGCTCGGACATGAGATGGCATCGGGGTTGTGGCACCGGTGACAAACAGACGCGGGCGAAGCCTGAAAATTGATTTGTGACCTGCCAACAAACCGGACTTGTGACCACGGCTGTTCAAATTGGCGATGCCCAAACCTTCGGGCCATAGTTTTACCATGAGCAAAAGACTGCCGCGAGACAAGCGTGAGACCGTGATCTACATGCGCGGCAGAACGTTCACGCTTGCGGCGGCCAGCGCCCTGGCGATTCAGGAACAGAATTCAAGAAATTTTCAGGCGGCGGTCAACATTTACAATCTTATTATCGCCAAAATTCCTGACCAGGCGGTCCTGCACATCAACCGGGGCGTTGTTCTGCAGGAAATTAGGCGGTATGACGATGCCCTGGCCAGTTTTGACAAGGCCATCGCGCTCAAACCCGACCAGGCCGAAGCCCATAACAACCGGGGCGCGGTTTTGCAAAAAATGCAGCGGCATGAAGATGCGCTGGCGAGCTACGACAAGGCCGTCGCGCTCAATCCGGGCTACGCCAACGCCCATTATAACCGGGGCTCCGCTTTAAAAAAACTGAAGCGGAATGACGATGCCCTGAGCAGTTTTGACAAAACCATCGCGCTCAAACCTGACCATGCCGAAGCCTATAACAACCGGGGCGTCACCCTGCAGGAAATGAAGCGGTATGATGAAGCCCTGGCCAGTTTTGACAAAACCATCACGCTCAAACCTGACCATGCCGAAGCCCATAACAACCGGGGCCTTTATATGGTCATCAAAGGTGACATGCAGGAGGCCGAGAAGATGTTTCACAAGGCCTTTGCGCTCAAACCGAATTTTCCCGACCCCTTGTTCAACCTGACGAACATCCGCAAATATAAGGACTCGGACCATGCGGATGCAAAAAACATCCGGTCTTTACTTGATCAGCCGGGGACCCCGCCGGATGTCATCGAGCAGCTTTCTTTCGCCTTGGGCAAAATTGACGATGATTGCGGCCTGCACGATGAGGCATTCACATGCTTTCGGCGGGCAAATGAGATCCGCAATGCCCTTGTCACTTACAATCCCGGCGGAGTCGAGAAAATGACCAATGGTCTCATTGAAAGTTTCAGCCAGGATTTTCTGGCCCAGCGGTTCGCGTTTTCGTCGGACAGCCGCTCGCCTTTGTTCATTGTCGGCATGCCCCGATCAGGCACGACACTTCTGGCGAACATGTTGTCCAATCATCGCTCCGTCGCCACGGCGGGAGAGCTGCCGGCCATTGTTGATTTTACTCCCGGCCTGTTGGAGTTGTCCGAAAACGGGATCCCGTATCCGCAGGCCATCAAGCAGATCACCCCGGCCACGGCCACGCGCCTGATCAATAATTACGAGCAACGCCTGCGACGGGGCGTTGGTCCGGATGTTCCGCATGTGATTGACAAAAATCCGCTGAATTTCAGGAATCTTGGGTTCCTCGCGATGTTGTTTCCGAAGGCGCGGATTATTCATTGCACACGTCAACCCTTGGACACGTGCCTTTCCAATTATTTCCAGCGATTCCCGCTGTCTTTGGACTATGCATTTGACCTGCGGAACATCGGTCATTTTTACGGCGAATACACCAGGCTCATGAAGCATTGGGGGAAGGCTCTGCCCCTTGAGTTGATTGAAATCAGCTACGAAGACATGATTGTGAACACGGAACAAACGGCGCGTCAGATGCTGGATTTTCTTGGGTTGGAATGGGACGAGCATTGTCTGGCTCCGCACACCAACCCCTGCGCGGTGGAAACGGCCAGCCAGTGGCAGGTGCGCCAGCAAATTTACGGCCTGTCTTTGGAACGATGGCGGCATTATGAAAAGCATCTAGATCCGCTGAAAGAAATGTTGCGGCTTGCCGCCCAGATTCCAGCCTGAAGCCGGCCGGCGATCTCACGGCGACGTCGGCCAGGGGAATGAACCCACCTGATTAGATTCCGCCTGACCAATCCGTCTTCGCGAAGCCTGTTAAAACTCCAAGGTAGGGTTACACCCCATGGCAACCGCACGGTCATCAGATGATGCTGGTGGTCATGAAAAACAAGACATGGCTCATCACCCTCCTTTCCACCACCGCTTTCGCAGCGGGCTGCGGCAAGGAACAAACTACCTCGCAGCAGATTGACAAGGTGCAAACCGAAACCAAGCAGGCCGCCCAGGACATGAAGGATTACACTTTCGCCCAGAAAGATGAATTCGTAAAAGCCATGCAGGACCAGCTGGCCACGCTGAACCAGGATCTCGACAAGCTCTCGGCGAAAATTGACACCTCGAGCGACACCATCAAGGCCGAGGCCAAGCCCAAGCTGCAGGCGTTGCGCGACCAGGCGGCGCAGTTGAACCAGCAGCTGGCCGATGCCCGGAACGCCACCGAATCCACCTGGGACAGCGTCAAGGCTGGTTCCAAAAAAGCCTACGACGCGCTGGAAAAGAGTTTCATGGATGCCCGCCAGTGGGTGAGCGACAAAATCGCGCCATGAACCGGTAGGGTTACACCCCATAGCGAAGAACGGCCGCATCCGGCAGAATGTCTCCAGTGTTAAAAAACCAACAACCAAACAAAATTAAAGCCACAATGAAAATGAAATCACCCCATACGCTTGCCCTCATGGCGACGGTCAGCACCCTGTTAATGGCCAGCGCGCCGTTGCATGCGGCCGACACGGACAGCCGCATTGAGTCATCTGCTGCGAAATCCTATACGTTCAAGACCTATCTGAAGGACGATTCCATCAAGGTTGAATCCAAAGACGGCGTTGTCACCCTGACCGGCGCGGTCGCCGACGCGTCGCACAAATCCATGGCCGAAGACACCGTGGCGAGCCTGCCCGGAGTCACGAGCGTGGTTGATCAACTGAAAATCAACGGCGAACAGCCGGCGGAACATTCCGACGCCTGGATCACCACGAAGGTTAAAACCGCGTTGTTATTCCATCGCAACGTAAGCGCCACCGGAACCACCGTCTATACGAAGGACGGTGTTGTCACCTTGCAGGGTGTAGCGAGCAGCCTGGCGCAAAAGGAACTTACTGCCGAATACGCCAAGGACATTGACAACGTCAAATCGGTTAACAACGAGATGACGGTCACCAAGACTTCGGCCACGCCCGACGCCACGGTCGGCGACAAAATTGATGACGCGTCCATCACGGCGCAGGTCAAGTCGTCATTGCTGTCGCACAGCTCGACGAGTGCCATGCACACCGGCGTTTCGACGACGGACGGCGTCGTGACCTTGACCGGCGTTGCCAAAAACGATGCGGAAAAGAGCCTCGTCACCAAGCTTGCCACCGACATCAACGGGGTGACCAGCGTCATCAACAACATGACCATCGCCGTGCCAGTGGCCATCAACTAAACGGTCAACCAATTGCCGGCCGGTGTGAAAACGCCGGCCAGCAAATTAACCGAAATTTTTTTATGTTATACACCATTGCATTTGTGCTGGTCATTTTGTGGCTGCTGGGTTTGGTGACCGGCACCACGATGGGCGGCTTCATTCATGTCCTCCTCGTCATCGCCATTGTCGTGGTTTTGCTTCGGGTCATTTCCGGCCGAAAACCCGTGGTTTGAGAAAAAATCAAAAATAAATTGAATATGAACACAAAAACCATCGTTGCCGTCCTGCTGATCACTCTCGGTCTGGTGGTGCTGGCCTATTCGGGCTTGAGTTTCACCACGCCGGGTCAGCCCATCAATTTTCTGGGGATGCACATTGCGACCACGGACAGCCATTTCATTCCGCCGGCCGTCGGCGCGCTGGCGCTGGTCGGCGGAATCGTCCTGCTGCTCGTGAAACCCAAGGCGGTCTGACGGGCGGAAGCGAAGCCCTTGACGGCAAACCGTCATCTGGTCATGAACCCGTTGAAACAGATTTTCCTGGACTTCCTCCGCTGGGTCAAACAGGT
>Ga0302319_10005971_pt1 | contig 24281 bp, 12 predicted proteins | sample Bog_T0_2_FD_203319 | JGI IMG/M metagenome (GOLD analysis project Ga0302319, IMG submission 203319) | Peat permafrost microbial communities from Stordalen Mire near Abisko, Sweden - Bog_T0_2 | ecosystem: Environmental > Terrestrial > Soil > Wetlands > Peat | place: Sweden: Abisko, Stordalen Mire...
TGGACAGCGGATTATGTCGCGCATAATTGACCGGCGGCAACGCGATCTGCCCAGCCCGCTCCAGCATCAGCAGCATGCCGCGGCACACCATGTCGTGCAACGCGCCATTGGCCTGCCGCCACTGCCAGGCTTCACATACTCTGACCGACAGCTTGCGGCGGCTTTCCTTCGGATACTGCTCGATCAGCGTGCGTATATAGAGGATGTCCTCCTCTCGGATCTCCCGCCCGCGATATCTGAACTCAGCCATTGCATAGCAGTATGAATCAGCTTTTTTCGGAACGTAAGGGGAAAATGAAGCTTTGTTTCGATCCTTACTTCAGCACGCTGACTCGTCGCCACGATCGGCGCGGCGTGCACTCGCGACACATCTCCGGCCTCCATCAACAACTGAGCTTCGTATGCCTCCAGCGCCTTGGCCGGTGAGGACGCTTCCGGCCACCACCTGAATCGCCCTTTGGAAAGGCGCTTCTGCGCAAGCCAATATCCCTGGCCGTCATAGCTGAGCAATCGAATCGACGTTCCTCTCCGGCTCCTGAACACAAAAACACAACCGGAAAAAGGGTCTTCTCCGAGCTGGCCCTGGCAGACACGAACAAGTGAATCTATCTCTTTGCGTCCGTCCACCGGCTCGATCGCTACCAGCACGCGCATCTGCGCCGTGATATGGATCATCGTTCTGCTTCCCGCCATGCACGGAGCAGGCTTGCCCAGTCAGGCGTCGAAGAACCTTTCCACTGAATGCGCATCTTGCTTCCAACCCTGGACTCGAACTCGATCACGCACTCTGCGACCGCCGCAGGATGCGCGGTGATCTATTCGACGAATGCCGGCGCAGGGGCCTTCTTCTGGGCGGACGGAAGTCCCTCAAGCCGCCTCTTCAGCCCCATATAGTCCAGCCGCCGAGGATGAGCAGCAGGATGCAGACCGTGCTCCCTAGCCAGCTCTGCCGCAGCCTGCCAAAGCGTCTCAGGCAGTTTCGTCCGATGTGGCCGACTGCTGCGAAACTCATCAAACCGTCGCTGCAATTGCACGATTGGCTCGGGGATAGGGGATGCGCTTTTATCGTTCAATATCAGCCGACCTCGACGGCTGATTGAACTTAGCAATGTAACTCAGACGGCGTCACGCACCCTTGCCGAAAACTCACGGAAGATCCGATTTAAGTGCAGCGCGACAGCCGTTCCTCTTCCATCTCGGGACCCGGGGTGCCTTTTTTCACCAGTTTTTACTGATAAAGGAAAATCGACAGGGGATGTGTTCATTGCGATGTCGCGGGACGAACCCTGGGCAGCAGTGTTCACGCCGGCGGCGAGGCGGGCTCAGGTCGGTGGAGGCTTTGCATTTGGGGGGTGAGCAAAAAAGCCCTCTCCCCGGTGACCGGAGAGAGGGCCTACTACAGCCGGAACGCGATTTATTCGCCGTCGTCGTCGGCCTTGGTAGGTGCAGCGTTTTTGAAGTCGCTCGCCGGACGAACCTTCTTTTCGCCGGGGAAGGGGCGCGTGTAGTTGGTGGTTTCGTACCAGATCAGGTGATTGACGGTGTCCGGATCTTCGGAGTCGGGTTTTTGATATTTACCGGCGAAGATCTCAGTCTTCTTCTTCATCCATCCTGCCCGCAGAGCCTTAACCGCAGGGCTTTCGGCCGCGAGGGCGGCAGGCGGCTTGATCATATGAGTCGTGAGCGGTGGCGGGATGTGCTGAGTCGGTGTCTGTTTGACGCCCGTATTCAACGCGATCCCGTTCGCCACGTGCGTCCACGGCTTGAAGTTTTCCGTGGGTGGGTCGTCGATGAAGGCAGTCCGCATCGGCGAGGCCACCAAGTCGTTCTGGTTCATGGGCGTCAGACCGAGAATCTGCTCGATCGTGCGCATCATGTTGACTTGCGTGTAGAAGGTGCTGTCGGTGATTCCGCCCTGCAGGACGTATGGGCTGATGATGTACCCGGGGCTGCGGTGACCGTCGACGTGATCGACGCCGGTCTGCGCGTCGTCTTCGGTGACGAAGATCGCCGATGTTGCCCAAATGGAGCTGTGGCTGATGGCGTCCACAAAGCGGCCAAGGGCCAAGTCGTTATCGGCCTGCATGGCCTGTGCGGTCGGCGGGCCACCGGTATGGTCAGAGCTGATCCACATCATCTCCAATTGCGGCACGTTACCGGTCTTGACGTCTTCCTGGAAATCCTGATTCCAGATGTCAAAGCGGAACTGGTCGGGGATGCCCAGATCGAACTGCGGATAGTTCTGGACCGTGTTGTTGATCAGGTTCGGGAGCGGGGACTCCGAGCCGACCGTGTTGTAGTTATACAGCTGTTTCTCAGCGCCAGACTCGTACGCCAGGATGTCGTTGTAGAAGTCGATCCAAAGCGGCTCGCAGCTGTCCGATACGATAAACGGCAATGGAGTGGAAGGCGCACCAGGATAAATGTTGCTCGGTTTGCAGCCCTGTGGCGGGTTGAACGTGTTGTACTCGATGTACTCGCCGTAGTTCTTGAACGAGACGCCAGCTCTTTCAGCCACGTCCCACAGGTGACCCTTCCTCTGGTAGGCAATCGCATCGCCGCCGTTGGAGGGATAATCGCGGAGCCAGTCCGGCGACTGAACGTCGTCGGAGTAAGGCGCAATGGCCTGCGTGATCCAGTTGTGACCGTCGGCCGACTGCCGGCTCGGGTTGTAGTAGTTGTCGAACAGCGGGAAGCGCTTTACCAGCGCGTGCGCATTGGGCGTAACAGCGCCGAAGGTTGCGCTGTCACCGAAGGTTGCCAGGGAGGGGTCGCCATTGCCGGCGGCCACATCGCCCAGGATCTGGTCGTAGGTGCGGTTTTCACGAATGATCAGGAAGACGTGCTGGATTTTCGACGGATCGCCGATCCTGTTCGGAATCGCGTGCGGCTTGGCAGTGGGTTTGCCGCCTGCGGCCGAGAAGATATTCTCCTCCAGATCCCAGTGGTTGTTCTGGAAGACCTGGTCCGTCCACGACCCCAAGGCAGAGGCGCTCGGCACGGGGACGATGCTTACGGTGCCAAGGTCCTGGTGGGTGTTGAGGCCCTGCGGTGAGCCAAATTCGGATGCGGTCGAATTTGCTGTCAGCGGCGCGAGGGGCACGGTTCCCGCGAAGGGATTCGGGTTGCCCGTCGTCCCCCATCCTTTGTCGTTGGCAACCAGCAGGGCCTTATCCGCCGCGTCCAGTACAACCGAGGACGGCGCATAGCCGACCGGGATCATGCCCAGGACGGGGTTCGGTCCCAGGTTATTGAGGTCGACCACACCGATCGCGTTGGCGTTGTAGAGTGCAACGTAGGCAATGTTGTTCTTCTCATCGACGGCGATCGAGTTCGGACCCGCGCCGTAAGCCGGATGGCTCTCCCCGGGCACTCCGATTGGCAGCCCAAGGTTGATCGTCCGGTCCACTGTGTTGGTTGACGTGTCGATAACGGAGATGCTGTCGCTATAGGCATTGGCGACCAACAGCTGGTTGCCCCAGAAGGCCATGCCGGTCGGGTGCAGACCGGTCTCGATGCTGCCGGTGACCTTGAACGATGACAGTTCGACCACGGAAACGGTGCCGCCTTCCGTGGAGCCGGTAGGATAGTGGGCGACGACCGGGGTGCCGTCGGAGTAGAGCTGGAAGTCGTTCTGGTTGGCGATCCGTCCGGCTTCGTTCGAGACGTACGCGGTCTTGCCATCCGCGGAGATCACGACGCTGTGCGGGACGTTGCCGACGCGGATCTCCGCGCCTTCAACCGGCGTTTTCGCAGTCAGGTCGATCTTGGTCAGCGTATTGTTGTTGTTCAGCACGACGTATGCACTCTTGGCATCCGACGAGACCGCAATGCCGGTGGGATACGACGTCAACACGCCATTTGAGATGACCGAAACGGTCTGGCCGCAGGGGATAAGGAAGCTGCCCGTGGTTCCTCCAGGGCTGTTTGGGAAGCAATTGACGGTGGTCAGATCGTAGGTGGCGTTGACGTCCATCGGAACGCTGACGTGGGCGTAGTCTGAGAGCATGCCGGAAGAACTGACGCTGGCAATGCCAACGAAGCCGCCATTTTTGAAGCTGCCATAGAAGGAATTGCCGTCCTGGCTGAACAGCAAGTACTTGCCGTCTGGTGTATAGGTGATGCCGAGGTTGCTGCCGTCTGGATCGCTGCCCCCGATCGCCGGTGCGTAGGACTGCAGAATCGCGCCCGTTTGAGTGTTGAATACCTCGACTGCTCTATTCGACGTGCCCATGACAAGGACTGCCGCGGTGTGATTGCCGAGTGGGTTCAGCGCGATGGCCTTGGCGCGGACCTTGGTGCCGAGGTTGAGCTGGGTGCCGGCGGGCGTGATGATCGTGCCGTCGCTGACGACGAAAGTGCCGTTCGTCTGCGGGCCGGGGGCGTAGGTCGGGAACGGTACGGACTGGCCCAGAAGCGCCGGAACGCTCAGCCCTGTCGCCAGCAAACCGGCGAGCAGATGCAACGGGTTAATCCCAGGATGTTTGTGAGAAGTTTTCGTGAGCATGAATCATTCTCCTCTTGCGGTTTCTTCCAATGGGTGACCCAGAATCGGCCATGCAGCCTGAGGTCGCTTCAGCTTGTCCATCGACATGCTGGCATGTTGAGCCCGGGAAATAGACATGAAACAGGCGGATTCTTTCTCTTCGAATGCGGAACATGGCGCAGCAGCCGAGCTGCACCAACGGCCCAAGTCTAGAACCGCAAAAGGACGCCAGCATGACAAGAGAATGACAGTTTTGTAATCTCGTTACGGTGGTGTGAATGCGATTCGTAGCCCTCGCATCCAGCCTTTGTACTTTTCCGCTGAACTACAACATCTTCGGCTCTGGACCATCCTTGCGTCGGACAAATTGCTCGTCCCACGGCGATCGAGATTTGATGGAACCTTAATTAGGGCGTCATCTGCAGATAACAAAACCGGATTACAAAATTGTCATTCAACTCGATGCGTCCGGTTGGGGATCTTGCTGACACGTGGACGTCATAGAGATCCATCGAACCTGGCACACGCACCGGCGTTTGAAAGCCCGCTGCGCGAGAAGCCGTTACGTTTCTCGCCTGCAGCCGGAAACGAGGATATGTGTTTCCAACTGTCACAATTTGAACTCCCGGATTGCGATTCCGATGCGCGCAACGAGCGGCGGCATGAAGCGGAATCTGTCTATTCGCTCGGGCATCCGTTGTTTCCTTCGGAGGAGCCGTGTATAGCAATAAGAAGCAAAATCCAATCCCCAGAAGTTCTGCCTCGATCCGACGCCTTCGCGTTTCGATCGGATCTATAGCTTTGTTTTTCCTCGCCAGCCTCTGTGCCGCGCAGGTGGACCGCAGCGGATTGAGCGGCACCGTCACGGACCCCTCGGGCCGTCTGTTGCCGCAGGCGCATGTCACGGCGGTCGAGAACGCGACCGGACTGCGGCGCGAAACGACTTCGGACGCCGGCGGAAACTACAGTGTTCCCCAATTGCCAGTGGGACTTTACACCGTCGCCATCGAACGTCAAGGCTTTCAGAAGCTCGAGTTTGTCGACGTGGAACAGGTCATCGGCCGGACCCGCACACTGAATGCGAGTTTGCGGGTGGCTGGCGGCGAGGAGCGCGTCAACATCTCGTCCGCTTCGGGGCTGATGGACCGCAACACCAGCGCGGTGACGGGCCTGATCGAGAGAACGCAGGCGGACGAATTGCCGTTGAACGGCCGCGACTGGTCCGAGCTGACGGCCTTCGTCCCTGGCGCAATCGACACCGGCGGCGGCAACCAGCGGTCGGTCCGGTTCGCCGGACGGGGCTTGGACGACAGCAACTTCACCTATGACGGCGTTGACGCAACCAACATTGTGAATCAGACGCAGCGCGCCTGGGTGCGGCTCGCCATTCCGCTGGACGCGATCCAGGAGTTTCGCGTCGATTCGCTGATGTCAACCGCCGAGGAAGGCGCGACGGGCGGCGCTCAACTGTCCGTCACCTCGCTTTCGGGCACAAACCGCTTCCACGGACGCCTCTTCGAGTACTTGCGCAACAATTACTTTGACGCGCCGCTGCCTGAATGGGGCACCCCAGCGGTTTGGACCCCCAGCCTTGCAATGCAGCCGGAACCTGAGCAGCCGCTTCGCCTGAATCAGTTTGGCGGATCGGTGGGCGGACCCATCGTGCGCGACAAGACCTTCTTCTTCCTCTCTTCAGAGGCCTATCGGCAGAACTGGGGCTATCCGGCGAGCGGTGACGTGGCGAGCGCGGCGCTCATTGCAACAGTTCCGAGCACCTCGCCCGTGTATGCAATCATCCAGGGATTTCCGGGAGCAGGTCCAAAGACAACTGAATTCACCACCAGTGACCCGAACACCAACATTGTGATCTGCAACTGCACGCAGGTGGTGAACGAAAACTCGTTCATGCTGCGGCTCGACCAGCATTTCTCAGAGAAGACCACCGCTTTTATGCGCTTCAACTACGACCGGTCGGTCGATACCCAGCCGCTTTCGGCTTCCGCAACGGACTTGCAGCAGAAGGTCTCCGCGCCGGTCAACGGTGCGCTGGAATTGCTGCACGTCTTCAACTCCCACCTCGTAGACGAGATCCACGCGGGCTTCAATCGCTCCACCAACAACCAGTACAACAACAGCCACGCCGGGATCGTTTACAAAATTGCGGTTCAGAATGGAATTGGGCCGGGATTTGTCACTGAGAACTACGATTACACCAGCATCTATGCTGGCAACTCGTTTTCTGTGAACGACAACCTGACCTGGACCCACGAGCGGCATACCTTCAAAGCCGGCGCGGAGTACCGCCGCATTCAATTGAACCAGGATCACCCGGAAGACGGAACAATCACGTTTTCCTCGGTGGAGAATCTGGCAGCGGACTCGGTCAGAAAAGCGAGTTTGACCGGCGCGTTGCCCGTCAACGAATTGCGCAAGAACGATTACATTCTTTACGCGCAGGACGAGTACAAGTTCCGGCCAAACCTCACCCTGAACCTGGGCGTGCGCTACACCATCTTCGGTCTCTTCAACGAGAGGAATGGGCTGGCCGAGCCATTCGATTTCGACACCTGCGGACCGCAGGGATACTGCACCGTGGGCGCCGGCTTCGGCCACCAGAACCTTGGCGATGTCGATCCACGCCTGGGCTTCGCCTGGTCGCCTACCAAGAGCGCAAAAACACTGATCCGCGGCGGATTCGGAATCAACCACGAAGATGGCCAGCTGGACGATCAGAATCTGCCCGCCGGAAACGAAGTGCCCTCTTATTCGGCAAGCAGCTCGAAGTCAACGCTCGCCTACTGCCCGCCCGCAACCTGTCCGATCCAGGCCAACGCGGTCCTGACCGCCTCCGGAGCCAACGCATTGAGCGCCGCGGGCGCAGCCTACAAGCCGAGTGCCGAACAACGGGACCGCAAGGACTCCTATGTTGAGCAGTGGGACTTCGCCGTGCAACAGGAATTGCCTGCGAAGTTCGTGACCACGTTCACCTACCTCGGAAGCCACGGCGTCCATCTGCTCGAGCAAGGCGAGACAAACCTGTTGGCCTACAATGCGTCCACGGGCACGTATGGCCCGCAGACGCAATATCCCCAGTGTGCCTGGAACGCGAGCGCGCCTGCCGGCAGTTGCGCTACCGGCTTTCAGTGGCGCGGCTCGGTCGGCATGAGCACCTATAACGGCTTCTCCGCCGCAGTGCGGCGGCCGTTCTCGAATGGGCTCCTGGTGGCGGCAAATTACATGTGGTCGCACGAGATCGACAACGGCTCGAACGGAAGCGGCGACGGCGACGAAGTACAGCCGCAGAATCAGGCGTGCCAGGCCTGCGACATCGCCAGCGGCGCATGGGACGCCCGCCACGTCATCAACGGCAATGCGGTCTACCAGCTCCCCTTCGGCCACGGCAAGGCGTTGCTGAACCAGGGCGGGATTGAAGACGCCATCGCGGGCGGCTGGCAACTGACCACCACGGCGGTGGCTCGCACCGGCTTCCCGGTGAATGTGCTAACGAGCCTGGACGGCCCCGACGGCAATCAAGCCGGTATCCAGCGTCCCCTGCTGACCGGTCAACCGCTGACGCCGCCCGGAGGCAGAACGGTTGCGGAGTGGTTCAATCCCGCCGCATTTGAAATCCCGGCCCTCAACTCAGCCGGCAATGCGAGCGTATTCGGCACCGCGCCGCGCGACCTGCTCCGCGGGCCCGGCACCTGGCAGATCGATATGGGCGCCGGCAAGACGATTGCGTTGCCGGAGCGCGGGAGGATTGAACTCCGCGCGGAGTTCTACAACGTCTTCAATCACCCTCAACTGGGTCAGCCGGGGGCAACGTGTAACGGTAACGGCTCGTCATCTGGCCCGACAGCCTGTGAGCCAGGAGCGGGTCTCGGCCAGATCGCCAACACAATAAACCTGAATACCGCAATCGTATCGCCTATCACCCCAGTGGGCTCGGGCACACCACGTGAGATTCAGTTCGCTGTGCGGTTCGAGTTCTGATGCCAATTGAGCCGCGGGGCGGCCGTCATGGCCGCCTCGCGAATCGATTGGAGACCGCAAATGAGAAGGAGCAAGATATCGATGTTACGTTCCGTGCGAATTTCCCTGTGCATCCTTCTGCTTTCGGCGTCTGTGGCGTGGTCGCAGGGAACTCCGGATTTCTCGGCCCTGTGGAAGCAGGACAACGATCGCTGCCTGCCGAAGCGCAATGGCGACGTCGCGCTGAGGATCGAACATCGCGACCCGGCGTTCACTGTCGAAACGACGATCGCACGTAATTCCGCGAGTGCGCGGCACGCGTTGCAAAAGTACACGACCGATGGAAAGGTCTCCGTGACGACCGGAGCCGATGGAGACGAGTTCCACACATCGGTTGTCTGGAATGACTCGAGCCTCGTCTTCACGATCGAGGAACATGAAGACGGCCGCATCCTTCCGTCAAAAGAGACATGGTCGGTCATAGAGGATGGCAATACGCTCGAGCGGATCCGCGAGCGCCCGAATGGCGAAAAGCAGACTCTATTCTTTCGCCGGATTCCAGTTAACCTTTCCGGTAGCAAATCTGATTTTGTAAAGGCGCGTGACAAATGAAGATCCTGGTCATCGAAGACGAAGTCAAGACAGCCAAGTTTCTCAAGAAAGGGCTGGGCGAAGCCGGTTACGTCATCGACGTAGCTGCCGACGGTCTGGAAGGCCTGCACCTGGCTCAGGAAGTCGATTTCGACCTCATCGTTCTCGACGTGATGCTTCCCGTGCTGGACGGATGGGAGGTCCTTGCGCGGTTGCGCGAGACGAGCAGGAAAGCGTTGGTTCTGATGCTTACCGCGCGCGATACCGTGCATGAACGAGTGCGCGGATTCGAGTTAGGCGCCGACGACTACCTGGTAAAGCCGTTCGCATTCTCTGAACTCCTGGCCCGAGTGCGCTCCCTGTTGCGCCGCTCAACGCCCCGCCCGCAGGAGACCCTGCGCATGGCGGATCTCGAGATCGACCTGATACGCCAGCGGGCAACACGCGCCGGCCAGAAGCTCGAACTCACCTCCAAGGAGTTTCTTCTCCTCACGCTGCTGGCGCGGCGCGCCGGCGAAGTGCTGTCGCGCACCCAGATCGCCGAGTCGGTCTGGGATATGAACTTCGACAGCGACACAAACGTTGTGGACGTCAACGTGCGGAGGTTGCGCAGCAAGGTGGATGACCCCTTCGCGGAGAAGCTGATTCATACGGTTCGCGGCGCGGGATATGTCCTTGAAGCCGAAGCATAACTCGCCGGCGGCGCCACGGCTGCGCCGGACGCTGGCATTCCGGCTCACGGCGGCCTACTCGCTGGCGGGCCTGGTGCTGGTAATTCTTGCCACCGCGAGTCTCTACATTGTGCTGCGGACAGAACTGGACCGAAGCACGGAGCTGTTCCTTGCCGACAAGCTGCACGTCCTTCGCTCCATGCTGCGCGAACGCCCCGACGACGAGGATGGGCTGCGCGAAGAGATTGAGCTTGAGTCTCAGGCCCGCCGGTACCAGCAGTTCTACATTCGCCTCCTCAATGAGCATGGCGTGCCGATCATGACAACGCCCGGCATGGCCGAACAGTTGGATCTTGCGGAACTCGTGAGCCGAACCCGCGGGCACTCCGAGCGTTCGATTACGATGGCGGGCAGACATGGGCAACCATTCCGGGTCACGAGCGCTACGGTCGCCGCCGGCACACCGCCGGCCTACAGCGACACGGTTCAAATCGCCATCGACGTCTCGCAGGAAGAGGAGCTGCTGGCGCGCTATCGGCTGTGGTTCTGGGGTATTCTGCTGGCGACGTCGATTCTCTTTCCGCTGGTGGGTTACCGGATTGCGCGACAGGGCATTCGGCCCGTCGAAGAGATCGCCGCAACCGCGCGAAGAATCACGTCGACGAATCTGCGCGAACGCATCGGATCGGAAGGCTATCCGTCGGAACTTGCGTCACTGGCCGGGACATTCAATGAAATGCTGGAGCGGCTTGAAGAGTCCTTCGAGCGCATCTCGAGATTCACGGCCGACATTGCGCACGATTTGCGCACGCCGGTCAACAATATCCGCGGAGAAGCCGAAGTGGCGCTCGCCCGCCCGCGGACGGTCGACGAGTACCGCGACGTGCTGGAGTCTTCACTGGAAGAAGCAATCCGGCTTTCCGAGCTCATCGGCGATCTCCTGTTTCTGGCGCGTTCGGAAAGCCCTTTAACCGAGTTGCATCGCGAGAACGTGAACATAGGCGAGTTGCTGACCACGGTTCGCGACTACTACGAGGCTTCTGCGACCGAGGCGGGAATATCGCTTGCAGTGTTCGATGGGATCGAGCCGGTCAACGCTGGACTGGATCGCTCCCTGATGTTGCGTGCGGTGAGCAACCTGGTTTCGAACGCTATTGCACATACGCCGCCGGGGGGAACCGTATCGCTGGCGGCCGCGAACGAGGACGCAACGATTCGCATCGAGGTCTCCGACACCGGCGTCGGTATTCCCGCCGAAGCGCTGCCCAGAGTATTCGATCGCTTCTTCCGTGTCGATCCATCGCGATCCAAGACATCGGGTGGCACAGGATTGGGTCTGGCTATCGTGCAGAGCATCCTGACGCTTCACGGCGGCAGCGTGGAGATCACCAGTCAGCTCGGCCATGGAACTCGCGTCACGCTACGAATGCCGGCCCTTGCAACGCGATGACAAAACTGCAATTCTCGCGTCATGCTGGCGAGCGTTGCTGAGCCTCTCGGCGATAAGTGCTCGTGGCCGTCGTATACGGCCCGTTGCCAGGATAGATCCTCTAAAACGCCGCAGGGTCCAGGATCGATATTGCGCCTAGATTTTCGCCATTTCGGAACAACCCCGGGAAACGTTTCGCGCACGAACGGTTCTGCAACAGACCGGCGATTGGCGATACATTTGAGCAATGTGGATCGGCTATGCCAGGGTTGTGCCTCGCCATAATTCCATCCGGGTGCAAACTGGTTCTGGTCTTGAAGTCGGGAACAGTTTCCAAAGAGTCTCCTCGAATGGAAAGGATCGGTTCGGTGTCCACGATTCATTCCGAGAACAGCACCGAGCGTGTTTCGAGGGATCGCCTGGCACACTTCTCCCTTGGTTCATCTTCAACTCTGACGAGAGAGGTTCGCAGTAGAAGCTCATGCTGCCAGATTGTAGCGATGATGCCAGCCACCGAGTCGTGGTATCGTCACAATCCTGCAGCCCGATTCGGTCCCATCTGCCGCCTCACGACCGGCTTGCGTTCCCTTGGTCAGCGCGAGATGGGTGCGGTGCTCACGATAGTAGTCGACGTATTCATTCATGAGGCGTTTCATGTGCCGCCTATTGAGAACGATCACATGGTCAAGCAAATCACGTCGGCAAGTGCTGATCCAACGCTCGGCAACGCCGTTCTTCCACGGACTTCGGAAGCTGGTGCGCTTGGGCTGAATGCCGAGATTCTTTACAGTTTCGATAACTTCATTGTTGAACTGCGGGCCGCGTTCGCCGGACGTAGCGGCTGTGATACGACACTCTCGCTTTCAAACAGACTGGGCAATGGGGAAGGCGACTGGCACGCGCACGGATGACAATGCCGTCAGGCGTCTCCTCGACGGCATCCAGGATCAATTCTCCCGGCGATGGCAGGGAAGTCCTAACACAATCAACACGTTGGCTCATCTGTTCAAACTATCAAAACAGACGAGAATCACTAACTCGACCTGCACCGAAAGTGAGGAAGATCCAAAATAACTCGGCTTGATGGACAGACCCGTTTGAATGCCTTGCCCCTTATCCTCCACTTGAAGAAGGACGACATTGGGGTCAGCTGCTTTGTACGTGGCTTCGAGGTATACGTCATCGAGCCTGAAGACGGCTCCAAATGCATCGAAGTAGGCTACGATCGTCATTTTATCTTGCTTTCAGTCATAATTTCTGTTCACGTGACGTCGCGTGGATTCATCTTGCTTATGTATGGAGCGAGCGCGGAGATGTTGGTACCACCTGCCTCACAATTTTAGCCCGCTAAGAACCACTACCAAAGCAATCCAAATATTGGTTTGAATCACTTCAACACCATCCCCTCATTATCGCTCAAGCCTGGAACGGCTGTTCTTGCTCCTCCCCCGGTATCCGGTTAGAGTGAGTGGGCAACCGGACAATTCAATGGGCGCGAATCAGTAGATTCCCCCTCCTCACGTTTTCGAGTGAAGCCTGGATCGGCGATCTGCGACCCTCGGGCATTGAGAAACGCATTCAATGGCCGCCCGGAGGAAAGCACTCACGAACCTCGTGGCGAGCGTCTGCAAAGCCGAGGAAGCTTCTGTACAAAAGGGCATTCCCAATAATCGCCCTGCTATTCGGGCCATAGTTCACCTCCAGCCCAAAAATGGAGCTCACAACTTGCACACAGGCATGCGGTGAGATCAGGTTTTATATCGGTTTGAACAGGGTGTTATTGATCGGGGAATTCAGTGCCCGATTACTGCAGCTTGGTTTCCCGCGGACTGAAAGCGATCAGCAAGGACTTTGTTGAACAGTTCGAGTGCTGACTCGACTCACGAGTAGACGAACGGCTGTTTCCTCCGTCCTGGCACACAAGCCGCACACAGAGCACGAAGGCGGTCAGATTGATTGGGCCTTTGGAGAATGCCGCTGATTCAAAAGTCCCAGCGATCGCACGAGTGTGACACGCTGGAGATCGCAACGCATCTAAACACTCTTCAACACTACGAGCAATCGGCCAACCTGATCGAAAGCCCGATGCACTGCAGGCGCAGAGATTCAAGGCCGGCCATTATTCCTTGCCTAGCTTTTGAATTGAAACATCGATGGCCAATTCAAAGGTAAACTGACTGAGGCGCGGAGAATATTAGGTTTCCACTCACTCGATGCATTTGCGAAATGCCTTTAAACACGTCACTGTGTAGACTGTTTTCCGATAGGATTTTCCGCTCACTTCACGGTAGCAGGAACGACTTCAAAGGCTTCGACAAACTGCGCATCCGAGAATACGATTGGCACGCCGTGGACCCAATCACGCTGCTCGAATACACCTTGGTCCTTGCCCGTCATTACGGAGCGCACGCTCAACTTCCCTGAAGGCATCAAGGGCAGCTTTATCGTGGCGACAGATTCCTGCGACTGATTGCGGAAAAGCACAATGACTCCGTTGCCGGTCCGCGCCATGCGCGCGAAACCGTCCCAGGCGGCCGGAGATGGCTGAAGCCAACTGCCGAGTGGGAAAAAACTCTCGCTGATCTTGGCGGCGCCGCGCATTTTTTTGAACCAGCCGATCTTCTCCCGGTACCAGCGGCGATCGCTGGCGCTGAGCTTGCGCAGATCTCCCAATAGCAAGGGTGCGGAACCGATCGCTGTGGCGAAAGCTTCCCGAATGGACGGCAATTCGGCGTGAATATTTCCAATCAGCATTGACTCCACAGGCATAGAGGCCGCTCTCTGGTAGAGCAATTGCCGAGCCTGCCGAGGTCCTGCTGAATCTGGCTTTGTGTCGTCCACGTTGCTCATCCAGTCCAGATCGCCCGCCGCGAGCAGTCCAGCATCGATCACGTGCTTCTGCCCCCAGAGCTCGAAGGTCAGATCGAGAAGCACTTCCGGATGCTTCTGATAGATTCGGCTGGTCATGTGCGCGATGCCTTCGTAAATCATGTTGAGCGACTCCGCCCAGTTGAAGTGGAAATGACCTTTTGCCCAGCAGCCTGGCGCCTCGCCGTAGGCGTTGAAGATGGTCGTCAGGTCAAGTTTGACGTAGGCCAGGTGGAAGCGATCTATGGCGTCGATGATTCGGTCGGCGACGGAATCACGGAATGCAGAGGCCATGCACATGACGGCCATTTCCCCCGCCATCGTCGAGGTGGTCTTGAGCTTTCCTTCCCGGTCCGTTGCGCCCCACTCCGGATGACTGCGAAAGTCCGGTGAAGATGTTGCGATGGCCGCGACAGGAATCCATAGGCCGAGTCGCATGCCCGCCGCGTCGACCGCATCCTGTATGGGCCTCAGTCCATGGGGAAATGAAGCGAGATTCACGGCATTATCGCCGTAGTCCTGCTGCCAGCCGTCGTCGATGGTGAAGATATCGATTCCCATCGACCCCGCGGCATCGATCAATTCCATGACCGCGGCGTGGTTGATGCCGCGCTCGAAGGGCTCCCATGTGTTGTATATCCACGGAGGACCATGCGCATCGACCCGCCGCACAAGCACCTTGGCCGTGTACGAGGGAATGACCCAGCGGGGATCGTGAAAGCCGTCATCGCTGCGAAACAAAAGCAGCGATACCGCGGCGGAGACGAACTCCTCGCCCTTCGCCAGGGTCCGCTCGAAGGGCATCAGGTCTGTGTCGTAGAGGACCCCGATGCGCACGCGCTCGGCATCGTCCCAGCCGCCGATCTCGGTGCGCTTCATATAGCCGGGAACCTCGCTGAGGATGGCCATGCCGACGCCGGTAACGCCGTTCGAAAGCAGCAGCCCGGCATCTTCAGACCGTCCGGTATAGAAGATTTCGCGGGGAATGGTTCCGTACTGCGTCAGCAGCGTGGTTTGATTCTCCGGGCCGAGCGTGATGGCAATAGACTCGATATTCAGATGGGAGATATGGAGCGTTTCAGCGCCAGTGTTGCGCATTACCAAATGCTTGCGAATTGCCGGGTGGCCGTTGTAGACGCGAAATACGGCGGAGACTTCAAGGCTCAAGTTCTTGTGGCGCAGGCGAACGGTCAGCGAACTTCCGTTCCCCATCGCGGCCTGTGCTGCATCTAGCAACTCGAAATCCGGGCTGACCCCAGCACAGTGCATGCCATTACACAGGAAAGAAAACTCCTGGCCCGTGCTGCCCCGATTCGTGGCCGGGACGATGAATGCTGCGCCAATCGAAAGATCAGAAAGCTGTTGAGTGATGAGTCCCGCTCCGGGCTCGAATCCCAAAGATCTGGAGACGATGTCATTGCCAATCGTCCAGCTACGGGACCCATCCTTGCCTGGACTTTGATTTCCGCAGGCCGGCGTGCCTGCAATGGCCCATGGGGCCCAAGCGGAGCCCGTTGCAACCAGAAATCCGTTGCGGATCAAGCTTCTTCTGCTGATCACGTGTGAACCAGGCCTTTCTATTCTGCGCACCCAATTCTAAACCGCGGATGCAGACACTCGATTGTGCATCCGCGAATAAGCCTCAATGAGGAGGGGGCCTCGCCACGCCCTATCGGCGTGTGCGTGATGTATGCACGATCTTGGAACCAGAGGGCCGAGCATACGAAAAAGGGAACTGAGCTTGTAATCTCAAAACCTCATCCTAGATAACCTGGGCTCTTCGCTTGCATACTGTAGTCAATCTGCGCCACAGGCGAGATCGCGTCGGGTTGGGTTGCGCTCAGCGCTGTGCCATAGGAGATGGCCGCCGGTGTTGCCCACGAAATCGTCTGCGCAGCCTGATTGAATACGAGGGTAACTTTGCTGGTCGCCCCCTCGTAGTCGGTCGCGTCGATCGGAGTGAATGTTGCCGTGATCGTGTGTGAGCCCGCTCCCAGCACGGTACCCGCTGCAAGAGAATAACCGAAAGCTCCAGTCACCGATGAGCTGGCATTCAATTGCACAGAACCGAGCGCGGTGCCATAAGTGATGGGTGCGGGGTTGACCCAGGTAATTTTGGGCGCAGCCTGATTGACGACGAGTTGAACGCTGACGACGGCTCCTCCGTAGTCCGTCGTGTCGGTCGGAGTGAATGTTGCCGTGATCGTGTGTGTGCCGGCTCCCAGCACGGTACCCGCTGCCGAAGAATAGCTGAAAGTCCCAGCTGCAGCCGAGCTGGCATTCAACTGCGCGACTCCGAGTGCGGTGCCATAAGGAATAGCTGCGGGGGTGGGCCACTTAATTGCCGGCACAGCTTTATTCACTTTCAAATTGACAGATGCTGTCGCTGCCAAAGAGGGACCGGATCCTGCTATCGAAGGATGGCAGCCAGCTTTCAAAGCTGTACGCGTTGACGGTCCAATTGCAGAATTTCCCCTATCGGGAGTAAAGACTACGGTCAACAGGTGGGTGCCAGCCTGTAAGACGGTGCCAGCTGGTGGAGTGTAGACATATGTTCCCGTCACGCGGGACGTTGCGTCAAGCTGTGCTGCGCTGAGTGGTGTGCCGTAAGTGATTGCCGCAGGTGCCCGCCAGGCAAATGGAGCAACAACTGTAATGGTTCCAGTCCCAATGACGACCTGGGTAGCCGTGATGGTAGCCGTACCGAGGCCGACGCTCTGCACCAGTCCTCCTGTGCTTACCGTGGCGGCGCTGGTGTTGGACGAACTCCATGTAACGGAGTTGGTCAAATCGATGCTGGTTCCGTCCGCGTACTCTCCGGTGGCCGTGAGCTGGATGGCTGTCCCCTGGTAGACGGTGACCGTAGCGGGTGCGACGGTGATGCTGACCAGTGTCGGCTCGGCCACGGTCAGGCTGGCCGTGGCCGACTGCCCGCCTACCGTAGCGGTAATGGTCGTGGTCCCGTAGCCAGTGCTGGTGGCGAGGCCCGAGGCCACCGTGGCCACGCTTGTATTCGAAGAAGTCCAGGTTGCCGATCCGGTCAGGAATCCCGTGCTGCCGTCGCTGAAGGTTGCCGCCAGAGTGAACTGAGACTGCTTGCCCAGTGTGCTGGTGTGGATCTGCGCGCTCGACGGCGCGATCTGGAGCCCGGTCACTGTCGCCGTGGAAGACATGGCGTTGGGAACCGTTGTCACGGTCCAAGCAGCCGGTCCGAAAAACAAACTCGATGCCAGAGTCAGCGCGCCCGTGGTCTGGTTCACGTGTAAGCCGCGGTTCCGTTGTTGGCTTCGACCGTGTAGACGAAGTTGCCCGAGGCTTCTGTGGCAACGCCTTCATCCTAACAGCCCTCTGTCTCGGGCAGAGCGAAAGGGGAACCATCGATGGCGGTCAGGTTGCCGGAGTTGGGATCGATGAGGTAGCCATAGAGGTACTTGCTGCTGGTGGCGTTGTCGTTGCAATCGTTGGGCGCGGCGTACAGAAAAGCGCCGGACGGATGCACGGCAACTCCGCTGAAGCCGCCGGTGGCCGGGCTGACCAGAGGCGAGCCGGCCACCGGCGTCAGCGCCCCGGTGCTGCTATCGAAACTGCAAGCCGAGATGCCGTTACTGATCCCCTACAGAAAGTGCCCCGAAGGCTCAAACGTCATCGAAGAGCTGCCGCAACCCGTTACGGCGGAGCCGACCGCCGTCGGCGCCCCTGTGGTTCCGTTGATGGCATAGGCCGAAGAGCCGCTTCCTTTCCATGCGATCAGAAAGTTCCCCGACGGATCGACCGTGACCGAAGACGCGTTGAAAGAATACGGCGACCCTGTCGCTGCGCTCAGCCCTCCGGCGGTTGAATCGATGGCAAACGCATGCAGGCTGCTGCCACCAGCCACGTACAGAAACATCCCCGCCGATCAATCGCCAGCACCGTTCCCGATCCTGACGTGCAACCGTATACGGACTGCCCGGAACTGGCGTCAGTGACCCATCCAGACTATCCACCGTAAACGCCGCCACCGTCCCGTTGCCGCTCGCAACGTAGGCAAACCTGCCCGAAGGATGCGATGCAATCGCAAGCACCTGCCCACCGGTTGCGAACGGAGTCCCTGGCACCTTGCTCAACGTTCCCGCCGTCGCGTTGATCGCATAACCGTTCACCAACGCGTTGGATGGAGATCCCCATGGCGTGTTCCCCGTGTACACAAATGCGCCCCGACGGGTAATAACTCCCTGTGCATTCCACAGCGTTGTGCCGATGGCTAATAGCAAGAGATACAAGGCAAGAGGAATTCGCACCCGATAGGACACACGAGAGAGTGTAGGCGGGAATAGTCTTTCACGCATCACAGTTTTCATCTCCAAACAAGTTCTTATTGATGACGATTTCGCGCCCAAACTATATGCCGATTGAGTTTCCGGCGCGTAAGCGCGAACGCTCATCACTCAAAATAGCCAGTACCAAAGTACGAACTCTGAAGCTTGTCGGCGCTCGGAACCCCAGATTTGGAAGACTCCGTGCTTGATATCCCGGCTCCAGGAATCGAACAAAGATAAAAGTCTTTTGAAGTTCACTTGGCCCAGGATGCAAAGGAATGGGAGCTGCGAAGTGGATTTCCCGTAGCCCCACCCTTGGAACGATCGGATACCTTCCTATTGAACTGTGACTTTGACGATTGTTGAAGTTGTGATCGTTGAGTTGGCTGAATCTGTTCCAGTCACTGTAAACGTATAATCTCCTGCGGTTGTTCCTGGATAGGTGACAGGCGGTGGGGAAGATTGCCCTCCGCCACAGCCAATGACGCCAGCTACTGCGACTACCGCGAGCAGAACCATCGTCGACAGCCAGCGTCGGCGCTTTGCACGAATGCCGAACAGCATCAATGCGGCCAGAACCACGCCGCCGCTGCCAAGCCGCCACGGGATTTGTCCGGATGGGCGAGCAAGACTGCTGGTCGAGCTTGCAGTCGTTGTCACGGTCAGCTTGGTGGTTCCGTTTCCTCCCGCCGTGATCGCGACGCTTGACGGGCTCAAGCTGCAGATGGGGAGATCCTGTGCACCTGCTGGAGACGTGGCGAGGGTGCATGCCATGTTCATGGTTCCTAAGTATGTGCTGCCGGCTGATAGAGTCACGGTTGCCGTCGCGTCGCCTCCCGGATTAACCGCGGATGGAGCTGGGACCGTGATCACCACCTGCGAGACCGTGACGCTGGCAGTTCCTTTGGAACTGTTGAACGTTGCATCTCCCGAGTAGACTGCGGTCAAAGTGTTCGCGCCACTGTTTAACGCTCCCGCTGGGATGTTGAACGATGCTGCGCCGCCGGAGAGAGTCTGCTGCGTACCATAAGAACCGCTCGAAAGAGTAACGGTCCCGGAAGGCGCCGCTGACCCTGTGCCTGCCACGGCGATTGACACAATGTCGGTTTGTTCATCAGTAATGGTCATCGACGATGGAGTGACTGTCACCGTTGACGCCGTCGGCCCCGGCGCACTCACAGTTTCCGAAGCTGTACCCGTGGCGCTGTTGTACGTGGGCGAACTGGCGGAGTCAGGGGTGTAGGTGACGGTGAGTGTGTCGCTACCGGCGCTAAGCGAGTTAGCTGGTATGTTGATGGTTGCTGCGCCACCGCTCAGTGTGACGGCAGCAGAAGTGTACTCGCCGCCGGACAGGGTTACTGCGCCCGTCGGTGTTGGATTACCGCTGCCATCGCTGACCAGGACCGCAACACTTAAGGTCTTGGTAGTCAATATGCTCGATGAAGACGGCGTAGCGGTCACAGTGGGCACAGCCTTGTTGACTGTCAGTTGTACCGTGTCTGTGGCCGTGGTGTAGTCTATCGTATCGGTTGGAGTGAAGGTTGTCTTCAGCGTCTGCGTTCCTGCGCTCAACACCGCTCCGGATGGCGGCGTGTAACTAAAAGTTCCCGCCACTGTGGAGGTTGCATCGAGCTGCGTGACGCCGAGCGCAGTGCCATATGTAATCGCCGCCGGTGCCGCCCATGTAATTGCCGGCGTGGCCGTGTTGACTGTGAGGGGGACGGTTGTCGTCGCGGTGGTGTAGTCGGTCGAGTCGGTTGGCGTAAACGTGACAGACAACGTATGTGAGCCGGTGGTCAACACTGTGCCGAGTGCGGGACTATAAACAAAACTCCCCGCCACAGCGGAAGATGCATTCAGTTGGGTTGTGCTTAGCACAGTGCCATAAGTGATCGCCGCTGGAACAGGCCAGGTGATGGTCGGCGTAGCCTGGTTCACCTGGAGCGCAACGCTTGCCGTAGCCGTTGTGTAGTCAGTCGTGTCGTTCGGCGTGAATGTGACCGAAAGCGTCTGTGGCCCGGCGGTCAACACTGTGCCGGCTGCCGGCGTGTAGGCGAATGTCCCAGCAACTGTCGATTTCGCATTGAGCTGTGTTGCGCTCAGCGCGATCCCGTACGTAATAGCCGCTGGGGTTGGCCACGTGATCGTCGGCGTGACTGGCAATTGAATGGTGTAAGCCGCGGTGGTAACTGCGCTCTCCGTGTAGCCGGTAGCCACAGCGATCGCTTGCAGTGTCTCCGACGAAGACACACTGATTGGACCACCGTAAAGCGCAGAGCCAGTCGTCGGCGTGGTTCCATTGGTGGTGTAGTAGAAGGTGGCGCCCTGAACACTGTCTGTGATGCTCACAGGTTGGATGCTGTGGTAAGTACCGGCCGCAATGTTGAACGCAAGCGCAGGCGCCGGGCCGGGGAAGGTGACCTCACGGATGCGGCGGTTTCCGAGATCCGCTATGCAGAGGTTGCCGGATACGTCGAAAGCGATACCCTGAGGATCTTCGATCCCGGCGGCGGTTGCCGACCCTCCGTCGCCGCTGTAGCCGTAGAATCCGTTGCCGACGACAGGCGCTATAACGCCGGTGCTCGCCGTCACCTCTCGAACTGTAGGGCCATTCCCGGAGATGTAAAGATTACCGGATGCGTCGACAGCCAGGCCTTGCGCTGTCACTTCCGCTTTGGTTGCCAGGCCGCCGTCCCCACTGCTGCCTGGATCCCCATCGCCGGCAACAGTCGTGATAATGCCGGTATTGGCGGCGACCATGCGAACGCGCCCACCATTTTCATCCCCGATGTACAGATTGCCCGCTGTGTCGAATGCCAAAGATACGGGATAATACAGCAATGCTTTCGTGGCCGGGCCGCCATCGCCGTTGTTGGCACTGGTTTCAATCCCGCTGGCACCGCCGGCAAACGTGGTGATGATGCCGGTGGTCGCGGAGATCACGCGGACCGCATTGTAGCTGCTTTGCGCAATGTACAGGTTGCCGGCTTTGTCGAAGACCAGGGCAGTCGGGTTATACAGATACGCTGCAGTCGCCGGGCCACCATCGCCGTTGCCCGGAACGGGGTAAGCGCCATAGTGTCCGGCGACGGTTGTAATAACTCCTGTGCCTGCCGACACTTCCCGGACGACACCGTTACCGGTGTCGGCAATGTACAGGTTTCCGGCGCTATCCACAGCGACTGCGGCGGGTTGGCGCAACTCGGCGTTGACCGCGAGCCCTATGTCCCCGGCGTAGCCCCAGGTGCCGTTGCCGGCGACGATCGAGATTGTTCCTGTCCCCTGCGCAACCATCCAGACCACGTTGTTGTTTTCGTCCGTGAAGTAGATGTTGCCGGCCTTATCCAACGCCAGACCCTGGGCGCCGCCAAGCTCAGCGCTGGTCGCCGGACCGCCATTGCCGGAGAAGCCGTAGGTGCCGCTGCCGGCTACAGTGGAAATCACCGCCGTCGGCGGAGTCGTGATGGTGTAAGCCGCAGTGACAATCGAACTGGGCAGATAGCCCGGCGCCACAGCGACCACCTGAATGGTGGCCGTGCCAGTCACGTTGAAGGGCCCGCGGTAATAGCCCGGCCCTGCGGTTGGCGATGTCGGGTTTGCCGGCGCGCCGGACGAGGGTGCGATCATTTGGACGTAGAGTACGGCTCCCGGCGTGGCGTCGGTGATGGTCACCGATTGCGAACCGACGTAGGTTCCTGCCGCCACGCTGAGCACGGGCGCGGCCGTCGTGGCCGTTGGCGGCAACCCAGGTGCTGTCACTTCGCGAATGCGATCGAAAGGCGTTTCGGCGATATAAAGATCGCCGGCGCTATCAACAGCAATGCCCTGAGGCTCGCAGATCGCCGCTCCGCTGGCCGGTCCGCCATCTCCGCTATATGCTTCACAAGCCTGTCCGTCCCCGGTCACGGTGGTGATGATCCCCGTGCTTGCCGTCAACTTTCGAATTGCAAGGTTGAAGTAGTCGTCAATATAGAGATTCCCGGCGCCGTCCACGGCCACCGCGGAGGGCCAATCGAGTTTCGCGCTGGTGGCCGGGCCGCCATCCCCGGTGTAACCGGGGGAACCAGACCCGCCATATCCACCAGCGGTCCCCTCAAACATCGAATCGCCGGCAACCGTGGTAATGATCCCGGAACTCTTATTCACCTCGCGGATCACACTGTTGAAGGTATCGGCAATGTAGAGATTGCCTGAGCTGTCTAGCACGATTCCCTCTGGATCGCCGAAGGTGGCGCTCGTTGCCGGCCCGTTATCGCCGCTGTAGCCTTCGATCCCGCTCCCCGCGATAAGAGTATTTGTGGAGCCCGCGACCTCCCAAATTTGAGTATAGGCAACGACATACAGGTTGTTCGACCCGTCCAGTGCGAAGGCTCGGGGGTAGGACAGACCATTGAGGTTGACGGATGTGATCGTTCCCGTTGCCGCAGAGACGGTGCGAATCGCTTGGTTCTCTTCGTCGAGTATCCACAGATTCCCGGCAGTGTCAGCCGCCACCGCGCTAGGGTAAAGCAGTTGCGCGCTGGTTGCAGGTCCGTTGTCGCCGCTGTAGCCTCCGATTCCCGTGCCGGCGACCGTGGTAACGATTCCAGTACCCGCCGCGACCATGCGGACGACATTGTTGTTGGAGTCGGCGACGTAGATATCGCCGGCACCGGGCAGTCCGGCAGGAACCACAGCAACCCCGCTGGGCGTGTTCAGATCGGCAACGGTCGCAGGACCTCCATCGCCCGTGTACCCGGCAATTCCATTTCCGGCAACTGTGTAGATAAACGAACTTGACGCTGAATCGACGACGTACTCGGCGCTGGCAGGTACGCTCATCGAGTATCCCAAAGCAATCGCGGATGCCACCAGCGTTTCCGAAGACGAAACCCTGATGGGACCGGTGTATTGCGCGGAAGCGGTCGTCGGCGCGATGCCGTTTGTTGTGTAATAGATCGCGGCCCCCGGCGTTGTGTCCGAAATCGTCACCTTCTGCGGACCCGGATAGGACCCCGCAGTCGGCGAGAAAACCGGCGCGGCGGCTGGCGGGAAGCTGAACGTGTAGGTAGCAGTTGCATATTGATTCTGCTGATAGCCAGCCTCTGCGGCATAAGCCTGGATGGTGAGAGTACCGGTTCCCTCCATTGGAATTGGACCGGTGTATGGGACAAAACCACCTGTGTAGATCGCTCCGTTAGCCTCGTAATAGATGGTTGCGCCGGGAGTTGTATCGGTGATGGTTATCAACTGGGCAGTGGTATATGTGCCGGAAGCAGGCGAAATCACCGGCGTTGCTGTAAGGGCTGGTAGTGAGGTTGTTGCGGAGATGCTGGGGGCGAAGTTGCTGTCTCCGGGATAGCTTGCTTCAATCAGCTGCGTTCCAGGGCCGGGTGGATTCGCATCGTTCAGAGTCGCGGTGACGGTTTGACTCTGCTGATTTAAAAAGACTCCCAAGTTTGAGATAGTCTGATCAGGCCCGGCGATATCCGGCAGACCGTCGCCATTGAAGTCGGCTACGGCAATGAAGCCGGAAGAGTAAAAATTAGTCTCTCCCGCGTAAACAGGAGAACCAAAGGTGCCGTCGCCGTTGCCAAGCAGAATAGCAGCTCCTTCGTACCCCAATCCTATTGCCAGATCCGCTATGCCGTCTCCGTTGAAATCGACCGCAAAGATGGACTGCAAATAATAAGGTTCTGGGACAGGATAGGAGACTGGGGGCTGAAACGTTCCATCCCCTTTGCCCAGAAGGATACTAACCGACTCGCCCGAAGAATTCGTTATTGCCAAATCGGGGATTCCGTCTCCGTTAAAGTCAGCGATGGCGACACCAACGCTGCCTTCTCCCGTTCCGGAGATCGCATTTCCCGCTTTGAATGTGCCATCGCCGTTTGAACTAAGTCGCTGGCGCGACGGACGCTGCTGCATGGGCGTTCCCCTGGCATTGATGGCTGTGTAAGCTTCGGGTCACAGGAGGTTTACCGTGA
>Ga0302319_10005973_pt1 | contig 24278 bp, 26 predicted proteins | sample Bog_T0_2_FD_203319 | JGI IMG/M metagenome (GOLD analysis project Ga0302319, IMG submission 203319) | Peat permafrost microbial communities from Stordalen Mire near Abisko, Sweden - Bog_T0_2 | ecosystem: Environmental > Terrestrial > Soil > Wetlands > Peat | place: Sweden: Abisko, Stordalen Mire...
AAAACGGCCCGAATTCGAACCAGTCGGCTGCTCCGAAATGAATTCGCCCGGGAATGTAGAGCGCCGCGGTGACGGCAAACATGACCGCGAAGAACTCTGCGGGGCGACGGCGACCGCGCAGCGACAGGCGATTGATCGGTTCGAGCAGGTTGGGTGACAGCCGAAACAGGATGCATGCGAGGAGGTCGAAGCCGAACAGGACCCATAGGAACCAGATCGGTCCGCTCGGCCAGGGACCCTTGGTAACCGTTGTCCACCAGAACTCAGCGAAGCCGATCTCGGGATGCTCGCGCAGCGAGATGGCGTAATAGGCGATCGGAATGATCGTGAACGCGCAGATCACAAACGGCAGGCCAAGCCGGGTCAGGCGATCGCGCAAATAGCTCGCCGGTCCCTTCCGGGCAATGCCCGGCCACACGAACAGCCCGGAGAGGAAAAAGAACATCGCCATGAAGAAGCTGTCGGTGGCGAGCACGATGGCGTCGAAGCCGATCCACGATTTGGGATCGGTGTGGCCGAAATAGGTATAGGGGATGACCGAATGATGCAGGAGAACGACCAGCGTCAGGAAAGTACGGGCGCGATCGAGCGCGGCGTTGCGTACCTTGGCTTTGGGCGCGGACCGCGCCGGCGCGGAAACCGCTGTTTCGGAGATTGAAGTCATGCGCTCCCCCGCAGGGTGGTCAATGCGATGCTGCCGCGGCGAACTCGATCAGGGCAAGGCCCCAAAATGGGGCGGATGGATCGGGGACGGCCAGCGGACTGCGGAGCCGAACGCTGCCGCTGGCGCCATGCTACAACGGAACCAGTCCGGCGTTGCGAAGTTAGATCAGCGATCTCGAAAATGTGAGGCTGGAGGAGCGGGCAATGACGATTCTGAAATGGGCGCTGATCTTCCTTGTGGTGTCGATCGTGGCCGGCCTGCTCGGCTTTACCGGGATATCGGCGGCATCAGCGGATGTGGCCCGCTTTCTGTTCTATGTCTTCGTGGTGATTTTCCTGGTGCTGCTGATCCTGGGGCTGACGATCTTCAGGGCTTAGGGGTGCTTTGGCGCGGAGCGGACTCAGGGACCGAGCATTGGAAGCACCGCCATTCCGGGGCGCGAAACATCGAACCGGGAATCTCAAGCTTCCGGGTCAGATAGCTGTGCGGCCGCGTCTTGCGCGTAACGTCGGCACCGCCCGGAACGATGTATGACCTTTCAGGACAGCTCCTCGATGGTAACCTTGTCGGGGTAGAACGCCAGATGGCCGGCGATTTCGGCCATGGCCGGGAACGGGTTTTCATAGGTCCAGATCGAATTTTCGATGGTCTTGCCGTCGCTCACGATGCTGAAATAATTAGCATCCCCCTTATAGGGGCAGTGCGTCACCCGGTCGGTACGCGCCAGCAGCGAAAGGTTGGCGTCGTTGCGCGGCACATACTGGACCGACGGATAGCTCGCTTCCTTCAGCGTCAGGGCATGGGTGGTGTCGGCGATCACGATCCCGGCGGCGGAGACGCGGATCCGCTTCGGGTTGGGCGTGATGGTGATGGGGTGGTCGGGGCCCGGGAGTTTCATGGTCGTCAGCCTTTTCGGTCAGCCCGATGTGATCGGAGGGTTCGATCCAGCGGCTTTGCAAGGATGGGATCGGGAATATAGTGCGACAGAGGGTGACGTAGAAGGGCGTCCCCGCTAAGTTCCGGTTGCCCTGCGGAGATAGCCGGCCGCGATTCGAACCCGGATGGGAGACCTGTTGGATGCCGATGGACGCCCGAGATATCGAATCCATGATCAAGGCAGCGATACCCGACGCCGAGGTGACGATCCGCGACCTGGCCGGTGACGGCGACCATTATGCGGCGACGGTGATTTCGGCGTCGTTCCGCGGCAAATCCCGGGTCCAGCAGCACCAGATCGTCTATCAATCGCTGCAGGGCCAGATGGGCGGCGTGCTTCATGCGCTGGCGCTGCAGACCGGGGTGCCGGAAGGCTGATCCATCCGGTGCCTGCGGGGGAATCGATGGCCGGGGACGCTCCACGCGGTGCCCTGTTCCGGCAATACGTGCCGCACCAGCATAACCGCGTCACCTATGCCGAGCTGTTTTTCGACCTGGTGTTCGTTTTTGCGGTCACCCAGATATCCCACACCTTGCTCGGCCGTTTCACGCCATTAGGCGCATTGCAGACGACGCTGTTGTTTCTGGGCGTGTGGTGGGTATGGGTCTACACCGCCTGGATCACCAACTGGCTCAACCCCGAACTGACTCCGGTCAGGGCCTTGCTGTTCCTGCTTATGCTTGGCGGGCTGGTGCTTTCCACCTCGATTCCCAGGGCCTTCGAAGAGCGGGGACTGTGGTTTGCCCTGGCCTATGCCGCGATGCAGGTCGGCCGCACGGTCTTTTTGCTGGCATCGATCCCGCGCACCCGGCCGTCGATCCGGATGAATGCGATCCGCATCCTGGTCTGGCTGTCCGCCTCGGCGGTATTCTGGGTCTGCGGAGGCTTGGCCGAAGGTGCGGCGCGGCTGCTGCTGTGGGCGGTGGCGCTGGCAGTCGAATATCTGTCGCCGGCGGCGCGTTTCTGGGTGCCCAAATACGGCGCATCCTCGATCGAGGACTGGGCTGTCGAAGGCGGCCACATGGCGGAGCGCTGCGCCGGGTTCATCATCATCGCGCTCGGAGAATCCATTGTCGTCACCGGCGCCACATTTGCCGATCTGGCCTGGACGGCGGGGACCGTGGCCGGATTCGTGTCGGCCTTTGTCGGCAGCATCGCGATGTGGTGGATCTATTTCCATCGCGGCGCCGAGGCGGGATCCGAGCAGATTTCAAATTCCCGCGAGCCGGGGCGGCTGGCGAGGCTGGCCTATACCTATCTGCATATGCCGATCGTGGCCGGCATCATCGTTACGGCGGTGGCCGACGAACTCGTGCTGACGCATCCCGGCGGCAATTCGGACCTCAGGACGGTGCTGAGCGCCATCGCCGGACCGTTGCTGTTCCTGATTGGAACCGTCCTGTTCAAGCACGTGATCCGAGGCTGGCTGCAATTGTCGCACGGCGCGGGCATCCTGGCACTGGGCGTGCTGGCCTGGTTCGCCAGCGCGCTATCGCCGCTATTGCTGGCGACCCTGACCACCGCGATCATGATCGTGGTGGCTGCATGGGAATCGATCTCGCTGAGATCGCATGCCGTCGCGGGCCGGCCCGAGCGATCTCAGTCCGAGGCCACCAGCGCATGAACCGAGAACATGCCGGCTGCGTCGGTCCAGGCGTGGCGCGGCGTCCAGCCCGAATCTCGCGCCAGCGCAGTGAAGCGCGCGAGGCTGTATTTGTAGCTGCTCTCGGTGTGGATGCTTTCGCCGGCACGGAATGAGAAGCTGGTGCCCAGCATCCGCACGGTCTGCGGCTTCTTGCTGATCAGGTGCATTTCGATGCGGTGGCGCTCGCGGTTGTAGATCGCCCGGTGGGCGAAGGCCGAAAGGTCGAAATTGCCACCGAGTTCGCGGTTGATGCGCGCCAGCACATTGAGATTGAAGCGGGCGGTGACGCCGGCGGCATCGTTATAGGCGTTGTGCAGGATGCGCTCGTCCTTTTCGAGGTCGACGCCGACGATGATCTGCGCCGATTTGCCCAGGATTTCGCGGGCGCTGCGCAGGAAGCTGCAGGCTTCATGCGGTTCGAAATTTCCGATCGTCGAACCCGGGAAAAAACCGACCTTGGGCATATCCGCAATGGCGTCCGGCAACGCGAACGGCGCGGTGAAATCCGCCGCCACCGGATAGACGTCGAGACCGGGAAAATCCTTGCGCAAGGCGTCGGCCTGCGCTTGCAGGAAGTCGCCGGAAATATCCACGGGAACGTAGGCGGCGAAGTCGCATTCATTCAATAGCAGCCGGACCTTGGTGGTCGCACCGGCGCCGAATTCCACCAATGCCGCGCCATCGGGAATGATGTCCGATATCTCGCCGGCACGGTCGCGCAGGATCCCAAGTTCGGTTCGGGTCGGGTAGTATTCCGGCAGCCGCGTGATTGCTTCGAACAGTTCCGAACCGGTGGCATCATAGAAATATTTCGGCGAAAGCCGCTTGGGGTACTGCGACAGCTCGTCGAGCGCTTCGCGGGCAAACGCAGTGGTTTGCGGGTCGGGAAGATGCGCATCGGCAAGGGCAGCGGCGTGAACGTTCATGATACTCTCCAGAACGCGCGTCCCGGCGCGGTTGAATTTCAAAATAATCAGGTGAGGTAGTCGGCGAGGCGCAGCCCGCTGAATTGCCAGCGATGGTGCGGATAAAAGAAGTTGCGATAGGTGATGCGGCTGTGTCCGGCAGGCGTTGCAAGCGAGGAGCCGCGCAGCACCAGTTGGTTGACCATGAACTTGCCATTGTATTCGCCGAGCGCGCCCGCGACGGGCTGGTAGCCCGGATAGGAGGCGTAGGCGCTGCGGGTCCACTGCCACACCAGGCCGAACGCATCGTTGAGATGACCGGCACGGGCAGCGACTTCCCACTCCATCTCGGTCGGCAGATGCTTGCCGCTCCAGCGAGCGAACGCGTCGGCCTCGTAATAGCTGACATGGCAGACCGGCGCGGCCGGCAGCACCGGCTGCAGCCCGCCCAGGGTCATGACCTGCCATTCGCCGTCGATCAGGCGCCAGTGGCCAGGCGCCTGCCAATGTTCCTGGCCGGCCGCGGCAAAGCCATCCATCAGCCAGAGCGTCGGCGTCGCGTAGCCGCCATCGGCCATGAACTCCAGCCATTCGGCATTGGTCACGAGGTTGCGACCCAGCCTGACCGGCCCCACCAAAGCCCGATGGGCGGGCCGTTCATTGTCGAAATGAAAGCCGCCGTCGGCGTGCCCGACGCTGTGAATGCCCTCGCCGAGCGTGACCCATGGCTCGCCGTCGCGGGCCGGTGCGGCAAACCGCCAGGCCGGATCGTAGGCCGGTGGAATCGGGTTCTGCGCGAAGGCATGCAGGATGTCCGTGAGCATCAATTCCTGATGCTGCTGCTCGTGGTTGAGGCCGATTTCCACGAGCGGCGCGATCGCCGCCAGCGCCTCGTCGCCTGCCTCTGACAGGAACTTCACCATGGCCGCGTCGACATGGCGACGGTAAGCGGTGATTTCCTCCGCACCGGGACGGGTCAGATGGCCGCGCTGGTGGCGGGCGTGTCGTGGTCCGGCGCTGACATAATAGGAATTGAACAGAAAGGCATAATCCGGGTGAAAGGGTCGATATCCGCGGCAGTGTTCGCCGAGCAGGAATTGCTCGAAAAACCAGGTAGTATGGGCGCGGTGCCACTTGGCCGGGCTGGCGTCCGGCATCGACTGGATCAGCTGATCTTCGGATGTCAGGGGCGCCGCGCGGCGCTCGGTCTCGTGACGTACGGTCAGGAAGGCTTCGACCAAATCCTGGGCCCGGCTGCCGGAATCGGAGAATAATGACGGGCAAGGGGCGGCGAGCGTGGCCGCAGCGGATGCTGTTTTCGTCACGATAGTCTCCGGTTCGGAAGAGAACGTCGCCGTGGCGGACGGGTTCCCTCGGGAAGCGCCTGTTCTAGATAGGGGCTTCCATCCGGGATAAAAGCCTCCCAGGTCGGCTATCCCCGTGGCGGCCGCGGGTGCACCGGCAGGGCCGGAGACCCGTCATTGGGCCAGGCCGCGCATGCCAGCTCTTCGCCATTTTACTTTGGATGCACAACGGTTTGGGGTACATATATGTGCGTGACGGGTGTCGCGGGCAAACACCGGCCCGCGGGTTGTGCCTCAAAAGGACGCGAATATGAGCATCGAGCAATTTATCGACAATGAAGTGAAGTCGAACGACGTCGTGCTGTTCATGAAGGGGACGCCGCAGTTTCCGCAGTGCGGCTTTTCCGGTCAGGTGGTGCAGATCCTCGACCACGTCGGGGTTGGCTACAAGGGCCTCAACGTTCTGGAATCCGCCGACCTTCGCAACGGCATCAAGACCTATTCCAACTGGCCGACAATCCCGCAGCTTTACGTCAAGGGCGAGTTCGTCGGCGGCTGTGACATTATCCGCGAGATGTTCCAGGCCGGCGAGCTGCAGCAGCTGCTGGCCGACAAGGGTGTCACGGTCGGCGCGGCAGCCTCCGCCTGAGTTTGACGGCGCGCCAGCTCGGTTCGGCGCGACTCGACGTCACCATCGCGGATATCACGACGCTCCGCGTCGACGCCATCGTCAACGCCGCGAATGGTTCGCTGCTCGGCGGCGGCGGCGTTGATGGCGCTATCCATCGTGCGGCCGGGCCTGAGCTGCTCGCCGAATGCCGCGCGCTGCATGGCTGCGAGACCGGCGACGCCAAAATCACTCTGGCATACCGTCTGCCGGCGCGGCATGTGATTCATACCGTCGGCCCGGTCTGGCGCGGCGGCGGCCATGGCGAGGATCTCGCGCTTGCATCGTGCTATCGTCGCGCGATCGATCTCGGCCAGGCCCATGGCCTTGCCTCGATGGCCTTTCCCGCGATTTCCACCGGGATCTATGGCTTTCCGGCCGAACGCGCGGCGCGGATCGCGGTGGCAAGCACCGCGGAGGCGCTGGCCAGGGCGCCGCTGGTCAGGATGGTCGTCTTCTGCTGCTTTTCCGAGGACAGCGCCGCATGGCACCTGCGGCCGTTGGCGGCAGTGGGCAGGCCTTGTGCCGACTGAGCCGCCGGCTACACTGCGCGGCAGAAATCCCGGGAGGATGGCAATGAATTCACGGCACCCCTTGCGGTCGCTGATCTCAGGCGCGTTGCTCGCGATCGCGGCGGTGGCTTCGGCAAGCGCCGAAGGCACTTTTGATATTCCCGCCGGCGCTCACTTCAATCTGCAAAAACTCGAACGGGTCGGCGACTACTTTCGCGACCAGGTTGCGAGCGGCAAGATTCCCGGCGCCATCCTCCTGATCCAGCAGCACGGCAAGCCGGTCTATCATCAATTCTTCGGCGTGCGCGATGTCGCGACCAAGGCGCCGATGACCGATGACACCCTGTTCCAGCTGTTTTCGTTGAGCAAGCCGATCACCAGCGTGGTGGCGATGCAGTTGATCGAGGAGGGCAAGTTCAGGCTTGACGATCCCGTTGCCAAATACATTCCGTCTTTCGCCAACGTCAAAGTCGGCGTCGAGAAAAAGGCCGAGGACGGCACCAAGTCGCTGGAACTGGTGCCGCCGACCCGGCCGATAACCATCCTGGATCTGATGCGCCAGACCTCGGGCATTACCTACGGCTTCTACGGCGACAGCCTGGTTCGCAAGGCTTACGCCGCCGCCGATATCTATGCGGGCGATTTCGACAATGCCGAATTCGCCGAGCGGATCGCCAAGCTGCCGCTGGCCGACCAGCCCGGAACGCTCTGGCAATACGGCCACTCCACCGACATTCTGGGACGGATCATGGAGGTGGTGTCGGGAAAATCCCTGCTCGGGATCGAGAAGCAGAAGCTGCTTGATCCGCTCGGCATGACCCATACCGGCTTTTATGTCACCGATCCGGACAAGCTCAAGCTGATCGCCAGGCCGATGCCGAACGACAGCAATTTCCGGGTCGGTTTCGACGCCAGGGTGGACATTCCGAAAAAGTGGGAATCCGGCGGCGGCGGAATGTTCTCGACCATGTCGGACCTCGCGCGCTTTTCCCAGATGGTGCTCGACGGCGGCAAATTCGACGGCAAGCAATATCTCAGTCCCAAGACGTTTGAATTGATGACCTCGGACCATATCGGCCCCGGTTCGGGCGTCGGCCGCGATTACCTGTATTTCCCGGGTGACGGCTTCGGCTTCGGGCTCGGCTTTGGCGTACGCACGGATCCCGGCAACGCCAAGCCGCCGCCGGCGGGGTCGCTGGGCGAACTGAAATGGGATGGCGCCAGCGGCTGCTATATGGTGATCGACCGCAAGCAGGACATGTTCTTCCTCCTGCTGGAAGAGACGCCGTCGCAGCGCCAGATCATCCAGCCGGCCGTCAAGAAGCTGATCTATGAGGCGATGGAGAACTGACGGCTGCAGCCGCCGGCGTTGCCTCGCGGCGGCGGCTGCGCCTTCTGCCCGTCGCGGTCGCGGCGGGACGACCGGATCCGGGTCGCGCCGAAACACCGGTACGTGGGGCGCGCGGTTTTTCACAGCAGGGGCTGCAACAGGTCGGCGACCATCTGCAACGCGAGATTGCGACCGCAAGATCCCCGGCGCCATTGTGCTGAGAGCAGCACGGCCATCCCGTCGTTGGCGGCGGGTTCGGTCTCGGCTTTGCGGTGCGCACCGTGCAGCCGGCGGAGACATCCTCGCCGCCAGGCGAATACGCTGCGACGGCGTCGCCGGCACCTTCTTCCTTGTCGATCCCAGGGACGATATGTTTGCGATCTGCATGATGCAGTCGCCATCGCAGCGCGGGCGTATTCAAACAGGACTGAAGTCGCTGATCTATCAGGCGCTCGGGAATTGATGGTGGGCATGCCGTGGCCACGAACGAGATAGCGGAAATCCGCGCAGGGCATCGCTTGCCGCATCTTGCAATCGCAGCGTGGGTAGGCCTTGCGATCTATCTCGTCCTGGTAATTGGCTTCGCATGGAATCCGACGCCGTTTGCCCAGGCGCTGGCGGCGGTCGGAATTGCGGCCGCCGGTGCCCATGCGACTTTTTACTATGGCTGGAAGAATGCCGCCGTCCTGGTGGCGATCTGCCTGATTGTAACCTTCACCATGGAGAATATCGGCGTTGCCACCGGCTACCCCTTCGGCCGCTACCATTTTGAAGTCGGATCGAACCTGATGCATGTCGGAAGCATCCCGATCATTGTCGGTCCGCTGTGGTTCGGCATGGGGTATTTCTCATGGATCGTTGCCGGGACCTTGCTTGGCGGCATCGACCAGGGTTTGAAGCGAAAATTCGAAATCGTCGCGCTGCCTTTGGTGGCGGCATTCGTAATGGCGCAATGGGACGTGGTGATGGACCCGCCCGAGGCGACGATCTCCAAAGTCTGGTTATGGCATGATGGCGGCGCTGATTTCGGCGTTCCGCTGTCGAACTACCTCGGCTGGCTATTGACCGCATGGCTATTCTACCAGGGGTTCGCCATCTATCTCAGCCGGCGCGACCTGTCGGCGCCGGCGATTGGTGGCAGGCGCATGCTGAGGTTTGCTGCCATCTTGTTCTATCTCGGCGCCGGCCTTGCGCACGTCACCCCCTGGGCCATGGGCCAGAGTGGCGAGGTGACCGATGCCGCCAATCATGTCTGGCGCGTGCAGGATCTGCGCGAGGCGGCGGTCGTGGTGATGTTGTTCACCATGTTCTTTACCTCGGTGCTGGCGGCGCTGCGTCTTGCAACCGACCCTGGCCTAAAGAACTGTTCGCGTGACGAGGGCTCTATTCGAGATGCCCGAGCGGCAACGGCGCCCCCGCCTTGAGTGTCTGGATCGCGATGTTGCTGCGGACCTCGCGCACGATCGGCAGATTGAGCAGCTTGCCCACCAGGAAACGCTGATAGTCGACGAGGTCAGGCACGACAATTTCGAGAAGGTAATCCGCCTCGCCGGAGACCAGGTGGCACGCAACGACCTCGGGCATCCCGACGACGGCTTTCTCGAATGCCAGTGCGCGTTCATTGGCATGTCCGTCGATCTTGACGCCGACAAAGACCGAGAAGCCGAGGCCGACACGTTCCCGCCGCAACGCCGCCCGGTAGCCTTCAATATAGCCTTCGCGCTCCAGACGTTTGACCCGACGCAGGCACGGTGAGGGCGACAGGCCGACCTTGTCCGCCAGTTCGACGTTGCTCAGGCGTCCATTGGACTGCAGCGCGGCCACGATCCGGCTGTCGATGGTATCTAGGTCCGATTTTGGCATAACAGTGCATCCTGAAAGTTGAAAAGGGTCTTTCATTGCTATTGATCTGTCTACCACGGCATATTTCGCAAGGACATGCCCTGAGGTCCGGTGCCATCCTGTGGCTTCGCCGCTCCACCGAGGATCCCTTGCAATGTCCGAGCTTTCCACCTGCCAATCGCTGCTTGACGCTGTTGAGCGCTACTTCGAGCTGATGTTTGACAACGACCTGTCGCGCTTCGATCATGTGTTTGCGCGGAGTGCACAACTGCACGGGTTGCGCGACGGCGATTTGCGCGTGCTGTCGGCGCCGGACTACAGGAAGGCGCTGGCCTCCGCAGCACCGCCGAAATCAAAGAATGCGCCGCGCCAGCAGGAGGTCTTGCTGGTGGATTTTGCATCGTCGACGCAGGCGGTGGTGAAGGTTCGGGTCAGGATCGATACCGTCTTGTATCTCGATTACCTGTCGTATCACTGCATCGAAGGCGCCTGGCTGATCACAGCCAAGTCCTTCCATATTGAACGCAGATACGAAGCGCGGGCCGATTGACCGGCTAGGCGCCGCGCGCAATCCCGCGCACCAGTTCGACCGTTTCCTCGATCATCGCGGCGCTGACGTCGAGGTGGGTGCAGGCCCGGATTCGGCCGTCCATCATGGCAAGCAGCACGCCGCGCGCGGCGAGGGCCTCGACCATGCGCTGGCCAGTGACGCCGGCGCCGTCGGGATTGAAAAACACCAGGTTGGTTTCGGGCTGTTGCACCTCGATGCCGGCGATCTGCGACAATCCCCGCGCCAGCGCCCGCGCATGGGCGTGATCGTCCGCCAGCCGGTCGACATGATGGTCGAGCGCGTAGGTGCAGGCTGCGGCGCAAATCCCGGCCTGGCGCATCGCGCCGCCGAGCCGCTGCTTCCAGCGCCAGACCTGGTCAATGAAATCGGAGGAGCCGGCGATCACCGCGCCGATCGGCGCGCCCAGCCCCTTGGAAAAGTCGAGCCAGGCCGAATCCCATCCCGTCGCCATGTCGCGCGCCCCGATGCCGGTGGCGACACAGGCATTCAACAGCCGGGCGCCGTCCATATGGGTGGCCAGGCCGTTCGACCCAGCGATCTGTACGATTTCATCGAGATCGGCTTTCTTCCAGATGCTGCCGCCGCCGATATTGGCGGTCTGTTCGACGCTGACCACGGCCTGCGGCGGCTGGTAGCGGCTGCGCGGATGCAGCGCGGCGCGAAACGTCTCCGGCGCAAATTGTCCGTCGGCGCCTGGCAGCGCCGTGATCTGGAATCCGCCGAGGGCTGCGTGTGCTCCGCCTTCGCGGGCCAGGATATGGGCGGTCTGGTGCGCCAGAATCTCGTCGCCGGGCCGGCAGTGCACCAGCGTCGCCGCGACGTTGCACATGGTGCCGGAGGGCATGAACACCGCCGCCTCCTTGCCGAGCAAATCCGCTACCCGATCGCAAAGCAGATTGACGCTCGGATCGTCACCGATCTGTTCGTCGCCGACCTCGGCGCGCGCCATCGCCTCCCGCATGCCTGCGGTCGGGCGGGTCTGGGTATCCGACAACAGATTGATGCGGACCTTTGGCGCTTTCGGATCGCGCGGGGCAGGGCTGTAGGTCATGGCGGAGCCTCTCCGGTTGCAATGGCTGGCAGATCCTACGCAAACAAAAGGCCCCGGCAAAACCGGGGCCTTTGAACTCAAGTGTACGCCGACGACAAATCAGCGTGAATAGAATTCGACGATCAGATGCGGCTCCATCTGCACCGCGAACGGCACATCGGACAGATGCGGGATGCGGATGAATTTTGCCGTCATCTTGGCATGATCGACCTCGAGGAAGTCGGGCACGTCGCGCTCCGAAAGCTGGTTGGCTTCCAGCACCACGGTGAGCTGTTTGGATGATTCCTTGACCTCGACGACGTCGCCGACCTTCACCTTGAAGCTCGAGATGTTGACGCGGCGGCCGTTCACCTTGACATGGCCGTGATTGATGAACTGCCGCGCGGCGAACATGGTGGCCACGAACTTGGCGCGATAGACCACGGTGTCGAGACGGCGCTCGAGCAGGCCGATCAGGTTCTCGCCGGTATCGCCCTTCATCCGGCCGGCTTCGACATAGATGCCGTGAAACTGGCGTTCCGAAATGTTGGCATAGTAGCCCTTCAACTTCTGCTTGGCGCGCAGCTGCACGCCGAAGTCGGAGAGCTTGCCCTTGCGGCGCTGGCCATGCTGGCCGGGGCCGTATTCTCTGCGGTTAACGGGGCTCTTCGGGCGGCCCCAGATATTCTGGCCCATTCGGCGATCGATCTTGTATTTCGCCTCACTGCGCTTTGTCATCGCGTCCTCTTTGCAAGTTTGGGTTTGAGGAAACGCGCCCTCCTGTGCACCGGGAATTTCCCGGAGCCGACAGGCCCGTCCCTCAAAGCTCGAGGGCGTAGGCCACGGGTCGCGAAACGCAACGCGGGCCGAAACCGGCCCGCGAGCAGGCGGTTTCTAGGAACAAACCGCGGTCCTGTCAATCAATGGTCGCGCCAACAGGCGGAACCGGCCCAAAAGCCGGTTCGGCCGTGGCCGCGGCAGATCAGGTGGCGAGCGCCCGTACCGGCTTGGGCTCCATCTGCTGTCTCTGGCTGCGCAATTCGGCCGCGATCTCGGTGTTCAGGACCTGTTCCAGCCGGGTCATGGCCTTTGCGATCAAGGCGGCGTCGGTGACCCGGTGGTCCCAGCGGATCACGACGTCAATGGTCCGGTCGGGCTCCACCACGCCATAGCTCAGGATAAAGGGTCCGGGGCTGAGCGCATGAAGCTCGCCGGCTCCATAGGCGGCAACCGAAGTCACCCCAAAACTGCCGAAATAATTGGCGCGCTGGCGTCCGAAATTGAGACCGACCGCCCAGAACAGCCGGCGCAGCGGCAGCGGCAGCCGCGTCGTCCGCAAGATCTTTCTGAAAGCCGGCACCTGTTCAACCGGCGCGTCCTTGGCGTGCCGTATCAGCGCGTCGACCTCGGTCAATGGCAGTTCGTCCGCGGTACCGACCTTCTGCGGCAGAACGCAATCCTCGCCGTCTTCGATTCGAGCGACCGCGACCATGCCGACGCTGCGCGGCAATTCATAGAAATGCGGCCAGGGCCACTTGACGTAAAGCGTGCGCAGCACGGGCTGGTCTTTCGCCACCAGACAGAACGCCTTGACGAAGATCGCAGCCCAGCCAGGCGGCTGCGCCGCCAGCTCGTGGGCCTCCAGCAATTGATGGATGTCGAGGTTTCGCCGCAGCGAAACGAAGGGCACGCGGATCGACGCTCGCATGAGATCGACGACGAGCCGGCGCGGAGCTGAGATTTTTCGTACCTTCCCGCGCATCGTTCCACTCAAGTTCCAGCAACTGCAAAGCGGCGCCGGAGTGCCCGTCCACCGGCTTCTCATCTAGCACGAACAGGCCGCCCTGACGCCAGCCGGTTGTCGCTTCCAGGGTTCCGGGAGGCCCGCGGGCCGGCCTTGCCCGCCGCATAAATTCCCTGCAATTTGAATGGCTTGTTGCCCCCATGGGAGCATAAGCCGCGCCGGCCGGATTTCACAGGATTCGCCGGCCGTGAACTTGAGCGGAGGACCGGCATCGATCGCGAGTTCCAGTGTTCGCTCCGGCGACGCCGGGGCAGGGGAAAATCCCCTGTGCCAGCGCCAGGCGTCTAGCGCTTGATTCCCTCGAAACTTGCCGCGATGCCGCGCGCAAACAGCGACCAGTCGAAGCCGAGCGCCAGCGCCAGATAGCCGCGTTCGATCATCTGGTTGGCCTGCTCCGATGTGCGCGCCACGCCTCCGATCGGCACGCCGCTCCTGAGGATGCCCTGCTCGGCGCGCGCCATCAGCGCCAGCACTTCGGGATCATCGGCGCGGCCGCGTTTGCCTATGCTGGTGGCGAGGTCGCCGGGGCCGATCACCGCGACGTCGATGCCGGGCACGGCCATGATCTCGTCGATGCGTTCGACCGCCTCGACATGCTCGATGGTGACCATGCAGATCATGTCCTGGTCCGCGGTCGCCATGTAGTCCGGCATCGAGACGCCCCAGCGAAACGGAGCGTGAAACGGTCCCCACAGCCGGTCGCCGTACGGCGGATAGCGCAGGCTGCGCACCGCCTTCTCGGCGTCGGCGCGACTGCAGATCATCGGAAAATTGATTCCCAGGGCACCGATATCCATCGGCGCCTTGGCGAGCCAGGGCTCATTGGCAGCAATCCGCACCATGGGTACGCAGGGGGTGCCCTGCGTGGCGATGATCATCCCGTGCGCCGCACCGAGGTCGATCGGACCGTGTTCGAGATCGACGATGATCCAGTCGAAACCTGAACGGGCCATGATCTGGACGGTCTGAAGACTGGGAATGGTCGCAATCGCGCCAAATGTCGGATGCCCCTCCCGCCATTGCTGGCGGAGACGGTTGAGCGGAGCGGGCGTCACGGGCGTCAAATCCAAAAGCTCCGCTCGGGAAGGACGGGAAATCGACTGAAAGCCTAGCAGCGCGGCGCGGCGCGGAAAAGATCAAGTTGGTTTCACGCCGGGACCCGGCCGCCGAAGAACGGCATCAGGGCCTGGCTCAGCTCGTGCGGCCGCCTCGATGTGAAAATCATTTTGGCGCCGGCATCACCGGCATCGCTGCCGGCCGGCCCCAGCAGATCCGAAACCCGTCGGGCAATCGCCGGCGCCGGGTCGATCCAGTCCACCGGCCAGGGCGCCAGCGCTGCCAGCCGGTCCATCAGCAGCGGGTAATGGGTGCAGGCCAGCACGATGGTGTCGGTGCGTTTCAAATCGTCCTGGCCGCTTGCGACAAAACACGGGGCGATTTCGGCAAGTATCCGCGAATCGCTGACCTCGATGCCGCTCAAAGCGGCTTCCGCCAGCGCGGCGAGTTCCATCGAGCCTACCAGCGTCACTTCGCAGCCTTGCGCGAAATCGCGGATCAGCGCGTGGGTGTATTCGCGCCGGACGGTGCCCCTGGTGCCGAGCACCGACACGAGTTTGGTCTTCGAACTGGCGCAAGCCGGCTTGATGGCGGGCACGGTGCCGACGAACGTCATTTCATATTCGCCGCGGAGCTGCGACATCACAAGGGTCGAGGCGGTGTTGCAGGCGATCACCACCAGATCGGGGGCATGGGCTGCGATCAATTCGCCGATCAGCGGCACAACCCGCGCGATGATCGCTTCCTCGTCATGATGGCCGTAGGGAAAGAATGCGTCGTCGGCGACGTAAACATAATGCGCGTCAGGCCGCGCCCCGACGATTTCACGCAATACGGTAAGGCCGCCAAGGCCGGAGTCGAACACAAGGATGGTCGGAGGCGATGACACGCTGCTATCCTAGCCGATTCCGGGATACCATTCAGTTGTTATTGCATGGCGCATTTCGCGGTGCGAGGCGGCAATTCGATGGCGGTCTGGACCAGCCGCCGCGGGCTCGGCGCGAACTAGCCTTCGCCGAACACGCGCTGAAAGATCGTATCGACGTGCTTGAAGTGATAGCCGAGGTCGAACTGCTCGGATATCTCGGCATCGCTGAGATATTTTTTCACGTCGGGATCTTTTTTCAGCAGCGTCAGGAAGTCGCCTTCGCCGCGCCACACCGGCATCGCGTTGCGCTGCACGAATTTGTAGGCGTCCTCGCGGCTGGCTCCTTTTTGCGTCAGCGCGATCAGGAGCCGCTGTGAATGAACCAGTCCGCCGAGACGGTCCAGGTTCTTCAACATGTTTTGCGGATAGATCAGCAGCTTCTCGACCATGCCCGCGAGGCGGTTGAGGGCGAAATCCAGTGTCACCGTGGCGTCGGGCGCGATCATGCGCTCAGCCGACGAGTGCGAGATGTCGCGCTCATGCCACAACACGACATTCTCCATCGCCGGCGTCACATAGGCGCGCACCATGCGGGCGAGCCCGGTGAGATTTTCCGACAGCACCGGGTTGCGCTTGTGCGGCATCGCCGAGGAGCCCTTCTGGCCCTCGGAAAAGAATTCCTCGGCTTCCAGCACTTCGGTGCGCTGCAGATGCCGGATTTCGGTGGCGAGCCGCTCGACCGAGGAGGCGATCACGCCGAGGGTGGCAAAATACATCGCGTGGCGGTCGCGCGGGATCACCTGGGTGGAGATCGGTTCCGGGACAAGTCCCATCGCCTTGGCGACGTGGGCCTCCACGCGCGGATCGATCTGCGCGAAGGTGCCGACCGCGCCCGAGATCGCGCAGGTCGCGATTTCCTTGCGGGCGTTGACCAGGCGCTCGCGCGCCCGGGTGAATTCGGCATAGGCGTAGGCGAGTTTCAGACCGAAGGTCACGGGTTCGGCATGGATGCCATGGGAACGGCCGATGGTCGGCGTCATCTTGTACTCAAAGGCGCGCTTCTTCAGCGCTGCGAGAACCTTGTCGACGTCGGCAATCAGCAGGTCCGCGGCGCGCACCAGTTGGACGTTGAGGCAGGTGTCGAGCACGTCGGAAGAGGTCATGCCCTGATGCACGAAGCGCGCCTCCGGCCCGACAATCTCGGCCAGGTGGGTCAGGAAGGCGATGACGTCGTGCTTGGTCTCGCGCTCGATCTCGTCGATCCGCGCCACGTCGAAAATGGCGTCCCTGGCCTTGCTCCAGATCACCTGCGCCGCCTGCTTCGGGATCACACCGAGTTCCGCCAGCGCATCCGCCGCATGCGCCTCGATCTCGAACCAGATCTTGAAGCGGGTCTGGGCCTCCCAGATGGCGGCCATTTCCGGGCGGGTATAGCGGGAAATCATCGATTGCTCTTGGCTCAGGCGGTCGTTCGCAAGTGCGGGCTGGGCTTTTGCGGCCAGTATACGCGCAAACAGTTGATGGAGGGCATTTTCTCAATGAAAACCGGTTGCCTTTGCCGGAAAATGCCGTTGCGGCCTGGCCGGGCTTTAGCAGAGCAGCCTCGGTGAGACAAATCCCAGCCGCCCGCACGGGCGCGCATGGATGGATCTGGGGAGCACGCCTTCACGAAATATTGAATGACAGATATTGAAATCTGTCAGCGAGACGTGCTATATCCACTGCGCCGGCCGTGTAGGCCGTCACCCGTGTCGGTGGGCGATGGCCAAGGGATCCGGGAACTTACTGAGGACTACGCCATGACTATCGAAATCATCTATCTGACCACCCAAATCCAACGCTGGCTCAACGAACGCGTGGCCCGGCACCTTGCCGCACAGGCCGCGAAGCTGAGCCATTAACCCAACAGGAGCGGCCGTGACGACCCATCCGGTTGCTTCTTCGCGAAGGCTCGACAGGGACGGATCCTCGATGGGGATCTGCTTGGTTCCGGACGACCAGCAGCAGGCGGTGTGGACATGAATGAAGCCGTGATTCTGACCCCTGAGCGAATTCTCGAGGTCACCGAGGACGTGCTGCGCCGCTTCGGCCTGGCCAAGGCTACCGTTGTCGATGTTGCCCGCGCGCTCGATGTCAGCCACGGCAGCGTTTACCGGCATTTTCCAAGCAAAGCCTCGCTGCGGGAAGCGGTGGCGAAACGCTGGCTCGACCGTGTCAATGCGCCGCTGCAGGCGATTGCGGATTCCTCGGAAGCAGCGCCCGCCCGGCTGGAGCGCTGGCTCCGCACGATGATTGCTATCAAGCACAAGAAGGTCAGCGACGACCCCGAGATGTTCGAGACCTATCTGACGCTGGCGCAGGAAGCCTGCAAGGTGGTGAAGGCCCACAAGGACGGGCTGGTCGACCAGATCGCGCATATCCTGTCCGACGGCGTCAAACAGGGCGCCTTCGAGGTCACTGACATGAAGACCACGGCGCGGGCACTGTTCGACGCCACCAGCCGCTTCCATCATCCCGCCCATGCCGAGGAGTGGCGCGATGCGCAAATCTCCGCGCGGATCGATTCCGTGCTGGCGCTGTTGCTCAAGGGCCTGGAAGCGCCGCGTCAGCACTGATCACTGCGGCGGACATCAACGTCGCGCGAAACCCGCGCCTCCCGCCGCGCCCATCCGATCCCAATAAAGCGTTGCGCATCTGCGCCGCCCTGTTGTTTGATATCCGTCAAATCCGGCGCCGGCCTCGTCGGTAGGATGGCTGCGGAGGAAGTCGTGCAGCTGGCGCTGTTTGCGGATATTCATGCCAACCGGCAGGCCTTCAGCGCGTGCCTTGATGTCGCGCGTTCACGCGGCGCCGATCGGATCATCTGTCTCGGCGATTATGTCGGATATGGCGGCGATCCGGAATGGGCGGTCGATATGGTGATGGGGCTCGTCGAGGGTGGCGCCTTGGCTGTGCGCGGCAACCACGACAACGCCATCGGCACTGCCGCCGAAAGCATGAACGCCCAGGCCCAGGCCGCGATCGAATGGACCCGCGGCAGGCTGAGCGCGACCCAGCGGCGCTTTCTGGCGGAGCTGCCGCTCGAACTGCAGGACGATGATCGGCTCTATGTGCATTCCGACGCCAGCAATCCGGCGAAATGGCGCTACGTCCAGAGCGCTTCGGATGCGGCGCGCAGCATGTTGGCCACCGCAGCCAACGTCACCTTCTGTGGCCATATCCACCAGCCTGCGCTCTATTCGATGTCTTCCGCGGCGAAAATGACGAGCTTTGTGCCGACCGCCGATGTGCCCGTACAGTTGCTCGGCGGCAGGCGCTGGCTGGCCGTGCTCGGCTCGGTAGGGCAGCCCCGCGACGGCAATCCCGCGGCCTGCTTTGCAATGTTCGACACCGAGGCGAGGGCCATCACCTATTGCCGTGTGCCCTACGATGTCGAGGCGGCGGCGGCGCGAATCCGCGACAATGGCCTGCCGCGCTGGCTGGCCGACCGACTGCCGACCGGGAGGTGAATGATGGCCAGGCCGTCGCTGGTTTCAGGTGCCGTGATCGACGGTTTTACCATCGGGGAGCGTGTCCATCGCGGCGGCATGGCGACGCTTTGGAGCGTGACCCGTCCCGACATCGCAACTCCGCTGCTGATGAAGATTCCGCTGATTTCCGAGGGCGAGGATCCCGCAGCCATTGTCAGCTTCGAGATGGAGCAGATGATCCTGCCGCGGCTGTCGGGACCGCACGTGCCGGCCTGTTTCGGAACCGGCGATTTCGCCCGCCAGCCCTATGTGGTGATCGAGCGCATCCCCGGCCAAACGCTTTACAGCCGGCTCGGCGAACTGCCGCTCGGTTTCGAAGAGGTGAGGGAGATCGGCGGAAAAGTCGCAGCAGCGCTTGCCGACCTGCACCGGCAGAACGTGATTCATCATGATATCAAGCCGAGCAGCGTGATGTTTCGCGGCAGCGGCGAAGCCGTTCTGATCGACTTCGGGTTGTCGCATCACAACCAGCTGCCCGATCTGCTGCAGGAGGAGTTTCGGCTTCCTTTCGGCACCGCGCCCTATACGGCGCCGGAGCGTCTGCTGGGCCTGCGGGATGATCCGCGCAGCGACCTGTTTTCGCTGGGCGTGCTATTGTATTTCTTCACCACGGGGGTGCGGCCGTTCGGCGAGAGCGAGAGCATGTACGGCATGCGGCGGAGGCTTTGGCGCGATCCGCATCCGCCGCGGCAGCTCCGGGCCGACTATCCGCCCTGGCTGCAGGAAATCGTGCTGCGTTGCCTCGAGATCGAGCCGGTGTGGCGCTATCCTACCGCCTCGCAACTGGCCTTTGAATTGGCTCATCCCGACCAGGTCAAGCTGACCGCGCGATCGGAGCGCATCAAGCGCGATCCGCTCGGCACGGTGCTGCGGCGCCGCTTCAATAGCGGCCTGACCCAGCCGAGAGCGAAATCCGATCTTGCCGCCCAACTGGCTTCGGGCCCGATCGTGGCGGTCGCCCTCGATATCGGGGAGGCGCCGGGCGCGCTGAACGAAGCCCTGCGCGTGACGGCGGAACGGATCCTGGCGACGCTCCCCGCCGCCAGGCTGGCATGCCTGAACGTGTTGAAGCTCGGCCGCATCACCATCGACAGGACGCTGGACGAAGCGGGCAACAACAAGCACATCGAACGGCTGGTCGCACTCAAGCACTGGGCGTCGCAGCTCAAGCTCGACGACGGCCGGCTGTCGGTCCATGTACTCGAGGCGGTCGATCCTGCATCTGCGATCCTGGAATTTGCCACGGCCAATCAGGTCGATCATATCGTGATCGGCGCGCGCCAGAATTCGCGGTTGCGCACGCTGCTCGGCAGCGTCTCGGCCAAGGTGGCGGCCGAGGCGGCCTGCAGCGTTACCGTGGTGCGGCCGCCGCGCCCCGCGCGGTTGCAGGAGCCCGAGCCTGCGGAGGATGAGCCGGACGAGGTTAAAGCCTAGATCGCTTCGCCGCGCGCCAGGGCGGCGGCGTTGCGGATCGCGGATATATTGGCCTTGTAGGCTTCCAAGGTGCCGCCCTTGAACACCGCAGACCCGGCGACAAAGGCATTGGCGCCGGCTGCGGCAAGCTGGCCGGAGACGTCGGGCCCGACGCCGCCGTCGACTTCAATGTCGATCGGGCGGCCCGCGGTCATCGCCCTGAGATCGCCGATCTTGCCGAGCGCCGAATGGATAAACGCCTGGCCACCGAAGCCGGGATTGACCGACATCACCAGCACCAGATCGATCAGATCGATGACATATTCGATCGCGCTGATCGGCGTGCCCGGATTGATCGCGACGCCGGCCTTCTTGCCGAGCGCGCGGATCGCCTGCAGCGAGCGATGCAGATGCGGGCCGGCCTCGGCATGCACGGTGATGTGGTCGCAGCCGGCCTTGGCGAAGGCCTCGAGATAGGGATCGCAGGGCGAGATCATCAGATGCGCGTCGAAGATCTTTTTGCTGTGCGGGCGCATCGCCTTGATGACATCGGGACCGTAGGAAATGTTGGGCACGAAATGCCCGTCCATGACGTCGAGATGGAGCCAGTCGGCGCCGGCGGCATCGACGGCTCGGACCTCTTCGCCCAATCTGGCGAAATCCGATGCCAGGATCGACGGTGCGATGACCAGAGGGCGAGACGCAAATTGTGCAGACATGCGCGTTTTCCCGGGTACTTTTGAAAGCATGCGGACGACCGTCCGCGTAACATGCGCCAAGCCCGGGGGCAATGCGAACCGGATCGGCCCGAGGGGGCCGGAAATTTCTGCCGCAGCGGCACCAATTGCCGGGAGGCCGAGCCGCAGGGCTCGAAAAAAACGTTGCTTTTCCGAGATTTCGCCGTGGCACGGGGTTTGCTGATGCCAAGGGCGTGAAAGCAGGAAGCCGCGCGCTGCGGCGGGAGTTCGATCATGCTGTTTGCCCTGGGCGCCGCGTCATCCGCGCTGAACGCCATCCAATCGCTCACCTCTTCGAGCTCGACCTCGACCAAACCCACCGACTCTGGCAACAGCCCGTTCGGCATCCCGAGCAGTGCTTCGGCATCCGCAAGCGCGGCGCCGGCCAACGGCCCCGGCGCGACGTCGCAGCTATCGCCGATCACGATGAACGCGCTGCTGGCGGCGCAAAGTCAGTCATCGACCGGCTCCGCCAAGCCGGGGACCACGTCGTCCAGTGCAACGAGGTCGTCCTACGATCTGCTGGAGCAGGCGGCTCAGCGTCCGGCCAATTCGGTTTCACTGTCCGCCAACGTCGTCTCGCTCAACGCGTAGGACTGGCTTGATCGGGTTACCTGAAACGATCTTGCCAGGCCGGCGCGGCGCCGGGAAAGGGCAGTTTGGTCGCCGCATAAACCCCGCGCGCGATGGCGCGGGCCGTGACGTTGGCCGCGATCATGCCGAGTTCGCTGAGACCGATCAGAGGATCGATCGGCCTTTCGCCGGTCGCGGCCGCGAACACGACGTCGCCATCGAGCGGCGCATGCACCGGATAGATTGCGCGGGCAAATCCGGTCTGCGCGATCACGGCAAGCCGCTTGGCCTGCGCTTTGGCCAGCTCGGCGTCGGTCACCACCACCGCCAGCGTGGTGTTCTCCACCGCTGTGGCGGCCGCGCCGCCCTTGAGGCGCATGGTCAGCATGTCCGGCGTGAATGACGCCGGCAATCCGCGTCCGCCATATTCGCCGCCGATCTCAAACGGCGCCGCCCAGAACCAGGGACCGTCGCCGACCGTGACCGAGCCTGCGGCGTTGACCACTGCAATGGCGGCGACCCGGACGCCGCCGGCGGTCGCCGCCGATGCCGAGCCGATTCCGCCCTTGAAATTCGCCGTGGTGGCGCCAAGCCCGGCGCCGACGCTGCCCAGCGTGAAATTAGAACCCGCCGCGGCGGCGGCAGCGTAGCCGAGATCGCGGTAGGGCGCGAAGCGGCCCCAGGCCTTGTCGCCGCCGTTCAGGAGGTCGAAGACGATCGCGCCCGGCACGATCGGAATGATCGCGCCGCGCACTTCATAGCCGCGGCCCTGTTCGGCAAGCCAGGCCTGCACCCCGCCGCCGGCCTCGAGCCCGAACGCCGAACCGCCGGCCAGCGCGATAGCGTCGATCCGTTCCACCGTGTTGGCGACGTCGAGCAGCGCGCCCTCGCGGGTGCCGGGGCCGCCGCCGCGCACGTCGATCGCCGCCACCGCCGGACGATCGAAAATGACCGCGGTGACACCGGAGCCCAGGGCTGCGTCGTCGGCATGACCGACCCGGACGCCGGCAATATCGGTGAGGAGATTTTTCATCGCATCGATCCTGTGCGGCGCAGATGACGGCACCATCGCTCTGCGGTCAAGCCAGCCGATACGCTGATGCCGGCCGGCAAACGAACGCCCCGGTAAGCCGGGGCGTTGGCTTCGGGATAGAGTTGATGACGACTTACGATCCCTTAGGATTGACCTCGGTGTAGTTGCCGTTGGCATCCCATTTGTACACGACGTAATCGAGGTGTTTGATGTCGCCCTTGGCATCGAACTCCATCTTGCCGATCACCGTATCCCACGCGCCGCCCTTGATCGTGGCCATGACCTTCATCGGATCGGTGGTGCCGGCTTTCGCCGCCGCCTGCGACCACACCTGCATCGCCGCGTAGGTGTAGAGCGTGTAGCCCTCGGGATCGATGTTCTTGGCCTTGAAACGCTCGACGATCTCCTTGGCGGTCGGCTTGTTGCGCGGGTCCGGACCGAAGGTGAACAATGTGCCTTCGCCGGCCGGTCCCGTGATCGAGGCGAACTCCTTGTCGGCCAGCGCATCGCCGGCCATCAAAACCGTCTGCAGGCCCTGGTCACGCATCTGGCGCAGGATCAGTCCGGCTTCCTGGTGGTAGCCGCCGACAAACACCAGATCGATATTGTCGCGCTTCAGGCGCGAAACGATGGCGTTAAAATCCTTGTCGCCCTTGTTGTAGGATTCGAACATCTTTTCGGTAAAGCCGGCCTTGTTGAGCGCCTTCTTGGTTTCGTCGGCGAGGCCTTTGCCGTAGGTAGTCTTGTCGTTGAGGATGGCGACGTTCTTGCCCTTGTAATATTTCACGATGTAGTCGGCGGCGACCAGGCCCTGCTGATCGTCGCGGCCGCAGACCCGCGCCACGTTCCAGAGCCCGCGTTCGGTGAACAGCGGATTGGTCGAGGCCGGCGTGATCTGCAGTACATTGCCGTCGGCATAGGCTTCGGAAGCCGGGATCGACGACGACGAACAATAATGGCCGGCCACGAACGGGATTTTCGCGCTGGCGATTTTTTCCGCGACCGAGCGGGCCTGCTTGGGATCGCAGGCATCGTCCTCGACATCGAGCGCCAGTTTCTTGCCGAGCAAGCCGCCGGCGGCGTTGAAGTCCGCCACCGCCATTTCGGCGCCGTTCTTCATCTGCCGGCCGAACGCGGATTCACCCCCGGTCATCGGTCCCGCCACCGCGACGGTGATGTCCTGGGCCAGCGCTGCGGTCGATAACGCCAGCGACGCGCCCAATGCCAGGCCGATGAGTTTCAGTGGTGTCATGGGGTCCTCGCGGTGATCGCTACGGTAAATGCCCGGCAGGCCGCCGGGCACGAAAATCGCAGCCATTGTCGACTGATTTTGCGGTGAAGTCATCGGCAAATTTCGGGCAAATCCACCTTGATTTGCAGCGGCTTGCCGCAACGGCGGGTTCGACGCGACGCCGCGTCGGGCCTAACCGCGCCGGCCGCCTTCCAGATAGGCGGCGCGGATTTCCGGGCGCTGCAGCAGTTCCGCGCCGGTTCCGCTCAGGGTGATGAGGCCGTTGACCAAGACGTAGCCACGATGGGCCAACCGCAAGGCGTGATTGGCGTTCTGCTCGACGATCAGCACGGTAAGGCCGTCCTGCCGGTTCAGGGTCCGGATCGCGTCGAAAATCTGCCGCGCGATCAGCGGAGCCAGGCCGAGCGACGGCTCGTCCAGCATCAGCAGGCGAGGGCGGCTCATCAACGCCCGGCCGATCGCCAGCATCTGCTGTTCACCGCCGGACAGCGTGCCGCCGCGCTGGTTCATGCGCTCCTTGAGTCGTGGAAACAGCGTGAACACGCGCTCCAGCCCGGCGATGCGGTCAGCCTCGGCGCTTTCGGTGGCATCGGCGCCCATCTGCA
>Ga0302319_10005974_pt1 | contig 24278 bp, 18 predicted proteins | sample Bog_T0_2_FD_203319 | JGI IMG/M metagenome (GOLD analysis project Ga0302319, IMG submission 203319) | Peat permafrost microbial communities from Stordalen Mire near Abisko, Sweden - Bog_T0_2 | ecosystem: Environmental > Terrestrial > Soil > Wetlands > Peat | place: Sweden: Abisko, Stordalen Mire...
ACATCAGCATGGTGCGGGTTGGCGAAGAGCGTGTTGCGATCCGAATAACGGACAACGGCATCGGCATTCCTTCGGCCAATCTATTGCGCATCTTCTCTCATGGATTCACAACCAAACAGGATGGACACGGATTTGGATTACACTCCGGCGCCCTGGCTGCCAAACAGCTTGGTGGCGCTCTGACCGTAAAAAGCGAAGGCACCAACACCGGCGCGACCTTTACGCTTGAGCTACCCATCAAGTGCTGCGAGACGCTTGGAGAAACGGCGGCATAATGACAATCGCAAACAACAACTACCGGCTCCTTATCGTGGATGACAACGAAGCCATTCACAACGATCTGAAGAAGATCCTTCTGCCCGCGGAGACTGACGCCGATCTGGCGGCAGACGAAGAGTTCTTGTTCGGAGTGACGAGCACCGCCGGTGTGGCTTTTGATATCGACTCCGTATTCCAGGGACAGGACGGTCTCGAATGTGTGCGGCAGGCAAAGGCCTCGGGCAGGCCCTATGCGCTGGCCTTTGTCGACGTGCGGATGCCTCCGGGATGGGACGGTGTGGAAACGATCGGTCATCTGTGGGAGGCCGATCCCGATTTGCAGATCGTTATCTGTACAGCGCATTCTGACTACAACTGGCACGACATCTCCAGGCGTTTGGGCCTGTCAGACAGTTTTGTAGTGCTCAAGAAGCCGTTTGACATTATCGAGGTCATCCAGCTTGCACATGCGCTCACTGCCAAGTGGACATCGCTACACCAGGCTCGAATGAGGATGGAAGATCTCGATCGGGTGGTTGCGGAGCGCACCTCCGAACTGTCCGCAACAAATGCAAGACTCAAATTGCTGGCGGCTGCGTTGGAGGCTGCTGCGAACTCGATAACCGTCACCGATGCGAAGGGAAACATCGTCTGGACCAATCCGGCCTTCTCGGCTCTCTACGGCTATTCTGCCGAAGAAGTAATGGGAAAGAACTGCAGCCTGCTGAGGTCGGACGTGCAGGATGCCAGATTCTACAAAGAAATGTGGGATGTCATCTCCTCGGGAAGAACATGGCGCGGAGAGATTGTCAATCGCCGCAAAGACGGCGCCTTGATTCCGGAAGAAATGACCATCACTCCGGTCGAATCGCAGCCAGGCACAATCACTCACTTCATCGCAATCAAACAGGACATCAGCGAGCGCAAACTTGCCCAGCAGAGGGTGAACTATCTGGCCTACTATGATGCCCTTACCGGGTTGCCGAATCGGATGCTCCTCCGCGAACACCTGAACACAGCGGTGGCTGCGGCACGCCGGCGAGGGCGCGGCGTTGCGCTCTTATTCCTCGATCTCGATCGCTTCAAAATCATTAACGATTCACTTGGGCACTCGTTCGGCGACCTGCTGCTGCGGCAGGTTGCGAGCCGCCTCAAGAACGAGATTCGTCAGGAAGACACCGTGGCGCGCGTGGGTGGCGACGAGTTTCTGATCCTGTTGAATAATGTGGAGAATTTCGCCGAAGTCGAGGTCATTGCCACGCGCATTGTGAAATCGGTAATGGGTGAATTCGTCATTCAGGGTCGTACTGTGAGTGTGACTTGCAGCCTTGGCATCAGTGTCTTTCCCGAGCACGGCGAAGATGCAGAAGCCCTGATCAAGAATGCAGATATGGCGATGTACTCCGCCAAGGAACAAGGAAGCAATACCTTCTGCTTTTTTACCGACGAGATGAATATGGCGCTCATGGAACGACTGAACCTTGAGAATGGTCTGCGCTCAGCCATCGACAAAGGAGAGTTGTTTCTCGTATATCAGCCCCAGATCAATATCGCGAACGGCAGCGTGATAGGCATGGAGGCGCTGATCCGGTGGCAGAGTCGGGAGTGGGGACTCGTAATGCCCGACAGATTCATACGAGTCGCCGAGAATAGCGGCCTGATTGTTCCGATTGGAGAGTGGGTTCTCAGGACCGCCTGCCGCCAGATGAAGCAATGGCAGGACAATGGACTCCTGTTGGCGCCGATTGCGGTGAATGTCTCTGCTGTGCAGTTTCGCCAGGAGGGCTTCAGGGAGCTGATCAAGCAGGTGCTGGACGAGACCGGCCTCGACCCTCAATACCTGGAACTGGAACTGACCGAGAGCCTGCTCCTGTCAAATGAAGATGTCATGTTCGAAGTTCTCAATGGCCTGAAGAGCATGGGCTTGAAGTTGGCGATCGATGACTTTGGGACGGGGTATTCGAGCCTCAGTTATTTGAGACAATTCCCGGTGACGAAACTCAAAATCGATCGCTCATTCATCAGGGAAGTCGAACTCAATCTCGACGACGCAGCAATCACTGCTGCAATCATCAGCATGGCAAAGGTACTGGACTTGAAAGTGATTGCCGAAGGGATAGAAAACGAGGCTCAATTATTGTTTCTGATGAAGCATGAGTGTGACGAAGGTCAGGGCTACTTTTTTAGCCGTCCATTGAATGTCCAGGCTGTGGAGAGCTTTCTGCGAAAGGTTCAGATGCCAATGAAGGCGGGATCGGGGAGCACAGTCGCCGCGTGATATTCGCCTCGAACTCACTCTCGATTCGAGAGAGTGCATGTTTGCGAGCGTTCCCGATGGCGCTGGAAGCATCTCGATGCCGGTAGCTAATCCGCGAGCGGCAAAGGCATCTTGGTTAATTGGTCTGCCGAACCCGCTCCAGTTTGCTGGCATCGTATCCCTTGGCTGCTAAACGGGCTGTAATTTCGCCATAGAGCTTCTCGTCCATCTTCGCGTTGCGGCTCAAAATCCACAGGTACTCTCGGCTCGGTTCGCCAACAACCGCGTACTCGTAGTTCGCGCCCAAGTCGATAATCCAATAATCGCCAAAGAACGGCCAAAAGAAAGTCACCTTGAGCTTTGCGCCGGTTTTCGGGTCAACGACTTTGGCCCAGCCGCTCGATTGGGTGAGCGCGCCTTCGTGAGTCGTACATGCATTCACAACGCTAATCTTGCCGTCAGAACGAAGGCTATAATTCGCCGTAATATTGCGGTCACACTTCCGCTCGAAGCGGTTTGGGTACTTTGCAATCTCGTACCAACGTCCGGTGTAACGGTTCAGGTCGACCTTCGGCACGGTTTGAAGAGGAGCCTGAGCAAGTGCGAATTGAGACACGGAAAGCACTCCTACCAAAGCGACGCCTAGATACACAAGAATTCGTGAAGTCATCTGGGATCAGATTTTAACAGCAGACGCGAGTGCCAATCCGCGCAGAAAGGCTCGCAGCGGACTGTTCATATTCGGACAGTTGTTCTGCGGAAGCGGTCATTCCTGCGGAGCTTGATGGCGATGCGCTGCTCGCAGATGTTTTGTTTTCAACGTGCTGGGGTGTGGCCGCTTTGGCGCGCTGCTTGCTTGTAACTTCAGCGATGGATATCGCGCGTCCCGACTTATTGCAAAGGAAGAAGCGCCGGTTCGTGGCATGGGCCGGAGTTGTTGTGGTGGTGTTGGCTGTGGCAGCGTTCGCCGTGTCGCGGCTCAAACCGGCCGCGCCCGCTGTCGACCGCTCAACCACGTGGACCGATACGGTGAAGCGCGGTCCGCTGGTGCGCCAGGTGCGCGCGTCCACCGGTTCTCTGGTGCCGCGCGAGGACAGCATCGAGCTCATTCCCGCGCAAACCGAAGCTACCGTGATGCGCATTCGTGTGCTGCCCGGCGCGCAGGTCACGCCAGATACCGTCATTATGGATCTTGCAGATCCGCAGTTGCAGCAGGAACTGCTGAACGCGCGGCTGGCGCTCAAGGCGGCCGAAGCCGACTACAAGAGCCTGCAAGCGCAGCTTGAAAGCACTTTGATGGACAAGAAGACCGCCGCTGCCGAGGTGAATGCCAACTACACGCAAGACCAGTTGCAGGCCCAGACCGATAAGGCGCTCTTCGATCTGGGAGTGATCTCGGGCCTGGCTTACCAAAAGTCGAAGAGCACGGCCGACCAGTTGACGGCACAGCACCAGCTTAGCCAGCAACAGCTCTCGGTGAATGAAAAAGCAATCGAAGTGCAGCTTGCGTCGCAGAAGACCAAGATCGATCAGGCTCAGGCATTGCTCGATCTTTATCAGAAGCAGGCGCAGGCGCTCGAAGTGCGCTCCACCATCGCCGGCACGTTGGCGCCGTTGCCCGTGCCGTTGCAGGTGGGCCAGCACGTGTCGACGGGAACGAGTGTGGCCGAGGTAATCCAGCGCGACAAGCTGAAAGCCGCCCTTCAGATTGCCGAGACACAGGCGCGCGACATTCAGATCGGACTGTTGGCCTCCATCGACACACATAACGGCGTAATTGCTGGCCACGTTACGCGCATCGATCCTTCGGTAGTGAACGGAACGCGCACCGTAGACGTAGAACTGGATGGGGCGCTGCCGCCGGGCGCGGTTCCGCAGCTGAGCGTGGATGGCACCATCGACCTGGAGCGCATGACCGACGTGCTCTACGTGGGCCGGCCTGCGTTGGGCAACGAGAACTCCACGCTGAGTCTGTTCCGGCTCGATCCCGATGGCAAGGGCGCCACGCGTGTTCCGGTCAAAGTGGGCCGCGCCTCGGTGAACGAGATTCAAGTGATCGACGGATTGAAGGAAGGCGACACGGCGATCCTCTCAGACATGTCGCGCTGGGACAGCGTAGACCGTATCCGGCTGGAGTAGTCCTGCGCGGATGGCGGGTGGCGCTTTGCGCAAGGCCAAAAATCAGAATCGCGAAATTAGCAATTGAACGGGGGAGAAAGCATGGCATCGAACGGAACACTAATTGAGATTGAAGACCTCACCAAGGTCTTCTACACCGACGAAGTGGAGACGCACGCGCTCTCCGGCGTTCACCTAACGATTGAGCGCGGCGAGTATGTGGCCATGTCGGGTCCATCGGGCTGCGGCAAGTCCACGCTGCTGTCCATCATGGGCCTACTGGACACGCCCACCGGCGGGCATTATGTGCTCAACGGCAAACCGGCGGAGAACCTGAGCTTCAGCGAGCGCTCGCGCATTCGCAATCAAGAGATTGGCTTCATCTTTCAGAGCTTCAATCTGATCGGCGATCTGACGGTGGAAGAGAATGTCGAACTGCCTTTGACCTATCGCGCCGGAATGCCGTCGGCCGAGCGCAAGAAGCGCGTGAAGGAGGCGCTGGAGCGCGTGAACATGGCGCACCGCATGAGGCATTATCCGGCGCAGCTCTCGGGCGGCCAGCAGCAGCGCGTGGCCGTGGCGCGTGCGCTGGCCGGCTCGCCGTCCATCCTGCTGGCCGACGAGCCCACCGGGAATCTCGACTCAAAGAATGGCGAAGCTGTGATGCACCTGCTGAGCGAACTGCACCGCGAGGGATCGACCATCTGCATGGTCACGCACGATCCGCGCTTTGCGCGCCACGCCGGCCGCGAGGTGCATCTCTTCGACGGCAAGGTGGTCTCTGAAACTGAATTGAAAAAGCTCGAAGAAGAAGTGGAGGCGTAGCGATGCTGCTCCAGAGCGTACTCCACGACTTGCGTTATGCAGTGCGGCAGCTTCGCCGCGCGCCAGGATTCGCCTTCACTGTCGTCATCACGCTGGCGCTGGGCATCGGTGCTAACATCGCGGTGTTCACGGTTTTAAACGGAATTCTATTGCGCCCGCTGCCTTATGCGCGGCCTGATCGCATCGTGACGATTGAAGGCGCAGGTTCTCAGCCAAACTATAGCTTGACGTACTCCAACATGCTTCAGTTGCGCGATGGCGTAGACGCAAAACTTGAGTTCGGTGCAAAGTTCGTCGAGTTGGCGGAAAGCGTTGTGGGCCCTGGCGGGCGTTTTCAAATAGAAAACTCCGAGGTTAACTCTGGCCTGATGCCGATGTTGGGCGTGCAGCCGATGCTGGGCCGCGGCTTTTGCGCCGAGGAGAACGATCCGGGGCGCAACCGCGTCGTGCTGCTCAGTGAACGCGCCTGGCGCAAACTCTACAATGGCGATCCACAAATCGTGGGCAAAACTCTCACCATCAAAGAACAGGCATACACCATTCTTGGCGTCATGCCGCGGGGTTTTTCGTTTCCATTCAGTGACGAGATGCAGGTATGGACCCCTGCCGCGCTCGATGCGGCAAGCAAAAATGCGATGGGTGGCAAGCACGGGGTGTGGGGCGATTTCTATATGCGAATGCCCGATAAGATGACTCCCGCGCAAATCGCCGATCAAATGAGCCGCATCCAGGCCGTCATCGCAAAGCAAGCCCCGGACGACGATTTGCCGACGCGCATCAAGGTCACTGGTTATCAGCAGTCGCGCAATGAGCGCATGCGCAAGCCGTTGCTACTGCTCTATGCCGTGGTCTTCGGTATCTGGGCGCTGGCTTGCCTCAATGTCGCCAGTCTTATGCTGACGCGTGCCGTTACGCGCACGCGCGAGCAGGCGGTTCGTGCCGCACTCGGCGCCAGCCGTGCGCGCCTGTTGCAGCAACATGTAGTGGAAAGCCTGCTCTTCAGCGGCATTGGCAGCGTCTTCGGAATGCTCCTTGGACAAAGCGCGATCAAGCTTCTCTGGAGGCAGATCGATCGTAATCTTCGTGGCCTTTCGGGCACAGTTCACGTCGATTGGCGCGTGGTGCTTTGTCTGACGACGGTTACGCTCATCACCGCCATAGTGGTCGGCATCTTTTCCGCTCTGCATGTCATGGGTCGCAACGTGCAAGAACGCCTGCAAGGAGTTACCACCACCGCATCGGCGAGCCAGAATCGCACGCGCGAAGCGCTTGTTGTTGCTCAACTCGCGCTGACGATTGTCTTCCTGGCAGGCGCCGGTTTGTTTCTGCGCACCATTCACGCGCTGCGATCGACGCCGCTCGGCTTTACGCAGCAGAACGTGTTGACCGGAGGCATCATTCTCAATGGCGGTTCGCAACAAGCCGACGATGTGCAGGGAACAAAAGACGACGTGGTGCGCACTGCGTATCAGCCGCTCCTGGAGCGGCTGCGCGCCATTCCCGGCGTGCAGGTGGCCGCCCTCAGTTCCGTGCTGCCATTGCGTACCAACTTTGAGGTGATGATTACAACCAACATCGATCACAAAGATCTTCCCTATTCAAAGCAGCCGAGAACTGACGGCCGTCTGGCCTCGCCCGGCCTTGTCAATGCGCTGGGGATACCCATGCTGCGCGGGCGCTTCTTCACCGATGACGACAACGCAACGTCGCCTCCGATTGCGGTAGTCAACCAGGCTTTTGCCAACAAATATCTGTATAGGCAGGATCCGGTCGGTCACACGTTATTCATGGGCAAAGGCCGCTTTGCCGAGACACGTATCGTGGGCATGATCGGCGACCTGAAGCAGGCGAAGGTCACGGACGCGACCACACCGGAAATCTATTTCTGCCTCGCGCAAACGGAGCCAGGGACGCCGTTGTATGGCATTGCGACGGCGTTTATCCAGGTAGCAATCCGCGCCTCAGTTCCCGCCGCGACCTTGCGCGCACAGTTAGACAAAGCGTTGCACGAAGTAGCTCCGGATGCTGTCACGATCGATGTGAAGACCCTCCACGAAGCCGTCGAAGACTCCTTCGGCAGCCAGACTCTGATCGCGCGATTGCTGGGGTGCTTTGCCGGGCTTGCGCTGCTGATCGCGTCGGTCGGATTGTATGGCCTGCTATCGTTTACCGTGGCGCAGCGCACGCGCGAAATTGGCCTGCGCATCGCACTGGGCGCGCCGCAGGCAAACATTCTGAACCTCATTCTGCGCCGGGCGCTACTGTTAGTCGCCGTAGGATTGACTATCGGCAGCGGGCTGGCGTGGTTTTCCGTGACCTTTGCGCGAAGCTATATATATGGCGTGCAGGCGCACGACGGGCTTACTTTTACCGTCGTCGTTTTTGTTCTTGCTGCGGCTTCTCTGGTCGCGGCCTGGCTGCCCGCCCGCCGCGCCGCTTCCATCGAACCCATGCAGGCCTTGCGCAGCGAATAACACGCCGCTACGAAATATCGAGGAAAGCCGAGTATGAACACGCTGCTTCAGGACATTCGCTACGCGCTGCGCCAGTTGCGCCGCGCTCCAGGATTCGCCTTTGTGGTAATCGTCACGCTGGCTTTGGGCATTGCCGCCAACAGCACCATCTTCAGTTGGATCAATTCGACCCTCTTCAATCCCATCCCCGGCGTTCGAAACACTTCCAACATGCTCACCATCCAGCGCGGAGAGAGAAGCGAGCATGCCAGCCCGCCCTTCTCTTACCTTGACTATGCAGACCTGCGTGATAGCTCAAAGACCTTGACCGGTTTGCTTGCCTATCACGATGATTACCTGGCTCTGACCGGCAACGGAAGACCGCAGCGGGCCTACGGCGCACTGACATCGGCGAATTATTTTGAGGTGATGGGTGTCAAGCCGATTCTCGGAAGAACGCTTCTTCCATCCCAGGCCAACGAGCGCGCCGGCTTGCCTGAGGTCGTACTCGGATACGATCTGTGGCAAGATCACTTTGGCGGCGACCAGTCCATCGTCGGCAAGACGACACAGATCAACCGTCACACCTACACCATTGTTGGCGTCGCTCCGCGCGGCTTTCAGGGCTGCAAGAGCGGCCTTCGCACTGAGCTTTGGATTCCTCTCGGCATGGACCGGCAGGTTTGGGGCTCGACGCGCATCGACGACCGCAGCTCCACCTGGCTCAATGTGCTCGGCGTGGTGCGCCCCGGCGCCGATCACCGGCAAGTCGAGAATGAATTCAATCTGCTTATGCAGCGCATCGTCGATCGTTACCCGGATTCGCATAGGGGACCTAACCAGATCAGCTCCGACCCGCTCTGGCGCTCGCCCTTCGGGGCCAACGTTTATCTCTATGGCACCTTGCCAATTCTGCTGGCCCTGGCCGCCGTTCTGCTGCTGCTGGCCTGCGCCAATGTGGCGAACTTGTTACTGGTTCGCTCGGTCGGGCGCCGTCGGGAATTCGCCATCCGCATGTCGATGGGCGCAAGCCGCTGGCAGTTGGTTCGGCAGCTCATGGTCGAGAATCTCTTGCTCGCCCTGGCCGGAGGGGTCGTCGCCCTTGCAATCACCTTCTGGACCGCCCGCACGCTTGGCTCCTTCCTGCCCAGCACTCTATCCCTGCCGATCAATATCAATGGAAGCCTCGACGGCACGGTCACCCTGGTCACGATTCTCATTGCTGCTATGACGTCTGTTGTTGCGGGCGTGGTTCCGGCCTTGCGCGCATCCGCTCTTTCTCCTGCGGCAGTGCTCAAAGATGAAGCGCTCAACACCTCCGGCGGCCTGCACAAATCACGCCTTGCCTCCGGACTGGTCGTCATGCAGGTTGCTCTCTCGCTCACCCTGCTCGTCTGCGCCGGATTGTTCGTGCGCAGCCTCAGCAAGGCCCAGGACGCCGATCTGGGCTTTGACCCCAATCACGTCTACGTGGCCTCATTCGATCTCGATCCGCTCGGCTACCCCCCTGCCAAAGCGCTGGAACTCGATCGTCAGATTCTGACGCGCGTCAGGGCGCTGCCGGGCGTTCAGTCCGCAACGCTGGCCGACTTCTCGCCCCTCAGTTTCACCATTCACTCCGAAAGCGTGCTGCCCCAGGGTTACATTCCCCGGCCCAATGAATCCATTGAAGTGGACAGGGGAATTGTCGGTCCCGGCTATCTTCAAACCCTGCGAACTCCTCTGCTCGAAGGACGCGAATTCACCGACGCCGACAATGCGGAGACGCAGCCGGTGGTCATCGTCAATCAGGCCTTTGTGAATCGCTATTGGCCCGGCCAGGACGGAATCGGCAAACAAGTTCGGGTTTCCGACCGCTGGTGCTCGGTCGCCGGTGTCACCGCAAACGGCAAATATCGCCGTCTGACCTACGATTCGGCTCCGCTTATTCTGGTGCCTCTGGCGCAACATTATGCGGACCTGGTGACCCTCCATGTACGCGTCAATGGCGACCCGATGGCATACTCCTCCTCGATCGATCAGGCGGTCCACGAACTCAGTCCCGACCTGCCCCTCTTCAACGTCACGACGCTCAAGGAGAACATGCGCATGGGCAACGTCTTTGAGCGCATCGTCGTTGTCTTCGCCGGTTCCTTTGGTCTGCTGGCCATGCTTCTGGCCGCTGTCGGAATCTATGGAGTCGTTGCCTACACGACCAAGCAGCGCACCCACGAGATCGGCATTCGTATGGCCCTCGGAGCCGCGCGGGGCGACGTGTTTCGTCAGATCCTGCGCCAGGGGCTTCGCCTCACGCTCTTCGGCTTGGCGGTAGGCCTCGTAGTCTCATTCGCCTTCACCCGCCTGCTGCGTGGCATGCTCTTTGGCGTAGGAACCGCCGACTGGCTCACCTTTGCAACCGTCGCATTCATTCTCTCGGTCGTCGCGCTGGTAGCTTGTTTCGTTCCCGCTTGCCGCGCCGCTTCCATCGAACCCATGAAGGCTTTGCGCACCGAGTAGCTTGAGCCAAGACGCACCCCAAGTCGCACCCGTCGAGATCGGAGTAACACCATGATCGAACTGAAGAACGTAGAACGCACTTACAAGACCGGACCTACCGAAACCTGGGTGCTGCGCCGCATCGGGATCACCATCCACGATGGCGAGTTCGTCACCATAATGGGTCCGTCGGGGGCAGGGAAGTCGTCGCTGTTGAACATTCTCGCGCTGCTGGACGACGGCTGGCTCGGCGAGTACAGGTTTGGCGAAACGGCAGTCCACGCGCTCAATCGCAAGCAGCGCGCCGATCTCGCCCGCCAGCGCATCGGCATGGTCTTCCAAAGCTATCACCTGCTCGACGATCTGACCGTTGCCGAGAACATCGAGCTGCCGCTCAGCTACAAGAATCTGCCCGCAAAGCAGCGTCAGGCGATGGTGGCCGATATTCTCGACCGCTTTCGAATTGTCGCCAAGAAAGATCTGTTTCCCGCGCAGCTCTCCGGCGGGCAGCAGCAACTTGTTGGCATTGCGCGCGCGGTGGTTCATGCGCCCACGCTGCTATTGGCCGATGAGCCTACGGGCAACCTTCACTCCACCCAGGCCCGCGAGATCATGCAGCTATTTTGCGAGCTAAACAAACAGGGAACGACCATTGTGCAGGTGACGCACTCTGAAGAAAACGCGCGGTACGGCCAGCGCATTGTGGAACTGCGCGATGGCTGGCTCGCGCGCGATGAAACATGGGCAAGCAATTCGGCGGAGGTCAGCTCAAAGTGAATCAGGCGATATTTGGCAAGGGAAGAACAAGTAAGGGAAGATTCGCACTGGCGCTGGCTGCAATTGTTTTACTCCCCGTGCATCCGGCTCTTGCCGCCGAGTCTGCTCAGGCTCCTGCACCGGCGCCCGCGGTTGCGCCTGCCCCCGCGGCGCGAAACATTCCCTTTGGCGAGTTGCAGCGGCGTTCGTTGAATCCCTTTGACGCTTATCGCGGCAAGGCTGTTCCGCCGCCAAGCCTGGACAACTCGCCGCGGCTTCAGTCCCTTGTCCGCGATGGCAAGCTCTACCTCACTTTGCAAAACTCCATAGATCTTGCTCTTGAAGACAATCTCGACCTGGTGATTGCGCGCTATAACCTTCCCATTGCGCGGATGGATGTTTTGCGTACGGCGGCTGGCGGGTCAGTGCGCGGCGTCAATACCGGCGTAGTGTCTGGCACGCCCGGCGGAGAGGCCGCCGGCGCTGGCGCGGGAACTGGCGCAGGTGGCACCAGCAGCGGCGCGGGCGGCGCGGGCGCAGGCGCGTCGGGCATAGTTTCTTCCACGCTGGGAACCGGCACTTCGGTGTCCGGCTACGATCCCCAGATCAACGCCAACGTCTACACCGATCACACCGCGGAGCAGCTGACGAACTTTCAGGTAGAAGGCGTGCCGATCTACAAGTTCAACACTTCGGCCGGCTCCGTCAGCTACAGCCAGGCGTTCGCCACCGGCAGCAGCATTCAGCTCACCTTGAACGCGAACCGCGAAACCTCGAATGGCCTTTACGACTACTTCAGCCCTTCCTACTCCGCGTATTTCCAGGTCACCGCGCAGCAGCCACTGCTGGCAGGCTTTGGATTGGCTACCAACCTACGCTTCTTGCGTATTGCCAAAACCAACCTGAAAGTCTCGGATATCGCCTTCAAGGCGCAGATTATTGCAACCGTGACCAAAATCTGCAATCTGTACTGGGACCTGGTGAACGCCTATGATAACGAGCAGGTGCAGGAGCGCTCCGTGGCGTTTGCCGAGGAGACGCTCTCGACCAGCCGCAAGCAGTTCGCTCTCGAGGCCATTCCTGAGATGGACGTGCTGAAGGCTGAGACGGACCTGGCCGCGCGCCAGCAGGATTTGACTGTGGCCCGCACCAATCTGGAATTGCAAGAGCTGTATATGAAGAACGCTCTCACGCGGTCGCTCGACGATCCCGCCCTTCAGGAGATGCCTGTGGTGCCCGTCGATCGTATCGCTGGCGCCATCGAGCCCGTCACCGAGCCAGTGCAGCAGATGATTGCCGCGGCATTGAACAGCCGCACCGAGCTTGAGGAGTCGAGCCTGGTTCTTAAAAACAGCGAGCTGAGCCGAAAATCCGCGCGCAACGCGCTGCTGCCGTACCTCGATCTCTATGGCGTTTATAAGGGCACCGGCGCTGGTGGAGAGATGAATCCAAAGTACCCGGATAAGAGTGTCACCACCGTTCTCCCCTCCGGCATCGAGGGCGTTCTCACCGATGCGTTCAACAACACCACTCCCGAGTACACCGTTGGTTTGTCGCTGAGCATTCCTCTGCGCAATCGCGTGGCCAAGGCCGACCAGTACCGCACAGAGCTTGAGTATCGCCAGTCCCAGGTCTATCTTGAGGAGTTGAAGAAAAGCATTCGCATCGAAGTGCGCAACGCGCGCTTCGCGCTGGAGCAGGGCGCGAGTCGCGTTGAGTCCGCACGCAAGGCGCGCGATCTATCGCAGAAGACGTTCGATATTATGCAGCAGGAGCAGAAACTGGGCGCTGGATCGAATCAGCAGACACTTTCGGCCGAGCACGACCTGGCGGTCGCGGAGTCGGCGCTGGTGACGGCTGAAACCGACTACGAAAAAGCGCGCATTGAGATGCGGCGCGCCACAGGCTCGATTATCGAGGACTACGGCATCTCGGTCGCCGACGCCAAAGCCGGCGCGGTGGAGGCGGATCATTCCAATTAAGCAAGAGAAAATCCGCGTACTGGCCGCCGACGATCAGCCGCACATTCTTGAAGCGGTGGAGCTGCTGCTCAAGCCGCAGGGAATCGACGTGGATTGCGTGCGTTCGCCGCGACTGCTGCTGGAGGCGCTGGGCGAGCGCGACTACGATGTTGTGTTGATCGACTTGAATTACACGCGCGATACCACATCCGGTCAGGAAGGCCTGGATCTGCTGGCGAGCATTCAGGAGTTCGACGCACGGCTTCCCGTGATCGTGATGACCGCGTGGGGCAACATCGATCTGGCGGTCGAAAGCATCAAGCGCGGCGCGCGCGATTTTGTCCAGAAGCCATGGGAGAACGAGCGGCTGCTCTCGCTCATCCGCGTTCACGCCGAGCTGTGCCAGGCGCTGCGCCGCGCGCGCCAGCTTGAGATTGAAAACCGCCTACTCCGCGCCGACGGCATGCCGGAATTTGTTGCATCCGCTCCTTCCATGCAACCAGTCCTCGAACTGATTGCGCAGGTTGGCCCCTCCGATGCCAATGTGCTCATCACCGGTGAACACGGCACAGGCAAAGAGATTGTCGCGCGTCTGCTGCACGCCGCCTCGCAGCGCTCACGCATGCCGCTGGTTGCCGTGAACGCCGGCGGACTGCCCGAAGGAGTCTTCGAGAGCGAGATGTTCGGGCACGTGAAGGGAGCGTTTACTGACGCGCGCACCGACCGCGTGGGCCGCTTCGAACTGGCCAATGGTGGCACGCTTTTTCTGGACGAAATTGCCAACGTGCCGCTGCGCCAGCAGGCCAAATTGCTGCGCGTGCTTGAGACCGGCGAGCTGGAGCGCGTGGGATCGTCGCAGACCCGGCGCGTGGACGTGCGCCTGCTCTGCGCAACGAATGCGTTGCTGCACGAAGAGGCAAAAGCAGGCAACTTTCGCGAGGACCTGCTGTTCCGCATCAACACGGTTGAGATTCATCTGCCCGCGCTGCGTGACCGGCGCGAAGACATCCCGCTGCTGGCACAGCATTTTCTCTCCCGGCTTCGCACGCGTTATCGCAAGCAGGTGAGCGGCTTTTCAGCGGCTGCCATGCAGCAGATGATGCAGTATGTATGGCCGGGCAACGTGCGCGAGTTGGAACACAGCATTGAACGCGCCCTGTTGCTTTGCGGCGGCGAGCAGATTGAGCCGGCCAATCTTTCTATTGGAGCAACGCGCCCCGGTGCGCAGTCGCTTGAGTGTATGAGCATCGACGAAATGGAGGCTATACTCATCCGCAAAGTGCTGCGGCGCTGCGACGGCAACATCACACAGGCCGCCGAATCTCTGGGGCTGAGCCGCGCCGCGCTTTACCGGCGCATGGAAAAATATGGCCTATGAAACGAGATCGCGCCTGCGGACGCGTCAAACTGTACGCAAGGCATGGCTTTACGCAATGCTGCTTTGTCTGCCTGCGCTCATCTTTCTCGGCATCTTTTTCTCTCAGGGCCAACTCGATCTTGTGCCCGCGCTGCTGCTCGCCGTCTGCCTGCTTTTCTATCTCGCGCTTATTGCCTCCGCGCTTGTAGACGGTTTCGTTCGTCCCCTGCAAACGCTCTCGAACGTGGTCTCATCGCTTCGCGAGGGCGACTACTCATTTCGCGCACGCGGCGCAGCATCCGGCGATGCGCTGGGCGAGCTGGCCGGCGAGATCAACGCGCTTGCCGATCTGCTGCAGAAGCAGCGTGTGCGGTCGCTTGAGGCTACTGCGCTGCTGGCGAGAATTCTTGAAGTTATGCACGCGCCATTGTTCGCCTTCGACCGCAACAACCGCCTGCAACTGGTGAACAACGCCGGTCTCAAACTACTCAATCGCCCCAGCGCGCGCTGCATCGGCTTTTCCGCGGATGAGCTGCATCTCGATTCATTGCTTGCCGCGCCCGATCAGGCAATTCGTTCCTTCGGCGCAACGCCGGCGCGCTGGCTGCTGCGCAAGGCCAACTTCCGGCAGGATGGAGCGCCCCACACTTTGCTGGTGCTGGCCGATGTGAGCGTTCCGCTTCAGGATGAGGAAAAGGCCGCGTGGAAGCGGCTGATCCGCGTGCTGGGACACGAGCTTTCGAATTCGCTCGCGCCCATCAAGTCCATCGCCGGCAGCCTGCTTGCGCGCGTCGATGACCTGGACGGCAGCGACGATGTGATTCACGATTTTCGCCGCGGCCTCGGCGTGGTAGAGAGCCGCGCCGACGCGCTGCATCGCTTTGTGCAATCGTACCGGCGGCTGGCGCAGTTACCTCCGCCGCGCATGCAGCCCGTTGCTCTGGCGCCTTTGATGGAGCGCGTCACGCTCCTTGAGCAGCGCCTTCAGGTTCAGCTCGACCCTGGGCCCGCTGTTACTCTCGATGCAGATCCCGACCAGCTTGAGCAGATGCTGATCAATCTGCTGGCCAATGCTGTGGATGCTTCATTAGCCAACGGCAGCGAGCCTGTGCGCGCCAGTTGGGCTCAGGCAGACGCGGGTCTTCAAATCACGATCGAGGACCGCGGGTTGGGCATCGCCAATCCCGAGAATCTCTTTGTCCCGTTCTATACCACCAAGGCAGAGGGCAGCGGCATTGGCCTTGCCCTGGCTCAGCAGATTGCCCGTGCGCATGGCGGAGAGGTTTCGCTCGTCAATCGAGAAGACGGCAATGGCGCACGCGCAATCGTCCGGCTGCCGCTGGCCCCCGCAGCGAAACAAGTGAAACAACACCCCGCGTTCTGACGCGTACACTGGAACGCCGCAGCAGAACCGCGCCGCGTTATGATCAAATCGATCATTATCTGGAGAAATGAAAATGTATAGGCGCTCTTCGCTCCGTTATCTCACTCTCTTTTTCGTCTTGTTGCTTAGCGCCGCGTTTCGGTGTCGCGCGGAAAATCCGATCGTACAAACCAACTTCACCGCCGATCCCGCGCCGATGGTTTACAACGGCGAGGTCTATCTCTACACCAGTCACGATGAAGACGATGGCGCTCAGTTCCACATGCTCAACTGGAAGCTCTACACCTCCGCCGACATGGTGAACTGGACCGATCACGGAACAGTCGCATCGCTCGCCACGTTCCCGTGGGCCGATCAGAGCAACGACGCATGGGCGCCGCAGGCGATTGAGCGGGACGGCAAGTTCTACCTTTACGTTCCCATCAGTGTGAAGGGTTGGCCCAAGAACGTGATCGCCGTTGCCGTGGCCGATAGTCCGTTCGGTCCGTTCAAAGATGCGCTCGGTCATCCCTTGGTTGGTCCGTCAACAGGCGACATCGATCCCACCGTTTTCATTGACGACGACGGCCAGGCTTACTTGTATTGGGGAAACCCGAACCTCTGGTACGTCAAGCTCAACAAGGATATGATTTCCTACTCCGGCGACATTGTGAAGATAGACTCCAGGCCAGATAACTATCAGGAGGGTCCGTGGTTTTATAAGCGCGCCGGCAAGTATTACATGCTGTATGCATCGCACTGCTGCCCTGAGGGTATTGGCTACGCCATGAGCGACAGCCCCACCGGACCCTGGGTCTACAAGGGACTGGTGATGGCCCCGGACGCTCGGTCCTCGGGCAACCATCCGGGGCTGGTCGATTTCAAGGGAAGCTCCTATGTGTTCGGATTCAATTACGCGCTGAACTTTGCGCTCACTCCTGTCCATCGCGAACGGCGCTCGGTGTGCGCGGCAAAGTTTACGTACAACCCCGACGGCACCATCCCGACTCTGCCCTGGTTCGATCCGGCGGGCGTTCAGCAGGTGGGCGCATTCGATCCGTATCGCCGCGTACCGGCAGCAACCATTGCATGGGAATCGGGTGCGGCGACGGGCCCGTGGAAGATGGGCGTGAGGACCGCGCAGGATGACAAGACCGGTGTCTACCTCACCCACATCGCCAACGGCAGTTACATCAAAGTGAGCGGCGTGGATTTCGGCGCAAAGCCGGCCGCGAGCTTTACCGCCAGCGTGGCCAGCGGCTCCATGGGCGGCGCAATGGAACTGCATCTCGATAGCGTGGATGGCCGTGCGATCGGATCGCTGACGGTAGCCAATACCGGAGGATGGGATCAGTGGCAAACCAAAACAATTCCCGTCTCCGGCGCAACAGGAACCCACGATCTGTTCATCGTCTTCAAAGGCGACGGGCAAGGCGAGCCTTTCAACTTCGAAGATTGGAAATTCAATCCGAAGACGAAGAAGGCGCGCGTGCGGTAGACTCGGTGCGAACGGCGAATGAGCGTCGGCGTGAGAGTAGAGAATCCAAGCAATGCGCATATTTTTGAGCACTGCATTGTTGTTGGGCTGTGTGGCGGGACTGGCGTTTGCCCAGGCACCCGCCGCGAGCCAGCCACATGGGCCCGAGTGGCCCACCCGCGATCCCCACACCGCTGGCTACGTTCAGGCGCAAGAATTGCCTGACGGCGCAATCCCTTCCGTCAACGCCGACGGCAACTTTATCATTGGCCCCACGCACAAGCCCGCGCCGGAGATGAGCCTGCCCGGCTCGCCGCTGGGCACCATCGTCGAGTTCACCATGAGCTCGGCTGACAGCAAGCTCTATCCCGGCATTGCCCGCGATCCACGCACCTTCGGCACGCCCGACCCGGTCGATCCCGCAAGGTTGATCGTCACCACCAGCCATCCCGCGCCGTACATTCGCCGTGTCTCGGTGTATGTGCCCCGGCAGTACGCGCCCGGCACAGTTGCGCCTTTCATTGTTGACGCCGATGGCCCAGACCGCATGTTGTTCAACGCCATCGATGGCTTGATCGCCGAGCACAAGATTCCCGTCATGATCGCCATCTCCATCGGCAACGGCGGCGGCGACGCTCAGGGCAGTGAGCGTGGCCTGGAGTACGACACCATGAGCGGCAAATATGCCGAATGGGTTGAGAGCGAGGTGCTGCCGCTGGTTGAGGCCAAGGCCCAGGTAAAGCTCACCAAAGATCCAGACGCCCGCGCGGCCATGGGCGGCAGCTCAGGCGGATCGTGCGCGCTCATTATGGCCTGGTATCACCCCGAGCTTTATCACCGCGTGCTCACTTACTCCGGCACGTATGTGAACCAGCAGTGGCCCTACGATCCCGCTGCTCCGCACGGCGCGTGGGAGTTCCACGAGCACCTGATTCCCGGCAGCCCGGCAAAGCCCATTCGCCTATGGATGGAGGTGGGCGACCGCGACCTGCTGGATCCCAATGTAATGCGCGACGGCATGCACGACTGGGTTGAGGCCAACGAGCGCATGGCTGCCGCGCTTGCGGCCAAGGGCTACCACTACCAGTTTGTGTTTGCGCGCAATGCCGGTCATGTGGACGGCGGCACCAAAAATCAGACTCTGCCCGAGGCTCTCGAATACCTGTGGCAACGCTATCCGCTGGAACCGGTCGCGAAGTAAGTCGAGCGCCAGAGCTGGCCGCTCTTACTGCATCGCATGGCTGAAGATCAGGTCGCCTTTGAATCCAGAAGAGAAGCCTGCATTGCGAACCAGCGTGGCCAGTTGCGCCCAGTGCCTGTGGCTGTGGATGAGCGCATGTAGGGCGATCTTGCGGCGCGACATGGTGCGGGCTTCCTGCGGGACCCACGCAAAGTCGAGCACGTAAGGCTGTTCCCAGCTCTCATCCGGCGCAGAGAGCAGGCCGCGAAAGATCTCCTGCGCTTGAACGTGCAGAGCGAACAGCGCTTCGAGCGGGCCAGAGGGCACAGCATCTTTGTCGATCACCGGCAGGCCTGCCAGCCGCTGGCTCCAGCGCAACTCCGCGCCCCATACGTGCCGGACGAACTGCTGCACATCGGCTGCTCCGCCGATGCCGCAGGGCAGCCCCAGCACCGCTGGATTTTTGCCGAGGTAGTCATTCCAGAAGCCGGAAGCCTCCCGGTTCCAGACCAATAGTTCGTCAAGCGTGATGCCAACGCTCATGGTTCCCCCGTATTGAGCCGCGGCAATTTCTCTCCGCGTTTACCTGGCGTGGGCCAGCGCGCGATGCCCAATATCGTTTCTGTAATAGATGCCTTCAAACTCAATCTCGGCCAGTGCGCGATACGCCTTTGCCAAAGCATCTTTCAGCGTGTCGCCTGCCGCGGTTACGCCCAGCACACGCCCACCGGCGGTCACAATCTGGCCGCCCACCTGCGCAGTGCCGGCATGGAAGACCACAACGCCCGGAACCTGCGCCGCGGCGCTCAGTCCGGCGATGGCCAGGCCCGTTTTGTAGCTGCCCGGATAGCCCGCCGAGCTGGCCACCACGCACGCTGATGCGCCCGGCGTCCAGCGCATCTCGGTTTCTGCCAGCCGTCCGTCAACACATGCATCCAGCGCGTCAATCAGATCGCTCTCAAGCCGCACCAGCAGCGCCTGCGTCTCAGGATCGCCAAAGCGCGCGTTGTACTCCAGCACCTGGGGTCCGCGCGCCGTCATCATCAGCCCGCAATACAGCACACCGGCAAAGGGCGTTCCTTCTTCCGCCATTCCGCGAACGGTTGGCTCGGCAATGTGTCGCAGAATCCACTCCGTCATGGCCGGTTCCAGCAGGTCGTCGGTGGAGTAAACGCCCATGCCGCCGGTGTTCGGCCCCGTATCGCCCTCGCCAATGCGCTTGTGGTCCTGTGCGGGCGCCATGGCAGCCACATGCTTGCCGTCGCTCAGGCAGAGAAAGCTCACCTCGTCGCCTTCGAGAAACTCCTCGATGACAACCTGCTCCGCCGACTCGCCCAGCAGCGCGCCCGAGAACAACCCCTGCGCAGCCTCAACCGCCATGTGCCGCGTGTCGCAGATAAGCACGCCTTTGCCGGCGGCCAGCCCGTCCGCCTTTACAACGATGGGCGCGTGAAAATGCTCTACGGCCTTCTCCACCTCGGCTGCCGTGGCGCACACGGCAAAGTTGCCGGTGGGAATGGCGTGACGCCGCATGAACTGCTTGGCGAAGCCTTTGCTGCTCTCCAGCATGGCTGCCGCGCGCGTGGGACCAAAGGCGCGCAGGCCGCGCTCCTGGAGCGCATCCACAAGGCCAAGCGAGAGCGGCAGTTCCGGGCCAACGATCGTCAGGCCAGGCTGCTCGGCCTCTACCAGGCGCACTATCGCGGCCACATCTTTCATGCTGACCGGAACGCAGCGCGCAATCTGCGCCATGCCGCCATTGCCGGGCGCGCACACCACTTCTGTTACTCGATTGCTTCGCTTTGCCGCCCATGCCAGCGCATGTTCCCGGCCCCCGGAACCAAGGATCAAAACCTTCATCGAAAAATACCTTCCCAAATGAGCGCCGACGACGCCCAAAAAACACAACGGAATCAGAGTGTATCAAGCCGGCCAGCAGACGCGGTCAATTGCCCTCATCTTCTACAACAAAACTGCGGTTTCCCGCGAAAAGGCGCGCTCGCTCCGGTTCCGTTCTAATGGTCGACAATGCGGGTGGGGGAAGTCAAACCGGGTGGGGAAGGAGAGGGTCTTCGACGTATAATCCTGCCATGCTGAAGCGTCTGTATATCGATAACTTCCGGTGTTTTGTCAACTTCGAGTACAAGCCGGAGCGGAAGCAACTTCTGCTGGGTGCCAACGGCAGCGGCAAGTCGTCGCTACTGGACGCTATCTTGTTCGTCAAATGGTTCATCGAGGGTGGCGAGAACCGCTTCACGCAATCCTCGCGCACCCGTTGGCAAGACCGTCCGCTTCAGGTATTTGAGATCGAGGCATTGCTTGATGGCAGAACCTATGAATACCGGCTTGAGATTCGTTATGCGCCTGAATCTAAGTTACCGACGATTGGCGTGGAAACTCTAACGGTTTCGGGCACCCCCGTTTTCGAATTGGTTGATGGCGAGATTCGCTTCTTTCCAAACGAAGGGACTCAAGCGACCGCCTTGCGATGGGAAACCAATGAATCTGCGTTGCATCTGGCGCAGTTCAGCAATCTTCACGTGAGCCGCTTTGTCGCTTGGATTAAAGAGTTGCATTGTTTTCAGATTGATCCATATCCAGGTGAAATGGATGAGTTGGCAGACGGGCAAGATGAGCTTCCAGAGTACGATCTCTCAAATCTTGCCCCATGGTATCGCCATCTGTTGCAGGAAGAACCGGAGAACAACGCACGATTCCTTGCCGCGCTGAAGGAGACTTTGACCGGTTTTCAATCTCTACGGCTGTCGGCCGTAGATGATGGAGTGAGAAAGCTGCGTGCTCATTTTTCGTCTCAACAAAAGGAAGGGACTACATATTCAATATCCGAGCTTTCCGAGGGGCAACGGATGTTGATTGGTCTGTACATGATCCTTCATTTCGTGATTGCGAAAGGGCAAACCGTGATTCTCGATGAGCCTGACAACTTCATATCCCTGCGTGAAATTCAGCCATGGCTATTAGCTGCCGAGGCTGCGGTCGAGGACAGCAAAGGACAACTCATCCTGATCTCACATCATCCAGAAATACTCGATCAATGGGCGCAGGAATCGGGTCTGCGTTTCTTTCGGGAGCAGAACGGGCATGTGAGGACTGAAGAGTTCAAGACCGATCCTGATGGCCTAATGCAACCCTCCGAGTTAATCGCAAGAGGTTGGGAGAATGACTAAGCCTTCGTGGATTTTTGTCTTGGCCGAAGACGAGCGTCAAAGACAGTTCATATACAGGTTCTTAGCGACCGAAGGATACAATCTGCGTCAGATAAGTTTTGAGTTGTCTCCCTCCAGTCAAGGGAGTGCCGAACAATGGGTACGCGAGAACTTTGTGCGGCTGGCGAAGAAGTGCAGGGCGAGGAATGCGAGACATGCGGGACAATCTACAGGTATGTTCGTCCTGCAGGATGCGGATAAACGTTCAGTGAGAAATCGATTGGGAGAGCTGGATGCAGCTTTAGTTGCCGCCAGCCAGCTGAAATACGATCCTTCGAAGGACACAATCGCAAGATTGATTCCCAAATGGAGCATAGAGACCTGGATACTTTATCTAGCCTCGACGGGAGCAGCTAAGCAGTCTATTAGTGAGGAAAAACCTTATAAAGACTCAAGAAACAAAGAGCAGTGGTCTGAGTTAATTCCCCAGGCAGCCACCACTCTCGCTGAATGGACAAGACCTGCAGCCCAATTGCCTGAGAGTCTGATCGACTCTCTTCGGCACGGAATTGAAGAGATCCCCCGCGCTGCGCCTGCTGGCCGGTAACTCGCCATGGTTGAAACCCGCATCAAGCCGCATTACCAGCAAGTGGCCGAAGAGGCGCGGCGGGTTCGGCAGCGGCGGGCCTACCGGCGCAACCAGGTCTTTGGACTGCTGCTGGTGGCCGCGGCGATTCTGCTGTGGCGTCTCTTCCACACCAATTCCCAATGGATTTTTCCGCCCGGCTGGTGGCGTCCATGAGCGCTACAAGCGGCGCGCGCCCTCGCGAGAGCGAAAGACTTGGCATCGATCCGCTCGCTGTCCTCATCCTTGGCCCAACCGGCAGCGGCAAGACGGCTCTGTCTCTTGCGCTCGGCGAGCAGTTCAACGGCGAAATCGTCAGTTGCGACTCGGTCGCCGTTTACCGCGGCATGGACATTGGCGCGGCCAAGCCCACGGCCAGTGAGCGCGCCCGCCTGCCGCATCACTTAATCGATGTTGCCGCGCCAGACGAGCCTTTTACCGCCGGCGAGTACAGCCGCCAGGCCCGCGCAGCGCTGCAGAGCATTGCCGCTCGCGGCCGCCTGCCCATCGTCACCGGGGGAACGGGCCTCTATCTGCGCGCACTCACCGACGGCCTGTTCGCCGGACCGGAGCGGCAGGAGAGCCTGCGCGCCCGCCTGCGCCTGAGCGGCGAAAAGCGCGGCAGCGCGTGGCTGCACCGCATTCTGCTCCGGCTCGATGCGGCTTCGGCCGAGCGCATTCACGCCAACGATACGCCCAAGCTCATCCGGGCCATCGAGGTTTGCCTGGCCGCACGGAAGCCCTTGTCGCAGGTGCTGGCGCGCGACCCGCTCACCGGCTTTCGCCTGCTGCGCATTGGCCTGAACCCCGAACGGCAGCAGCTCTATGACCGCTTGAACCGCAGATGCGCCGCAATGTTCGCCGCCGGTCTGGTGGAGGAGACACGCGGTCTGCTCGATCGCTTTGGTCCCGTGAAAGCGCTCGACTCACTTGGCTACAAACAGAGCGTTGCCGTGTTGGCCGGAACGATGAGTGTTGAATATGCAGTTAATGCCACGCAGCAGGGGCATCGCAATTACGCCAAGCGGCAGCTCACCTGGTTTCGCCGCGAGCCGGACGTGCACTGGATCGCCGCCTTCGGCGATGAGGCCGCTACGCAGCACACAGCCGCCGAGCTGATTCGCCCGGCAATCGCCGAACGGTAAAATGGATTTTGCGCGATGAAGCGCGATCGGAGTTTTCCCATGGCAGATACGATTTACGACGTAGCAATCATCGGCGGCGGCCCGGCAGGCTACACGGCGGCCATTCGCGGAGCAGAGCTGGGACTGAAAGTCGCGCTCATTGACAATGCTCCCAAGCTGGGCGGCACATGCCTGCACGTGGGCTGTATCCCCACCAAGGCCCTGCTGTTCAACGCCGAACTGTGGGACCACTTGAAGCACGCCGCCGAGTTTGGCATTGCCGGCATCGGCACGCCGCAGCTCGATTGGGCCGCCGTGCTGGCGCGCAAAAACTCCATCATTACCAAGCACGTCAAAGGCCTCGATTTTTTGATGAAGAAGAACAAGGTGACAGTGATTGCCGGCACTGGCAGGCTGACCGGACCGGCGAGCGCAGGCGTGCATACCGTCGACGTGACCCCAGCCGCGGGCGATGCGACCCAGGTGAAGGCGAAGAACGTGATTCTCGCCACCGGCTCCTCGGCCAAGATGCTGCCCGGCCTGCAGGCCGACTCCTCCATCCTCACCAATATTGAAATTCTCTCCATCGACCGCGTGCCCAAGTCGCTCATCGTCATCGGCGCGGGCGCGGTGGGCGTCGAGTTCAGTTCCATCTTCCGCAGCTTCGGGACGGAGGTCACGATTCTCGAATTTCTGCCGCGTATGGTTGCCGTCGAGGACGAGGAAATCTCAAAAGAGCTGACGCGCGTGTTCAAGAAACGCGGCATCGACGTAAACACCGGCGCAAAAGTGGAGAAGGTGGAGAAGACCGAGACCGGCGTGAAGGTGAGCTATACCGATGCCAACGGAAAGCCGCAGGTGAAGGAGGCCGAGAAGGTGCTC
>Ga0302319_10005976_pt1 | contig 24275 bp, 19 predicted proteins | sample Bog_T0_2_FD_203319 | JGI IMG/M metagenome (GOLD analysis project Ga0302319, IMG submission 203319) | Peat permafrost microbial communities from Stordalen Mire near Abisko, Sweden - Bog_T0_2 | ecosystem: Environmental > Terrestrial > Soil > Wetlands > Peat | place: Sweden: Abisko, Stordalen Mire...
GCACCAGCGGACCTAACTACCGTCCCACCTACGCCAACCACCTTTCTTACACCCAGCAGTGGAACCTGACTGTGGAGCGCAAGATCGGGACCAGCATTGTTAGCGTCGCTTACGTCGGGAATAAAGGTACTCACCTGCCTTCCCAATTGCAACCATTGAACGTACTGAACCCCGCGCTGCTATCCAGCCTGGGAAGCACAGAGTTGAATACGGTGTTCCAGCCTGGACAAACTTCGCTTTATGGCGTCAACGTCCCTTATTCCAATTGGATCTCCACTCTCGATACCGCCGGCACTTGTAAACCAACGGTGGCCCAGGCCCTGGTGCGATTCCCGCAGTTTTGCGGCGGCCTCTTTGGAGAGAACGAAAACGAGGGCACGTCCATATACAACTCATTCCAGGCCAAGTATGAAAAGGGATTCAAGAACGGATTGTACTTCGGCGCAAACTACACTTACTCCCGGCTGACGACCGATGCCGCGTCCACCACCCAAGCCACAGCGGGCTACGGCGGAATCGGCGGCGTGATCAATCCTTACCAGGGGAGCCGCAACAAATCGATTTCCACAGACGATATTCCCAACACCGTCTCGATTTTAGGGACCTACGACCTACCTTTTGGGGCCGGAAAGAAATGGATGAGCAGAACCGGCTTTACCGACAAGATTCTGGGAGGCTGGACATTGGCGACCAGCATGAAGTTCACCTCCGGTATGCCGTTCTATTTCCGCGATTCGACTGTGTGCGGTGTCCCCTCGCAATTCCAGGCGCAATGCATTCCCGCTATCAGCGGAAAAGTGCTCGCCCAATCCTGGAGCTCATTTAACGTGAATGAACCAGCCTTCAACGCTTCCGCATTCGAGCCAAGTTCGGCATTCGCGAACGGGAATTATCTCGGAACGGGTCCACGCGTCAGCTCGGTTCGAGGATCGCCCTATCGCGACGCCAACATCTCGTTATCGAAGAAGCTGGCGTTTACGTTCCACGACAAAACGCTGGCAAATATGGAACTTCGCGCCGAAGCTTTCAACGTCCTGAACAATCACTATTTCACTTGTGACGGCCAAGCCTTCGGCGATTGCATACCGTTTAATAACGATCCTTCGAGTTCAAGTTTCGGGGCCTGGAACGGGACTGTCAGTCAGCCGAGAAACATTCAGTTGGTCGGTCGTATTACCTTCTAATTTGAAGATAGCTTTTGCATTCATCGCGCTCTGGCTGACCGCATCAGCCGGCCAGAGCGTCGATTCCATCCAGGAACTGATTCAGGCGGGTAAGCTAACGCAGGCCTTCCAGCAGGTTTCGGAGGCTCTGGTTAAACGTCCGAACGATGCGGGGTTGCTGAATCTGCGCGGGGTTATCCACGCCCAGCGAAGCGAAATTTCCGAAGCCCGACAGGACTTCGAACGCGCGGTCACACTCGCGCCTGGGCTTACTCCCGCTTGGCAGAATCTGGCCCGTTGCTGCCAACTCTCGGGTCTGCCCTGTGCAGCTTCCGCCTGGAGCCGCGTTCTTGCTTCCAAGCCAAACGACCCCGAAGCGCTGTACTCGCTTGCTGCGATTTACGAGCGGCAAGGGAAGTACGCGGATTCTCTCCGTAAGCTAACCAAGCTTCCCGGAGACGAAGCCAAGCGCTCGCCGGTTCTACTCCTGCGATGCGCCGATCTGGCGGCTGTCAGTCGTACCGCGGAAGCAGTCGAAACGGCCCGCCACCTCAGCGGCGCAAGCGATTTTTCTTTCGCCGATCTGGAAGCATTTCTGCCGCTGCTCGAAAAGCACAGCGCTGTTCTTGCGGCTCTCATCGAGAGCCTTGATAGCAGGGGCGCTGCTCCTCCGGCGTCACTTCGGCAACTCGTTCTCGCCTACGAACAGACTAATCGCTGGAGCGATGCCAGAAAAACGTTGGAGCGTCTGGCTGCCGCTGAGCCTGCCGATCCGCAACACTTGTTCGAACTGGCGCGCGTCGCCTACCGGATGCGGGATTTCGTAGGCGCTCTGGGTTACCTCGGACATGCCCGCGATTTAACGCCGTCCGATCCACGCGTTCATTTCTTGTTCGCTATGATCCTGGTAGAGTTGAAGCTGCCGCTCGACGCGCGAAAGTCCCTCGAGAAAGCGCTGGAACTGGACCCCCATAATCCGGACTACAACTACGCCATGGGATCAATCGTCCTCAACGCCCGCGATGCAGCCAGCGCGGTCCCGTACTTCCGCGCCTATGCAGAGAGCCGCCCTGCCGACGCGCGGGGGCACTTCGCATTAGGAGTAGCCGATTATGTGGCAGGCGATTATGGGAACTGCCGGACTGAAATGCTAAGCGTGAGCGAGGATGCGAAAACGCGGGTAGGTGCTGCGTATTTTCTGGGCCGCATCGCCCGCATCGACGAGAACTTCGACGAAGCCGTAACCCTGCTGAATCGAGCTATCAAATTCTCGCCGTCTTTTGCGGAAGCGTATACGGAGCTGGCGCGTGTCCGTTTGCGTCAGGACCGCCAGAACGATGCGAAGTCGGCGGTCGAACGTGCTCTATCCATCAGCCCGGACAGCTTCCAGGCGAACAGCGTGCTTCTGGCTTTATACCAGCGCACGCACGATCCCCGCGCCACAGAGCAGTCCGCACGAATCCAGAAGCTCGACGAGATGCGCGATAAAGAGCGGGAGCTCATGCTGCGGAGCATCGAGGTGAAACCGTTCTGATGCTTCTGAAGCACATCGGTTGGGCGCTGCTGGCGATGGCCGCCTTGCCAGGGCAAACAGGCAGTGGTCTTCTCGATAGAATCAGACACTCGTCTTTGGCTCCGGAGCAGCAAGAAGCCCTGGCTGCCGCCTACGCTCACAAAGACTTTCCTGGCATGGAAAAGATTCTATCGGCGGCAGACAACAGCCAGCGAAAGAGCGAACTGGAGGCTCTGTTAGGGGCGTTGGAGTTCGTCGGTGGGCGCATGGAGCAAGCTATCCAGGCATTCCACCAGGCGGAGGCGCTTACGCCACTCGACGACCACGACCGGTTTACGCTGGCCATGGCCGAGATCAAGATGCTCGACGGAAAAGGATCGCGCGCTGAGCTGACGCACCTGAATCAGAGTCATCCTCAGAATCCCATCTACCTCTATTGGCTGGCCAGGCTCGATTATGACCAGCGGCTGTACGAAGCGGCGGTCGACAAACTCAAGCGCGTAGTTGCGCTCGATCCTGTTTCGGTCCGCGGTTATGACAATCTGGGCCTCTGCTACGACATGATGGGACTGACCACGGAGGCGGAGACTGCGTTCGCTAAGGCGGTGGAACTGAACCGCAAGCTCGCGCAACCCTCGGCGTGGCCGCCTCACAATCTAGGCTATCTGGAATTGCGTCTTTTGAAGGTCAACGCAGCCGAAGAGAACCTGCGCGAGGCATTAACATTCGATCCGAAGTTTGCCTTGGCCCACTACCATCTGGCTCGCGCGCTGGAGCACGAAGACAAGAGCGATGCGGCTATTGAACAGTACAAGGCCGCTGCGGCGCTCGATTCGAAGCTCGCCGAGCCGCTTTACTCTCTAGGACTACTTTACCGGCGTCGCGGCTTGAAAGCGGAGGCCGAAATCGCCTTGGCCGAATACAAAAAGCGCCGGGCACTCGCCGTTTCACCCTAATCAATCCAGCTAACATGGATCTTGTTGCATCATGTCTGAACTGAAGTCGCTCGCACCTGAAATTCTGATCCACGTTGCCCAGACGCTCAGCGTTTCCCTGAAGTCGCTGGTGGCAACCATCGAACTGCTGGACGAAGGGGGCACCGTGCCCTTCATCGCCCGTTACCGTAAGGAGGCAACAGGCAATCTCGATGAAGTGCAGATTCGCTCCATCGAAGAAAAATTGGCCTATTTTCGCGAATTGCGCGATCGCAAGACAACCATCCTCGCATCCATCGAAGATCAAGGCAAACTCACTCCGGAGTTGAAGGCCCGCATCGAGGCCACGCTGGAAAAGAGCGAACTCGAAGACCTGTATCTGCCGTTCAAGCCCAAGCGCCGCACCAAAGCCACCATCGCCCGCGAGAAAGGCCTCGAGCCGTTGGCGCTGTACCTATGGAACCAGCAACCGGCGGATCCGCCGCTCTCGGCTTTCGTGCAATCCTTTATCGACCCGGCAAAGGGAGTTGCAAGCGAAGACGAAGCTCTCGAAGGCGCGCGCCACATCGTCGCCGAAAGGATCGCCGAAAATGCGGACGTTCGCAAGGCCTTGCGCTTACTCATGTGGGAGGAAGGTGTCGTGTTGAGCCGCAAAATCGAGGACGCCAAGGACGAACAAGAGAAGTTCAAAATGTACTACGAAGATTATCGCGAGCCGGTCAAGAAAATCCCTTCGCACCGCATGCTCGCGATCCGCCGCGGTGAAAGCGAGAACATCCTTTATTTTCTGATCGAACTCGATGCCGACAGAGCCGTCGCGGGAATAAGGTCGCGTATCTTACGCCAACGCGGTGACTGGACTCCACACCTGGAACTCGCCATTGACGACTCCTACAAGCGGCTGCTGAATTCTTCCATCCAAGCCGAGATCCGCTTGGAACTGAAGCAGCGCTCCGACGCGGAGGCGATTCGCGTGTTCCGCGAGAACCTCGAAAATCTGCTGCTGGCCCCGCCCGCCGGACAGTTGGGCGTGCTCGCTATCGACCCCGGCATTCGCACCGGCTGCAAAATCGCGGTCGTCGATGAGACGGGTAAGTTCCTCGACCACACCGTGATTTATCCCCATGCGCCGAAGAACGATCTGCTAGGGTCCGCGCGCACGCTGAAGACCTTCATCGCCAAATATAATGTGAGGGCCATCGCGATCGGCAACGGCACCGCGTCACGCGAGACGGACGCCCTGGTCCGGCAGTTCCTGAAAGACGAAGGGCTGTCGGACGTGTTTAGCGTGACGGTGAACGAGTCGGGCGCGTCGATTTATTCCGCCTCCGACATCGCCCGGCAGGAATTCCCCGATCTCGATCTCACCGTTCGAGGAGCCATCTCCATCGCCCGCCGGTTGCAGGATCCGCTGGCGGAACTGGTGAAGATCGATCCGAAGTCGATTGGCGTCGGGCAGTATCAGCATGACGTCGATCAGCGGCACTTGCAGCAGTCGCTCGAGACTACCATCGAGAGTTGCGTCAACCGCGTCGGCGTCGATCTGAATACCGCCTCCTGGGCTCTGTTGCGATATGTGGCCGGCATCAATGAACGCACTGCTTTAAAGATCGTCGAGTTTCGCAACGAGAATGGCCGCTTCCGTTCGCGGGTCCAACTGACCGCCGTTCCTGGAATCGGTCCCAAGACCTTCGAGCAAGCGGCTGGATTCCTGCGCATCCGCGGCGGCGACAATCCCCTCGACATTACCGCCGTTCATCCCGAGTCTTATCCAGTGGTCCAGCAGATGGCGAGGTCGCTCGGCATTACTGTAGAAGAGCTAATCAAGCAGCCCGGCCTTCTGCGCCAGATCAAGCGCGAAGGACTGTCGGCCGGCGTCTACACCTTCGACGACATCGTAGAAGAATTGCGCAAGCCAGGTCGCGATCCGCGGGATAGGTTTATTGCTCCTCAGTTCAAGGATGAAGTCCGCGAGATTGCCGATCTGAAGCCCGGCATGGTGCTGGAAGGCGTCGTGACGAACGTCACAAAATTCGGGGCGTTTGTCGATGTCGGCGTTCATCAGGACGGACTGGTGCATATTAGCGAGCTATCGAACCGCTATATTAAAGACCCCAGCGAAGCGGTGAAGGCCGGACAAATCGTGAACGTGCAGGTCCTCAACGCCGACGCCAAGCTGAAGCGGATCGCACTGTCGATTAAAGCCTTGCAGAGTCCGGCTCCTCAAAGAGAGAAACCTCAACCGAAGCCGCAGCCTACGTTCGACGACAAGCTATCAGCCCTGGCGGATCGATGGAAGAAGCGCTAAGCAGCCGTGAACCGTGGCTGCGCGAGTTAGACCTCGGCGTTCATCCCGCGCTGGCTCAGCTACTGTTCTCGCTACAACAAGTGAGAGAGGACATAGCAAAGCACACGCTAGGGCCGACGGAGAACCAGATCTGGGCTTCGGCGCTCGGTTTTCATCTCAACCACTTGGCTGGCAGTACCGATCGGCTGACTACCTATCTATTAGGTGCTTCGCTAAGCGATTCACAACTCGCGGATTTAGCGCGGGAGAAACATCCCGGCCCCACGCTGGAATCCATGCTACAGGCCATCGAAAGCGCCATTCGGAAAGCGGATCGGGCGATTCGCGCGTTAGACCCAACCGAGTTTGGCTCACCGCGCTACATCGGCCGCCGGCGCATCCCTACTACCGCGATCGGCCTCGCCATTCACATCGCCGAGCACGCCCAACGTCACACCGGCCAAATCATCACCACCTGCCATGTGTTAGCTGCAATCCGCCAGCCGTAGCATCACTCTAAGACTCGAACGCCGATCCGCGATCCATCGGGTCCGCCATAGTAAACCCGCTCCGTTGCTTTCACGAAATCGGTCGACAGTGCCTTCGGAATATCCATGAACTTCTGTGGATTCCGGTCGGTCAGTGGAAACCAGGAACTCTGAACCTGCACCATGATCGAATGCCCCGCCCTGAAGGTGTGCGCGACATCGGGCATGTGAAACGAAATGCGTTCCGGCTGACCTGGTTTGAAAGCAACGGGTTTGTCAAAGCCACTGCGGTATTTACCACGAAAAGGCTCGCCACGAACAAGTTGCTGATAGCCGCCCATCTGGATCTGATTCGCAGGCGGTGGACGTGGCGGAACAGTTGGCGCAGGCACACCGGCCGCCCGGGGAGCTTCATTGTAATCGGGAAAGTCGGGCGGATACACATCGATCAACTTGACCACGAAATCCGAATCCGTACCTGTCGTTGATACCTTCAAGTCTACGTCGAGTGGCCCCATCACAGTGACATCGTGATCCAGCGGACCAGTCTTATACACCAGGACGTCAGGCCGCGTAGACGCGAACCGCTGATCCTCCGTCATATAATCGAAGCGCATGCCCATTAACACCGGTCCTACATACGGAACCGGCTTGTTAGGATCGGACACGTACTCGTCAAAGCCTGGCGCTCCCGCTGGCTCCCATGACAGCCCATCCTTCATTTCCAGAAACAAAGTCTTGGGCGACGCCTCTTTCGGTGGCCAACTATCGAAGCGCCGCCACTGATTGGTTCCGGTCTCAAACACCCAGGCCTTGGGAAACTTCCCATCTCCCGTGCCTTTCAACTCGTGCAAAAAGAATGGAAATTCAATATGCTCACGAAAGAAGAGTCCGGTCTTCGACCCGAAATTGACGTTACCCACACGGTCGCCATCGCCGCGCGAAAACCCGCCATGGGTCCAGGGCCCCATCACCAGCATGTTTACCGCGGGCGGAGAATTCTTCTCGATGTACTCGAACGTCCGCAGTGGGCCCTGTAAGTCTTCGGCGTCAAACCAACCGCCCACCGTCATCACCGCCGGCTTCACCGCCTTGAAGTACTTCCACATTGATCGCGACTGCCAGTACTCGTCATAACTGGTGTGCTCCAGATTCTCCGTCCACAGCGGATTCTCATGCTTAAAGTATTTCTCCTCGCTGTTCGCCAGCGAGCCCATGTTCAGGTAGAACTCGTAGCCGTCTGGTGTGCCGTAATCGAACGGCAGCATTTGTTTCGGACGCTCGGGATCTCCCAGCCTGGGACGAAACCCGAAGTAGAAGCCGAAATTCGCCGCCAGCATGAAGGCTCCGTTGTGATACACATCGTCGCCCAGGTAGTAGTCGGTTACCGGAGCCTGCGGCGAAACGGCCGCCAGCGCCGGGTGCGAATCGATCAATCCTGCAGCCGCATAGAAGCCGGGCTGCGAGATCCCCCATAGACCTACTTTCCCGCTATTCCCCGGAACATGCTTTATCAGCCAGTCGATGGTGTCATAAGTATCGCTGCTCTCGTCGGTATCTTTCGGACTGGCTTTATTCGGACGATGCGGCCGGATCTGCTCGAAAGTTCCCTCACTCATGTATCGCCCCCGAATATCTTCGTAAACGAAAATGAACTTCTCCTTCGCGAAGAACTCGGACGGTCCCAGATTGTCGCGGAAGCTGTCCGGCCCATAAGGACCCACGCTATAAGGAGTCCGCTGCATCATGATGGGATAAGTCTTCCTGTCGGTGAACACATCCTTCGGAACGTAAACGGAAACGTACAAGCGGACGCCATCCCGCATCGGGACCCGGTGTTCGTATTTCGAGTAGTTCTCCCGGACGAACGCGACCTGCGCCTGGGCGGCACAAGCGCTGAAAAGCACGAGTCCAGCAACAGTCCGCATGAGAGGTCGCTAGGCTCCGGACTTTGTAGCCTTCTTAGCTTTCTTCTTCTCCCTGCGAGGCAATTTGCTCTTCGGCTTCTTTTCCAGCTTTCCGCTCTTCTTCGGCGGTTTCGGCTCGGAGTGCGCGAGACCAGTCTTCTTCGCAATCGCTCCTAACGTCGCCCCCACCGCCTCCGCGGCTTTTTCGAGGATCGGTTTCTCAGGTTTTTCTTTTTTCGCCATCCTCACCCAGCATAGTACAGCCGCCAAAAGTGAGATTGGCTCAACTCACGATGGCGACCTTATCCAGCTGCTTCTGCTCCTGATGAGCGGGGGCACGAAAGAACCGATAGTACAAATACCGCGCACCATAAAAGCAGCAGCCGATGGCCACCGCGGCTACGGCATTCACGATCAAAACCGAAATGGCCGTACTAAGGAATGCCAGCGCGTCTACCCGGCGCATGCGCGGCAGCCTGCGCCAAGTGCTCCATTCCAGCAATCGCAAACCGATGTAGGCGGTCACGCCAGCCAGCGCCGTGATCGGGATCCGTGAAATATATTCGCTCCCCAAACCTAAGAAAGCAAGAATAAATACAGCATGGAAGATGTTCGACAAACGTGTCGTGCCGCCGCAGCGCACGCTGGCCAGGCTGCGCGCGGGAATGCCCACGCTCATCGGCGCGGCGAACATGCCTCCCACGACATTAGCAATTCCGTAAGCGCCTAATTCGGCGTCCGCATCGGCGCGCTTCAGGTGCTTGTGACGCCCCCGAAAGTGCTCCACGACACGCGACGTGATCAGGATATTCACCGAACTTACAAATGCCAGCCCGAACGCGGCAGGCAGCACTTTCACGACGTCCGAAGGGGTCCAATAAAAACCGGCGAAGGGTGGAATCTCAAAGGGTAGGTGTCCGATCTCCTTCTCGTGAATCCCGAACAGCGCGCCAATGGCGATGGCAACGAGTACGCCGATCAGCGGAGCCGGAGCGTTCGGCCAGAAATGCGCCGCCAGAAAAGCCCCGCCGATCACCAGCAGGCTGATGAAAACAGCCCCCCAGCGCGATTCGGCGGCGTGCGAAAGAATCTGCCAACTTTGATACAGAAGATTATTGGAAGTCCGGTCGATGCTGGTCTTGACTCCAGTCATTGTAGCGAGCTGCGACAGCACCATCATTGCGCCGATGCCGCAGGAAAAACCCGTGACAACAGGTTGCGGCACCATCTGGATATGCCGGCCCAGGCGCATCAGCCCGAATGCCATCATAAAAATCGAAGCTACGATGCAGACCTTGGCCGCTCCGCCCAATCCTTGCAGTTGCACGGCATGCGCGATAAAAGGGACAGTAGCGCTGGCGGTACCGCCGATCAGTACCGGATTTCTTCCGAGGAGGGCGGTAATCGGGGCGCTAACGATGGATGTTACTAAACCGAGGACGGGCGGCAGGCCCATCAGAGTCGCCATCGCCAGACCGTAAGGGATGGCGATGAGCGCTGCAATAAAGCCGCCGAAAAGATCCCCGGTCAACGCCCGCCAGGAATACGGAATCTTAAGAACTCTCAAAACGAACCCTTGGTGGGACAGGCCTTTTCAGCCTGCCCTTTTTGACGTCCGGCAAGAAGAACAGGCCGTCAGGCCGTCCACACTATGCGTTATAGCACTTCATGCAGGCGGTTTTGAACTTGGCCATTTCTTCTTTGGTGCCGACGGTCACTCGGACCCAGGTCGGCCATACCGGCCAGACACGGCCGATGTAGACCTTCTGGTCCGCCATCGCCTTATAGAATTCATGACCCGGCTGCTTCGCGTTCATCATGAACTTGTTGCTTTCCGACGGGATGAACTCAATGTTCTTCGAGGCCAGGAACGACAGCGTGTCTTCGCGGATGTCTCCGATAATCTTGCGCCGTTCCGGCACCAGAGTCTTGACATTCAAGCTTGCGGTAGCGCCCACCATGCCAGTGACGGGCATAGCACCAGCGGACCAATCCTTCATCTTATCGAGCAGATCCGGACGAGCAATCGCGGCGCCCGCGCGGAGTCCCGCCATGCCATAAAGTTTTGAAAACGTCCGCAACACGATGACGTCTTTGTCCTGGGCGGCAAAGTCTGTACTTGCGACGGCGTTGGGTGAAATATGCAGGTAGGCTTCATCGATCATTACAATCGTACCCTTGGGCTTGTTCGCCACTACCCATTCGAGATCCGCGCGGCTGGTCAATGTGCCGGTCGGGTTATTCGGATTGCAGATGTAAATCAGGCCTGCGTTAGGCGATGCCGCCACCATCGCTTTTACGTCGTGATCCCAGGTACCCTTGCGGAGCGGAACGTTAATGGTCTTGGCGCCAATGAACTTCGCGGCGCGTTCGCCCGCTTCATAGCCGGGATCACCCTTCACAAAGGGACGGTCTTTCGAGCAGAACGACAACACGGCGCGATGAAGAGGATCGCTGGAACCGGCATAAGGAGTCACATACTCAGGCTTAACGCCGGTGACTTCGGCCAGGGTGTTGCGGAACGTGAACGTTTCTTCGTAGAGGTAGCGTCCGCCCTTTTTGACTACGTTATAGATCGCATCCGCCGCTTCGGGACACGGACCCATCGGGTTCTCGTTGGCGTTGATCTTGACGGCGTCCGCCGGCATGCTTTTCACCATCGAAAGCTGAGCGAGGGCACGCTCGTTATAGAAAGGAAGAGCGGCTCCGGCTGCAATTACCGACGCCACACGGCCAAAATTCCGGCGTGAAAAACCGCGCTTCAAAAGATCCGCCGTCTGTTCGGCGGTGAATGGCGATGACATTATCTCTCCTCTACTAAAAATAGCCGCGGGCGATAGCGCCCACGCTACAGTAGTGACTAGCCTTATAGTTGAGCCGGCGGGGATTCCCGCCGGCCAAAGTGGTGCCTGTTAATAGGTGACCCGGATCGCCAGTTGCAATTGCCGGGAGAAGTTTGCTTGACCCGTAATTTGTCCGAACTGGCCGCTCGAGAAGTTCGTGTTCGGCGATACGAAAAACGGACTGTTAAACGCGTTGAGGGCTTCCGCGCGGAACTGCGCCTTCACGCGTTCCTTAAAGGAGAAGCTCTTGAACACCGACATGTCCCAGTTCTTTTCGCCGGGCGAACGCAACGGAATGGTGCGGCTGATGTTGCCAAAGGTGCCCTGCGGAGCGGTGGAAAAGGCAGCGGGATTGATGTAATCGTAGATCCGCGATTCTACACTTCCACTGGTTCCCGGAGCCACGCCAGTCGCGTTGGGGCGCTGCGCGCCGTAGCCGTATGCCGAATTCAGGTTGGTCTGGTAGATCTGCAACGGGAATCCAGTCTCGTAGACTGAAACGGTATTAATGGTCCAGCCGCCCACGACGTAATCGAGAGCGCGGCTCTGGATATTCCATAGATCCTTACCCTTGCCCACCGGCAGCTCGTACGAGATGGAAGTGGCCCACCGCAGCGGAGTATCCACATTCGACAGGCTGTATTCAGCCGCGACGTTATAGGGATTCTGCGGGGCTCCCTGAGCGCCTTGGTTCAGGAACGATCCTACGCCGCCGCTGCTTTCGTCCATGTTCTTGGACCAGGTGAAAGTGCTCAGGAACGTTAAGCCATGGCTGAAGCGCTTCTGGGCCTTGACGACCATGGAATTATAGTTGGCGTGATTGCTATCGCCGTAGATCTCGTTGATCCCGGTATATTGCGGAAATGGCAGCAACAGGCGAAACGCACTGATCGTGGGACTCGACAGCGTGCCCCCAGCCACAGCCGGAACGTTGAAAAACGGGTTCGGGACCTGTGCGTTTAAAGCGGCCGTGCCCATCGACAGATAGCTTGGATTCAGGGCATCGATATTGATGGTCGGCTGCCCCAAGGTCAGATGTGTGGAATGCGAGCCGACATAGCCTACTTCGAGAGCGATGCCAAACCCTACCTCGCGCTGCACGTCAACCGAATATTGATGCACGCGGGGAGATTTCGTCTGAGGATCGACCAGCGAGAAACTCTGGCCGATGCCCGCCGCCGATCCCAAGGAGTTACCCAGGGGAGCCAGCAAGCCAGTCGGAAACGGATTGGTGAGAACGTCGGTGGTCGACAATCCGGTATAGGAAGTGTTGTTGGCGTAACCGAGCGTGGCCAGCGGACCGCCCAAAGCGATCTGCGGCGCCCAGAACAGGCCGTAACCGCCGCGAACAACCGTCTTCGGATCCACTTGCCAAGCGACGCCGCCGCGAGGTCCCCATTTATTGCTGTTGTAGCTTCCGACAGAAGTGGGTGCGCCGTCCACGCCGGCGTACTCTACCGCGCCCTTCAAATCGAGACCCGAGACTTGGGAGGCGATCGGGCTGGCAATGCTTTGGTTAAAGCCGGTAATCAGGCCGTTGTGCGCTTCCATAACGCCGCCTTCATGTTCCCACCGAAGTCCACCATTCACGGTGATCTTATTGCTCAGGCGGAAATTGTCCTGAATATACACACCGTAATAGGGGATTTTGTCGGTCAGTGTCGAAGCAGTATCAGCTTGGCGATTGTACGGGAGGCCAAGCAAGAGGTCGGCTAGATCGACGCCGGTATTGCTGGCGCCCAAACTGGGGTCGGTATTGAAGGTATAGCAACCCGTGGTGCAATTGATGCCGGCCCCTGAGGTCGCCAGTTTGCGGTAGTCGAAACCAGCTCGCAGGCTATGGCGGCCGATAAACTTATCGACGCTGGCGGAAAAGTTGTGCGACGCCTCATCATAGTAATCCCAGTCTCCAGAGTCTCCCAGAGAATACAGACTGGACATATTGATCGCTGGGAATTCAGCGGCGGCCGGGTTAATGCTGCTGGCGTAAGCGGAAGAGAAGCCCAGGTTGGCGATATTGTAGCCTTGCGAACTGTTGTAATCGAAGTTCGGGAACCGGTTAAAGCCATAGCGCAAGGTCACCACGGTGGTGGGGTTCACCGTGAATATGCTATTCACAGCGGTCGCATCCACGCGCCGCAGCAGGCGCCAACCACTTTCTGTTGAGGGGCTGTTGAACCAGGTATCGCCGGGTTCCAACGAATAATAGCGCGCATAGCTCAAGCTCATACGCCACCAGGAGGTGAAATCCTCATCGACTTTAGCGGTGTATTGCACCGCGCGCGCCTTGATTGAGGACGACAACGCGATGTCGGAAGCTCCATAATAGGCAGGCGTGCTGGTCGGAACAGGGTAAGTGTTCGCGATGGCTTGGCCTACCGCGGTGATCCGCGAGGGCGGAATGATGTTGTTCGGGAAAGGCTTGCCGGTGGTGGGGTCGACAACCACCAGCGGCGTGCCGTCGGGATTTACACTCGCTGAGAAATTTCCCATCCGCTCGGCCAGCGTCGGAAGATTGAAATCCGACGAATCCGACGAGCGGTCGTCATAGTGCTCTACGGCCAGGAAGAAGAATGTACGGTTCTTACCGCTATAAACCTTGGGGATGGAGATCGGGCCGCCGAAACTGGCGCCCCAGGTGGTGTTCGGCTGCTCGGCTATAGGAAGGCCAGCCGCGTTGCTGAAGAACGCGTTGGCGTCCCAGTCCGTCCGCCGGACGTGCCCATACAGGCTGCCGTGGTAATCGTTGGCGCCGGATTTCATCAGCGTATTGAACATGCCGCCACCGGTACGCGCCATTTCCGCGTCGTAAGTGTTGGCTTGAATCTTTACTTCCTGGATCGCTTCCAAAGTCGGAATAATGATGGCGCGATTATTCGCGTCGGTGATCGGAATTCCGTCCAGCAGGTAGTTGTTGCCGCGCACGGGTCCGCCCGAGATGGAAATCTCCGAAGAACCGCTCTGATCTTCCATGCGGTTGTATGCCGGAGGTCCAACCTGAACCACGTTCGCCGACAGCTTCGACATCATGAAGGGATTGCGCCCCAGATTGGGCAAATCCACCAGCTTCTGGTTGTCGAGCACCTGTCCCTGGGAGGCGTTCGCGGTCTCGACCAGCGGAACCTCCTCCGTAACCAGCACGCTTTCCGTGACCGAGCCTACGTCGAGGCGAACGTCCACCAGCACGAACTCCTGCGTGCCGACAATGATATTCTTACGTTCGAACTTTTTAAAGCTCGGGCTCTCCGCCTCCAGCGTATAGGTGCTCGGCACCAATTGGGTAAACTCAAACGCGCCGTCGTTATTCGTCAGCTCGGTTTTTGCTTCCCCGGTCCCGACATTGGTGAGCGTTACCTTGGCCTTCGCCACGGCGGCGCCTTGCTGGTCCATGACCGAGCCGCGCACGCCTCCTTGAGTGGATTGAGCCGGCAGCATCCCTGTTGCCAGGCACATCATCGCGACTAATGTCGCTGCGATTCGAAGGAATCGCGTTGCATTTCCATTTGGTTTGAATTGAATCATCCCGTTATTCCCCTTGAAACTACTTTCTAACCTGCGATGTTCCGTCACGCGAGGTTGTCGAATGGACTGGCTCAAAACAGGTGAGCAGGCACTCAACAGGGGTGCGAATTCACTTGGACTCGTGGTTCGATCAAATGCGGTCGAACATCCCAAACGTGAACTTAGGTCTGCGGTACCTAGAAATAGGACTAGCTAATTATTACTGGAGTATAACACTGGGAAAAATTTGTGCGCTAGCGGATTCGAGGAAAAAATCGGGAAATTACCTTACGCGGCAGTTTTTTAGTGATGTCCGTTACTTTTTGGGACGGCTGTTGAGCGTTCCAGGCTCGACTAAATCTATGCGATTACTAATCAATTCGTCTGCTGTGAGGCTGGATTGGGTTAACCCGGTCTTAGAATGCTTCCTGGTTCCAGCCAGCATGTGATACATTTCGTGGGCGGCCACTCGCCCCAGAGCTCTTCCATATAACCGGTCTCCATTGCTCGATGGGATGCCGGGCAGAACACGTTGGACGGATTGTTTTACACGATCGCATTCGATTTCACCAAACGTTAGAACCTGGCCGTCGGATACGAACGCCATTCCCAGAGGTCCGCGTTCGTCCATTAATTCAGGAATGGGCAGGCGGCGGAAGGGATCCATCGCGCAGCGTCCCTTCATTCTGAAAACCAGCAGCGACTTGAATTCGGCATTTGGTTCGATCGAAGCCTGGGTTTTCCAATCGAAAGTGAAGCCAGTTCCCTTCAAGACCGAGCTGGCTTCACGCTCCATTTCGGCCAAAGAAAGATTCGAATAGGGCTGGTCGAAATCGAGCACCACAGTAATCGGACTATTCAGGCTTCCGCAGATGGCCTGCGCCGTACCAGATAGTAAGAGGAAACAGAATCGCGTCAGCATGAAAGCCTCTCGGTCGGGGAGATTATTCTAGTGCTTTCTTATCGTCGTAATCTCGTTCTGTTGTTATGGACTAACGGTGGTACAGTTCGTTTCGACGCGGCGGCGAAGAAACCGTTAGTTCCCTGCCCATACGCGCCCGAGGCGCAGCGGTATGTTACCCAGAAGAGTATGCGGCGCATTCTCATTGCACTCGTCCTCTTTGGAATAGCTTTCGGATATCTCGAAGCTGCGGTGGTCGTTTATCTTCGAACCATTTACGAGCCCATCCGTCAGAAGATCAGCCCTCGGCCATCCGGCGAACTCTTCCCCCTGATCACGCCTCAACAATTGGCGCAATCCGGTCCGGAAAACACCCGCCGGTTGTGGACTGAACTCGGGCGCGAGGCCGCCACGCTGCTCATGCTGGCGGCGATCGGTTTAGCCGTCGCGCGTAATTTTCAGCAGTGGACGGCGGCGTTCCTGATCGCCTTCGGCGTGTGGGACATCTCCTTTTACGTCTTCCTGCGTCTGCTGATCCAGTGGCCCGAATCGCTGCTGACTTGGGATCTGCTGTTCTTGATTCCTGTACCTTGGGTTGGCCCGGTGCTCGCTCCGTTGATCGTTTCGCTTTCAATGATCGGTTGCGGCTATGTAGCCTTGACACGGACCCTGGCTTTGAAGCCGCGCCACTGGATAGCGATTCTCGCCGGCGGCGCCATCGTCGTGGTGGCTTGCTGCCTGGATTTCCCCAACACGACGCGCGGGGGCACGCCGAATCCCTTCCACTGGGGAGTCTTCACAGCCGGCGAATTGCTGGGACTGGCTGGGTTTGCCGCGGCAGTAGTGAATTCACGATCTCTGGGATCTCAAACACCGCCCGGTTATTAATGCACTCGACATTCCGCCGGAACTGCGCGTAAACCGCCGGGTCCAGCATCTGCTTTACTCCGTTCGCTATGTCCGTGAACGAGCGCAGCACCACACCCACTTGCTTCTCCTGCACCCACTCGGCGTTATACAGTTCCTGGGGCAGCGTCCAGGCGTTGCTTTCGACGATCACTGGCAGCTTCATAGCCAGAGCTTCGCTGATGCTGCCCGGACCGGGCTTTCCGATCAGGAAATCGCACAGCCGCATGTAATAAGGAATCTCGTTGGTGAAGCCCTCGAGAACTTGTGGGAAGCGTAGCGGCATTTCTTTCAGCCTGCGCTGCAAAACTTGGTTCTTTCCGCAGATGAAAATCAGTTGCACCGCCAGACCGGAAGCGTCGATGCTCTTGGCAATCGATACCATGCGGTTCGAACCTTGCCCGCCGAACAGAACCAGCCCCGTCGGGAGGTTCGGACTCAATCCCAAACGCTCCCTTTGCTGGGGAACGTCGATGTCCACCGGTTCGTAGAAGCGCGGGCGCACAATCATCCCCGACGTTCTGAAAATGCGGCTATCCGGATGACCCATGCTGCGCGCCTGGCACACTGCCTTTTCAGTCCCGCAAACGAAGTACTGCTCCTGTTGTTCGATCCAGAAGTGCGGAGGGTAATCGGCCAGATCGGTCAGAATCGTAATCAGCGGCGTAGCGGATCGGCCAGATGCCTTTTCGGCATTCCGCAGCGATTCGAACAGGGCACGGTTGAAGTTGGGGATCAGCGAAACCACTAATTCCGGTTTCGACTCTTGCCAGAAATCTGTCAGGAGCTTCACCTGTTGCCCATGATACAGATGCAGAAGTCCATGCATTAAGGGCAGCATCTGCTTGGAACCTAGCGTAAACCCCTTTTTTAACATGAGGTTGTAGATATCCTGCATGCGGATGCCGGTATATTTCCGGAAGATATCGAGCGAGTCCAGAATGTCCTGCAGGTTCACCAGCCGGATGTCCCATGGCCGCCGTTGCTGCTCGATCACCGCCTTCAGCGCCAATGCGGCACTCCGATGTCCGCCGCCGGCGTCGAAGAAGATAAAGTCGATTCGGGTCACAGTTGAATGAAACAGCGATCTTTATCTTAACGTGGAGTTCATATGGACCTCCTGCGCGGCTCGCCGAACCAACTTGCACCATGGTCTTTACCTATGGTACAACTTATTCATGAGTACGAATCAGATTGCGATTTCCAAGTTTAAGGTGAAGTGCCTGGCAATTCTCGAAGAGGTTCGCCGGACCGGAACTCCTGTACGCATCACTCGCTTCGGCAAACCGGTAGCGGAAGTGATGCCGGTGCGTGCGCCGAAAGCGTCCTGGCTGGGGTGCATGAAAGACTCCGTGGAAATCGATGGTGACATCGTAAGCCCCATCGGAGCGTTTAGCCGTTGGAACTCGGGAGACGAGTGAAACTGCTGCTCGACACGCATATATGGATTTGGGCGGCGGATTGTCCCGAGAAATTGAGCGGGAGGGTTCGCCGCGAACTTGTGAAGACTCGCAACGAAGTATATCTGTCTCCAGTTTCAATTTGGGAGGCTCACCACCTCGAGAGACGTGGTCGCCTTATCGCCAGGGCGGGGTTTTCGCAATGGCTCGACCGTATGCTCAACGAGATGCCGCTCAAGGAAGCCGCTTTCACCTTCAAGGTTGCCGCCAGAGCGTCGCAGATCGAGCTTCCGCAATCGGACCTCGGCGACGTGTTCCTGGCGGCCACGGCCGCGGTGTTCGATCTAACACTGGTGACGGCCGATTCCCAGTTGCTGGAATGCTCCTGGCTGAAGACGCTGGCGAACGCCTGAGATCGCGCCACGATGGGATGAAGGTACTGATGGCAAACGTGGCGTGTGACCTACTTCGTCGAGACCGACGTTTTAGTGGATATATTGCGCAATCACCTTCGCGGAAGCAAGTATCGCAAGCACTTTGAATCATCGACAAGTTGTCGGTCACTATCCCGTGTATTAACCGTTCTGCCCATCTCCGCTATAGTTGAATGTAAGGATGCTCGGCTTCATCACCAGAGGCGATGTCAGGGTGATGCAGCGCGCCAACAAATGGCCCGCGCCCAGGTGGGTGCGCGTCTGGGCGATTTACGCGACACGGATCGGCGATGGCTGGCTATGGTACTGCGTCGGTTTGGGAATCCTGCTGGTGGGCGGCTCCCACCGCTGGGCCGCGCTGGGAGCTGCCGGACTGGCGTCCATGACCAGCGTCCTCTCTTTCATGTGGTTGAAACGCCTGACCGGACGCCGCCGCCCCTGCGCCCTTGAACCGCACTGTTGGGCCACGCTGCTGCCCCCGGACCAGTTCTCGTTTCCCTCCGGCCACACCATGACCGCGTTTGCCATCACCATTTCGCTGTCGCTCTTCTATCCCACGCTCTGGCCAGGACTCCTGCTCTGCGCCTGCAGCATCGGAACTTCGCGAGTCTTATTGGGTATGCACTTTCTAAGCGACGTCCTCGCCGGAGCGCTATTAGGCGCCGCAATCGGCTATCTCGGCTACTTGGCGTTTACTTGAGCGTGTTCGCCTAACCGCGTTTCGATCTGCGCGATAGTCGCTTTAGCCGCCCTCGATATGTCTATCGACGGCATCAACCCGAATCCACGCTGCCGGACCATCACCTGCTCCGGCTTGGCGGCTATCTCGCGTAAAGCCGGCAGATCCTCTTTCCCGCCCGCCAACCCAATAACCCGCATTCCCGCGACTCGGTCCGGCACTTCGCTGTTCCCCAGCAGCTTCCGAGCAATTCCGAGCGCTTGCGGATCGTGCAAGTCGTAAACGCGGTCCAGCGCCATAATCCCCACAATGCCACCCTTGCGCGCGATCGCCTCTAAATAAGGAAACACAGCGGGATCCCGATACTGGCTCAGGCCGTAGAGCCCGTTCGACGCCACCAGCAGGTTTGGATCGTTCGCAGCCTTCGCTAAGGGTTCCATTAAGTCGGGCTTCTCGAAGCTGCCCAATTGCAAAGCCGCAGCGGCGCGAATTTCCGGAGTTTCATCCGCCAGGGCCAGCTTCAGTTCATCGACCGCGCCTGCTACCCGGAGATTGGTCGACGCGCAAGCCCGCAACTGATCCAGTTTCATCGCCTTCAGCATCGCCGCCCGAACATCTGGCGTCTTCTGGCCGCGCAGTTCGAAGCAAGCTGTGTTGCGCTGCGAAACGGTAAGCCGCGCGTCCGACATCCTCTCGATCGCTGTATCCGCCGCCAGCAGCGGTACGGTCGAAATCACCATCCATGCCAACGTTTTCATTTAGTCTCCTCGGCGACTCTCGCCGATAATGCCGCTTCGTGAATCTTTTGCGCGTGCACTTGGAACGCCGGCTCGGGCGTATGGAACCGCACCGCTTTATCGATGGCCGCCGCAGCCTCCGCATACTTGCCATTTTTGTACAGCGCCCACGCCAGTGCGTCATAAGTATATACATCCTGCCGCGAATCGAGTTCGGCCTCCGCCAGTTCCAACGCGCGGTCCACACGGTGATCGTGATCGGCGTAAATCAGCGCCAGATTGCGGTTCACTTTCTCCCCGTTCGCTTTAGCCAGTTTGTCGATGGTATCGATGGTGGCCATCTGCCGGTTCGCTTCGGTTTGCTTGCCCTGCCTCAGATAGAGATCGTACAAAGCCGCCGAGTAATCGGGCAGCGGTACAATCGCCTGCGCCTGCGTAAAGCTTTCGATTGCCTCGCTAATCTTGCCTTGGGCCGTGTACACCTTACCCAAACCCGCGAGTGCCGGATGATAGTGCGGGAACGTGCGCAAAGCGTTGGTATAGGCGTGCTCCGCTTCGCCCAGCCGGTTCGACTTCAGATAGTACGCGCCCAGTTCGACCCAGCACCAAGCGATATTCTCGGGCGACGTGCTCCCCGAATCGATGGCCCGCTTCATGATATCGATGGCGCCTTCCATGTCGTTCATCAGGAATCGATAGTGGGCCGCCCGATTGTAGCTCGATAGATCGGGCCGCAGATTCATCATCTTCTGATAAGCGTCCGCGGCTTTATCGTAATCGCCTATCTCGATGTATGCGTCGCCCATCGTCCCCCAGTTCCAGGGATCTTGCGGACCGATTCCAATCAACTGCATCGAGTACTCCACGACGCGCTTGAAGTTGTGCCGCTCCAGTTCCACTTCCGTGCGCAGCCGTAATGCTTCGTAATTCGCGCTGTCCGCTGCCAGTACTCGGTCCAGCACCTTCGACGCGCGATCGACATAGCTGAAATCCGTCGTCTCGCGCATCTTCTGGATGTAAGCGCCCGCCAGCAAAACCTGGTAATGCAAATTCTCAGGCTTCTCCTGGACCATGGCATTGTAGAGCGAAATGCGGTCGTCCGTCTTCAGGCGGGCAGCCTGCCCCGACAGCACCCTCTCCTGGAGGGCGCCGGCGATGCGGTCCGGCGAGCTTTGCCCCGCCGCGAGAGTCGTCCATACAAAAGCAGTGATAAATGTCTTCATATCGTTTATCCAAAAGTTGCGATCCGCCCGGACTTCCGGAACGGATCGCAGTATCGGACACTAATTGCTGGTATTCATACCTCGCCCGTTCGTTCCGGGTTCTTGGCTGTGTAGATAGCCGGCATGCGGAGGAGCGTTGAACGGAAAATGATCCAGGTTCGGAATATCGTTGGAGTTCACGCCGTCACCGAGCGGCGGCTGATTGCTGTAGCCCGTAACCAGTACACCGGCGGCGGCGCGCATCCCGATGTCGACCACGTCATCGCCGATACGGCGGCCACCGAAAGGCCAGCCCGCGTTATCGCCCCCTAATGGTCCCAGCCGGCTCTGGCTGGCCAATGGTGTCGGTGCGATAGTCAGGTCTATCCGCGTAATATCCGGCACAAAGACGCTCAGCAGGTCGGCTCTTGGAGCCGGGGCAGTGTTCAGCTTAAACACACCGCTCAGTACACCGGAAACAAAGAACGGATCCGAAATGAATTGGGCGAACTGCATGTCGTTGGCCGGCTCCGACCGGTTCCAATAGTCTTTCATCGGCAGCGGGATCAGCAGTTCCACGGTCAGCGGATTGCCCACGCGGTCCACTTGCACGTATTCGCCATACGCGCTGTCGCCGGTCAGGCTGCGCAAGGTAATCAGTTGCCGTAAGGTGGTGGCCCACCCGGCGATCTTGGCGTTCGGATCCGTCGAAGAAGTGGGTACGGATCCATTGGCGGTAGCCATGCTGATCGGCATTTCCACCGCGATCAGGCTCACATTGTAGCCGGCAAACCCATCGACCGCGGCGGGATACGCCGCACCCGGACCGGTATCCGCGGTGCCTGAAAGAACCGGGGCCGGCGGGCGGAAGTTTAGCGTATCGAAAGTCGCTCCGCTATCGAAGTAGAATGCGTCGTCGCGTGGTCCGGCGAACACCCTCATCCCGTTCGACAGGGTAAAGACCGAAGGCTGACCCAGGTTGGTTTCATAACTCGGCGTGGAATTCGGTCCCAGATTCGGAGGCGCAACCGACAGGGCATGACCGTTCGCGTCCTGCGTGAAGTAGGTGGCCGCGCCGGTTGCCAGGTTCCGAAGCACTACCGTGTATGTCTGGTAAAGATAGATACCCGGGCTGTCAATGCTGTTGATCATCCCAAAATACGAAACGAACGTCGGGTTGGGTCGAAGTGTAGTGTTGAATACAAAATCGACCTGCATATCGGCGTTGCCGTCCAGACCGCGGGCATTGTTGATATTGAACCGATAGAGAACGCTATCGGAGAATTTGTAGTAGCTGGGGCCGTTGTCGGGCACCTGGAAACCCTGCGTGCTCATGCTCATGACCAGCCGGTCGCTTTTGCCCGTTTCGTAGCTGCGGAACAGGTAAAAATCGTTAAGGTTCGCGGTTTGGTCCTCCAACAGCAACGGCCCGTTGCGGTGGCTGGCTGCAAATGCGGAAGCACATAGCAGAATAGCCGCCGCGCTGGACTTGGCGAGACGTGAAACCATAGATTCTGTTACTCCTTTGAATTTACTGAACAACGCTGGAGTTACGAGAGGATGGCAGCTACCGGATTTAACTTTGTAATGCCGGCGCTACTATCCAGCCAATCTCAAAGTGTGGCGACTTTGTGCGTTCTTGTGCAATTTCATGCACATATCGAATCGGCCCCCAGCGAATTCTAAGTTAAGGCCATACGATTCGTGTAGTTACCGGGAAATGATCCGACCCAGCCGTATGATGCAAAACTATTGTATCTTCACAGCGGATCGGGCCGCGAATGAAGATCCAGTCCAGCGCGCCAATGATCTTGTGCGTGCGCTGGCGGTGGCCATCGAAACAGTCGTGGAATCCGGCCGCTTCCAGCAGCGCAACGAAGCGGCTGGGGAAATACTTGGTGTTCAGATCGCCCGCCAGGATTATCGAAGTTCCTTCTGGATAGGATTTGATGTCCGCTAAGGTCTCTTTCAGTTGCTCGAAGCGGTTGTAGCCAGGACCTCGGCTTTCCAGGTGCAAGTTATAAATCACCAGCCGCTTGCCGGACGCATCCAGTTCCGTCACCACAGCCATCCGTCCGCCTAAGCGCCTCTGTGGGAACCAGGACGGCAGATACGGCTGAGGCTTCCAAAAGCCCGTCTGATGCGAAAAGTTCACCACTCGTTGATTCAGGATCTTGAAGCGGCTTAAGGTCGCCTGACCTTGATACGCGGGGTTGTCCGAACTGCCCTGGTTCACTTCCTGCCAAGCCTTCCCAAACGCGTACTGAAAGCCGAGCCGCTGCGCCAGTTCCTTCGCGACATCGGCCCGTGCGGTGCGCCGGGCATTCAGATCCACTTCCTGCAGAATCGCAATATCCGTCTTCTGCGAACGGATCACATCGGCGATTTTATCCAGGTTGTACCCGCGATCGATGTTCCAATCGAGCACATTCACATGGATCGATGGATCGGCCGCGGTAAAACCCATCTGGGAAAGCAGCCCAAACAGCAGAGCTAGTCGACGGCGACGGATTGGAACAACTCCTCCGCTGTCCACTGGCGGAACCATTCAAAAAGTTGCCTTTGGCTGACCCGGCATTGCGACACGGCCGTGCCGACGGAGGCGCCAGAGACAATTGCTTCGAGCAGTTCAAAGGCGGATCGTTTCAGATCCAGGCGATGAACGCGAAAGTTGTTCCGATAGGCCGCCACCCAGGTCTGCTTCTTACGGATCTTCGGAAACGAATTCTCCCCGGCCACAGCGCCTAAATATTCGCTCACCGGATAGCCGAACGAAAGCAGTCGCAGAGCGGCGATCGGTTGCAGGCGCGCGGTCTCCCAAGCTTCGGCAGGCACGGCGGCGATTGCTTCGGGGGAAAGCACCGGCGACTCCGGCGCGTCGAAGATCTCCGTCAGCGCCAGTTCCAGCCGACCCAGTTCATGCAGGAATTCCCGGTTCTTCAAGTCCGTTTGCGTGGCGATAAAAACGGGCAAATGATCCCCCAGGCGATTCAGCGTATAGCTGCGGGAAGGATAAACTTCCACGTATCGCCCAACCAGGGACTGAAATGCTTCCACCCCGAGAAAATGCATCACGCCGGGGTAGTCGGCTTCCAGCGCTTCCCCCAACCGCCCCAGATACATATCGCGGTAGATGCCGACGCGCTCTAACGATGTCAGCGTTGCGGACGGCAGCACCATCGCCAGGGCGTCGTCTTTGGCGATCTCCGCTTGCACCTGAGCCGCCGCGAGAGCTGTTTCATCATCGCCGTCAGCCAGGATGAAGGCCTGCATCCAGCGCTGTGTCCGGGCCAGTCCCGGATCAGACCAGAGCTTCATTGGCTTCCAAGGCCTCGGCTGCTTGGCGGTCGGCACTCTGGCGATGTTGCCGGGCTTTCAA
>Ga0302319_10005983_pt1 | contig 24258 bp, 21 predicted proteins | sample Bog_T0_2_FD_203319 | JGI IMG/M metagenome (GOLD analysis project Ga0302319, IMG submission 203319) | Peat permafrost microbial communities from Stordalen Mire near Abisko, Sweden - Bog_T0_2 | ecosystem: Environmental > Terrestrial > Soil > Wetlands > Peat | place: Sweden: Abisko, Stordalen Mire...
AGGGAGTGGAGCTTGTGGAACATGGCAAGGACTTCCAGGAGTCCCTCGAGTTTGCCCGCAGTCTGGCGCAAGAACGCGGATTCACCATGGTCGATTCCTTCCACGAGCGCCTGGTGATGGGTACGGCCACCTACGCACTGGAGTTTCTTGAAGGCACTCCCAGGCTCGATACCGTGTACGTGCCCATCGGCCTCGGATCGTCAATCTGCGGCGTAGCCGCGGCGCGTAACGCCCTCGGGCTGGAGACAGAGATTGTGGGGGTTGTCGCATCTCAATCGCCCTCTTACGCCCTCAGTTTCCGGGACCACAGGGTCGTCGAAGCTCCCTCAAGCACCGCGATTGCCGACGGTCTTGCCTGCCGGCTTCCGAACGCTTTGGCGATGGAAGCGATCTGGGCCAACGTCGCCCGCATCGTCGAAGTCAGCGACGATGCAATCAAGGACGCCATGCGCGCCCTTTATCAGGACACGCACAACCTGGCCGAAGGCGCAGGAGCCGCGGCGCTCGCCGGCGCCGTCGCGGAAAAGCCCTCCCGGAACCCAGGGAGCCGCATCGGGATTGTCCTTACCGGTGGCAATGTAGACCGGGAGGCGTATGCGTCGGTACTCGCCGGATAGACTGAGAACAAGATGACAGTGAACGCCGAAAACCTCACTCCGCTGGCTCACTCCGCACAAAACCGCTGCTTCGGCTGCGGACCGGCAAACCCCGGAGGCCTCCGTTTGGAGTTCTTTCTGGCCGAAGACCAGTCAGTCGTTTCCCTGCCCGTGATTTCCAACGCGTATGAGGGACCGCAAGGCTACGTCCACGGCGGTGTAATCGCCACCCTGCTCGACGAGACCATGAGCAAGGCCATCCGCGCCCGCGGCCACATTGCCATGACCCGCCACCTGGAGATCGATTACCTCGGCCCCGTCCCTTCCGGTGCCCCCATCCGACTGGAGGGCCGCCTGACCCAGGACGAAGGCCGCAAACTCTGGGCAGAGGCGAGAATTCTGAATGCGGAAGGCAAGATCCTCGCCCAGGGCAAAGGGCTGTTCATCGAAATCCGGCCCCGCGAAACCTGAGTTCTCTCCAGAAAAACCGAGCATGGGCACCGAGACACTTGGTCGTCCGGCTGCATCAAAATCTCAATGGCGGCCAAAGTGTTGCGACAGGCGTCGGAATCTGTGAATCAATCGTTCCCTTGATTCATCGTGTACACCGCTTGCGGTGCAATTTGAGATATATTTGTTGGGAAAACGGATTCCAACTGAAACAGACTCGTTTTCAATGAGGTCGGTCCGGGCAAAGCGAACTCCTGCATTGTTGGGTTACCTGCGGGAATATCCATGCTGATGTCAGGGGCCCGGCTCCTTATGAATGACTTCCCCTAACTCTTAGTCCAGAAGGACTGGAATACACTCGATTACTCGGGACGGGCCATGGAGATCATGAAAAACGCGCTACGATCCTCGGTCCGAGGCAAGCGCGACCTGCGCCTGATCCTTCCATTCGTTGCCATTTTCCTGGCACTTGTGCTGCTCAGTTCCTTCAGCATTGACCTTCTTTCCGCCGCGCGCGCATTCGTGGGCGGTGAGAGCCTTTGGAGCAAGGGCCAGAAAGCTGCCGTAATTCACCTCATGCAATATGCGGGGAGTCACGATGAAGGCGACTTCCGCGCTTATGAGCAGGCCATTGCTGTGCCATTGGGCGACCACCGTGCCAGGCTGGAATTGGTGCAGGCTCGGTTCGATTACGATAAGGCCGCTGCAGGTCTCCTTGCCGGCGGCAACCACCCCGACGACATTCCAGGAATGATTCGTCTGGTCCGTTACTTCGGACGCTTGTCTGCCATTCATCGCTCCCTCGCAATCTGGGAGCGTGGGGATGCCGAAATCGCCAATTTGAACCAATTTGCACTTCAACTGCATACAGCTGTGCAAACCGGGCACGCCTCCGCTCCCGACCTCGCACCCGTTCTGCGCGGCATACAGGAGACAGATGCGCGGCTCACACCTCTGGAGGAAGCCTTCTCTTCCTCGCTCGGGGGAATCTCGCGGCGTTTACGCGACATCTTGATCCCGGGCATCGGAATAATCGCCGCTTCCCTCCTGTTTCCCGGGGTTGCTCTGGTACTGCGCGACGCTCGCCGGGAACGCAGACACACGCTGCGCCTTGTGCATCAGGTGAGCCATGATTCTCTCACCGGTCTGTTCAATCGCCTGGAATTTGAACGGCTTCTTTCCAACGCCATCGCCCAGGCGCATCGAGGTACATCAACACATGTGCTGATGTACCTCGACCTGGATCAATTCAAAGTGGTGAATGACTCCTGTGGCCATGGGGGCGGCGATGATTTGCTCCGCCAGATAGCAAAGCTCATGCGCACTCAACTGCGCCAATCGGATGTCTTGGCCCGCCTGGGCGGTGATGAATTTGGGGTGCTTCTTGAGAACTGCAATGCCGTCGATGGCGAACGACTGGCCGAATCAATCCGCGATGCAGTTTCTCATTTCCGCTTCGTGTACCGGCGCCACACCTTTGCTATCGGTATGAGCATTGGCGTAATCAAATTGAGCCAATCCGTGGCCAATGTTGCCGAAGCGCTGAGCGCTGCAGACGCTGCCTGCTACCTCGCCAAGCAAAACGGGCGCAATCGGGTTCAGGTTTACCAACAGCATGACGATGCGATACGGCACTTCCACGGCGACGGTTAATTGGACTGCGGCGCAAATGCGTTGCTTCATGAGAAGCGCAGTTGTCTCAACTTGCAGAAGACTGATTCGCTCAAAACTGCGCCTGAAAATACTCTTTCGATCACTAGTGTCCGGTTAGATGTCGAATAGATTCAGTTGGTTAGCGAATGCGTGTTGGGCCGTTCTGTTCAGAGAGGGCTGAAGGGCGCATGAAATCTCGGTTTTCTCGAAGATGGACACCGACAGAATCTGTAGACAAGTGTAGAGCGAAGCATCGAGATTCAGTTCCTTTTTGACGTTAGCGATCAGCACATAGGTGGCGACTGCGCACCAGATTTGGCTTCTCAAGGCGTTCTCGCTGGTTGCGAGGAAGCGCTTGATTCGCAGGTGTTGCTTGATCCATTTGAAGAACAACTCGACCTTCCAGCGGCTCTTGTAGAGTTCGGCGATGGCCAAGGCGGGCAGTGTTGTGTTGTTGGTCAGAAACACCAACGTCTTGCCGCTCTCGGGGTCCTTGAAGCGAATGCGGCGGAGATGTTCCGGGTAGTTCATTGCCGAGTAGAATCCGTTGAACATGACCCGTTGATCGCAGATCAGGCCAGTGGCTCGGTCAACGGGATGCGAACATACACGCCGCGCATCCATGCCCTCCTTCGAGCGAGTGACGAAGAAGGCCCCGGCCTGATGGACCACGTCCAGTCGCTTAGTCGATCCTGAAAGAGTGACTCTCAGGCAGGTTGAGGTTGAGTATCGCGGGCTTGCGGGCCTTGCAGGGTGAGCATCCCGTTCCATAGGTCGATCATGCGGAACAGAGAAATGCGCCAAAAACCTCTGAGGAGCTTCTGGAAGTTCATCGCAGCGGCGGCCAGGATCGCGTTGATTTCATTTCCGGCAGTGCCCTTCAGTCGATTACGTGCCAACCGGTATTCGCTCTTCAAATGTTCGGCGCTTGCATCGCCAATTCTGTCCATCCCCCCTTTTTTCCGCTTGCTCGTGTGAATGATTCCAAACAACATACTGATTCTGACAGTTACTCAGTGAATCATGTTGATGGTTTCCTGTGTGACGGTGTCGAAGGTCGTCACGGCCTTGGAGTTCGCCTCAAAGGCGCGCTGTGCGACGATCAGATCCGAGAACTCGGCCGAAATGTTCACATTCGAAGCCTCCAGCGAACTTCCTTCGATACTTCCTCTCCCTTGCGTGCCGGCCACTCCCACCGCGGCGGTCCCTGAGGCAGTGGTGGCTTGGTATTCGGTGGAACCCATGTCCAGCAAGCCCTGCTGATTGTTGACTGTCGCTATCGCCAACTGCCCCACATTCTGCGTTTGCCCATTGGAATAAGTAGCAGCAATCACGCCGCTCGAATTGACTGCGAAGCTCTCATACTCGCCGCTCGGATATCCGTTCTGCAATGTGCCCGTCGTCGAAGAAGCGGTCGCCGTCTGGCTGACGCTGCCGGTTCCGCTCGATCCGTAGAGATCCCAGGTCAAGTTCATCGTGGCCGAGTTATCGGACAAACCCGCAAACGTTATGCCGCTCGGATTCCCCGCCGGGGTAACCAGGTTTCCGCTGGCGTCAAATGTCATCGTCCCAGTTGCACTGGCCGAGGCCACGGGGTCCTGGATCACCGAGCCAGCTGTTCCCAGGCTTGTGATGCTGACCTGACCCGATGCGGTCGGGCCGGCGACGGTAACTCCGGTAATTCCCGCAGCCGTGAGCGCTGTGTTGAGCGCTGTGACATAGCTGGTAATCGTCTCGCCCGCTGTAACCGCAGGCGCAGTCATGGTCGCTGTTCCGCCGGTCGCGGTTGGGCCGGTGATAGTCAAGTCCGTGCCCGGATCGACGGTTGCCAGGCCGCCGTTTCCTGATCCGAAGTTGTAGGTAGCTGTGGTTCCGGAAAGTGCCTGCTTCACTGCACCGGTTGTCGAAAGTGTTGCAGTTGGGCCTGAAATTGACAGTTGCCCAGATGCGTTTGCCGAAACCGTCACCCCTCCATTGCCCGTCGCAATTCCGGCTGTGGCCAATGCACTGTTCAGAGCCGTCGCATACTGTGCCACCGTCTCATTGGCCGTAACCGCGGGTGCTGTGATGGAGCCAGTCCCTCCGGCGGTCAAGGGGCCGGTGATGACCAGGTTTGTCGACGGATCGACCGTGCCCAGTTTGCCGCCACTTGATCCGAAGTCGTAGCTGAGCGTGGTGACGCCGGCAACGGTGCTGGAGCTTTGCGTCAGTCCATTGGTCAGCGTGGCCGCAGCCGGAGCCGCCGCGGTCAGAGTGTCAGGCAGGGAAACGCTGTAGCCCCAGGTATTGTTTCCCTGATTGGTATAAGTGATTGTCGCCTCGTAGGACTTGCCCAGCGAGTCATACACCTGCACCTGGCCAGTGGTCTGGGTGCCGATCGGCGACTCGGAATCGAGATTCTGCGTCATGCTGAACGAGGATGTGGCCGAAGGTTGCATGGTTGCACCGGTGGGAATGGTTATATCCGTCAATCCGCCATTGGCGTTGACAACTCCGTTGGTGGCTGGATAGCCCATCACCGCAAGTCCGTCCGCCGTTTCCAGTGTGCCACTGGGACTCAACTGGAAGCCCCCATTGCGGGTGTAGAGCTGGCTGCCTCCGCCGCCATCGAGTACAAAGAATCCGTTCCCGTTGATTGCTGCATCGGTCGAGTCGCTGGTCGAAGTAATCGAACCACCGGAAAAGTCCGTGCCGTTGGAGGCCACCTGGACTCCGGTGCCAGCCTGGATCTCATCTCCGGATCCGTTCGAGCCCACCTGCTGGTAAAACAGGTCGCTGAAGTTGGTGGTCTGCGCCTTGAATCCGTTGGTGTTCATGTTTGCAAGGTTGTTGGCAATGGTGTTCAAGGCCGTGGAATCGGCATCGAGACCGCTCAGTGGAATGTAAAAACTCGGCATAGTGAATCTCCTCGTCTGCGGGATGCGGGTTTATCAGACCCGCTGTTTGAATCGCTTTTCTGCTGTCTTCACGAGCATGCACTTTTACTGCAGTGTCTGTTCCTCAGACCCTGCTGAAATCCTTTACTTTCAAAATGTTCCCGGCAAGTGGCCGCGGCTCGGCCGTACATGGCGGTGCCCATCCAGTGCGTGGGCCACCGTATTTGAAGCTGGTTGCGCAGTGGGAACAGCCAGATTTCCCGGAGCTTGCTGACCACCCGCAGACTGGACAAACCGGCTGATTGCCGCAGGGGTTCCGGAGCCGCCTGAACGGGCGGAAGGCGAGGTCGATTTCAATCCATGCCCGGTGGCTGCACTCGCGGTCTGAGCAGCCGCGGGGTTCATGCCGGATGGGCTCGACCCGGTCAGACTCGATCCAGCCGGACTCGATGCCCCTGCTGACACCCCAATGGATGGAGCCGTGCCTGGGTTGGCTCCCGATGTCGAACTCGAACCGCCCAGTGCCGTTGTCAGATTCTGATTGATGTCGATCAACTGCTCCAGGCTGTTTACCTGCACGAGTTGGTTGATGTACTCGTTGGGGTCGGTGTCCGCAGTCGGGTCCTGATTCTGCATTTCGGTCACCAGCAGGCTAAGAAAATCGTTGGCCGAGATGGTAGCGGATGAACTGCTTGCACTGTTGGTGCTGCTAGTACCGCTTGTCGAAGCGGTCGTCGGACTCATCCCGACGCCCGCAGCCGCGGAGTCCTGCTGTGCACCTGCGCCTGTCAGTGATTGGACACTCGAAAGTGAATGGCTGAAAAGCCCCATCATCGCCCCCATTGTCTTTTCCCTCCCTTTTGCACCCAACCCTGCATTTCCCGTTTAAGACACTCCGCCAGGCAAGTGCCCTTGCCGGATCCCTCAACTCACGCCACCAGCGAAATGTGTTCGCCTCCGCGCCATGACGTTGACCCATATGCGTCGTCTCCATTAACTGTTAGCGGGGCCGAAGGCTCTCCTGGGGAGCTGCGATTCACGCCGGCCTGCTCCGGCCAGCCACCCCGTCCCTCATTCGAACCAGAGTTGTTTTGGCTTCCGCCTGCCTGGCCGGCTCCGGGCTGTTCGCTCCCGGCCTCGTTCCACGGACCGCTCTGCTGCTGCCGGTTATGCTCCGAGCTTTGACTTGTGCCCCCGCCCAGGTCCTGACTGATCCCTTGGTCCATTTCCAAATGCGGAGCGGGGCCCAGCCCCGCTCGGGCATGCACTTCCGCTGTTATTCCAATGGGGGCATCCATGACCAGCGAGTCGACAGATGTATGCTGTTCAGCAAGATGGCTTTTTATACCATCCATTTGCTTCCCCAACTCCTCGGCCGCTTGCGTGGAACCTGGCACGAGGCTCGCGTGCACTTCGCCGCCGCTGATATCCGCGCGCACACCAATCCAGCCCAGTGTCGGGTCCTGAAAGCCTGCCTCAGCCTGTCGAGGTGTTGCGTGGGTCCAGGTTGGGTTTCCTGCGGGAGAAGGCCCGTCGAGAGCCGCGAAAGTCTCGCGCAGCCCGGTACTGCGTGCTCCAATCGGGTTTGGACTGGATGCCCGATGTTCCACCACCGGACCCGAGTGGGTCACGGACAAGTCCATCGCGGGAGTTGCCGGACGGATCGAAATTGCGTGGCCAGCCGCTCCGCCTTCGGATGGGCCGGTTTGCGGCGTCTGGGGACCGTTCACCACATCCGCACCAGCGCTGGTTGGCGATGAGGCGGGTTGCGGCAGCGAAATTGAAGTTGCAAGACCAGTGTGTGCAGCTGGCTTGTTCCGCAACGGTACGGCGATGGCGCCGCCGGCGACTGCAGGTGTCTTCACCCTGACCTTCTGTGCTTCGGCGGGGTTCGGGAAAATGGACGGAGCGACGCAAGGCGGTTCATTCCCGGCCGGCATTGCGGGGCCAGAACCAGGTCTGGCGGCAGATTCTCCGGGGGGGGCGGATTCTTGAGCGGACAGGGACTCGGTGAGGGCCGTCCCCGCGATATCACCTGCTGAAGCCTCCGCACTGGCTCCTGGCCCTATCGCTCCAGCCGAGGGCCGAAGCGAACGAACGGAATGAGTTACGGTGTCATCCCCAGGCGAAACGATCTGCGCTGGACTCACCGCAGTGAACGTACTTTTTACAGCTTCTCGACCGGTAGGGGAACCTATCGAACTTGGCAAATCTTCAAGGCAACTGAAAGGCGATAGCGCAGAGCTCTCGGGCGCGTTGGAGAGCGCCTGCTGAACAGCTTCTTTTCGAGGACCAGACGGCTCTGGGATGTGCTTGGCGGCGATTGCTCCAGGGGCGATGTAACCGGAATCCATGGGCCCAGACGCGATCGGTCTGGCCGGAGAATTCATCGAGGCATCTGGTTGGTTCGATCCGTCATCGGAGATATTGATGTCTTTACCGGCACGCTTCAACCTGGCCACAAAGGCGCCTTGGGATGTCTGATCTCCTTGTGCCGTGTGAATGCTTACTATTGCCGGCCCCGGCGAGGTGCGCAGGGCCGTTTCCGCCGGCCTTGACACCGGAAATTTGGCAGAGGGGAGCGCCGCGCGAATCAAGGCCGGGAGTTCCTGACCCCTCCCCTTCCTGTCGTTCGCCGAAGACCTGGCCCCGGCAACCGGTTTCTCCTGGGAGCTGCCTACGCCAGTCTCTTTCCGATCCGCCCCTGTCTCCGCTGCGTCGTCTGCTTCAGGGCCATTCCGACCTCCAAACAGCGCCTGCCAGCTGGAACGAAAACTTGCTGCCGCTTCCCCGCTCGCGGCCAGATTAGGTGCGACAACTGCCTGCAACCCAGACTTTCCGCCAGCCCCGACCGCTTCAGACTCCCAATTCCGTCTCGTCTGGGCAGATTGACCTCCAGGTGCGATCTGAGTTTGCGCCGCAATCGTCATAGGCGGAATTCATGCAGCTGGCATGCCAGGAGCGGGAAAGATTGGTTAAAACATTGTCAGGAATGGGAAGCGCGATACCCATTCAGGATATCGATCCACCCCGCGCATGGATTTTCTCTCAAGTTTGGCCCGATCCGGCCGTGTCGCCCGCAGGCGCCTCGGAAAACAACCGCTTAACCTTCCGCTGCGCACGATCCATCTGGTTGCGGTACCAATCGTCGAGCCCCTGCTGGCTTCGCCGTTCTGATTGGAAAGCCTCTTGCGCCTCGGCTTCCTCAATCAGCGTTTCGGCCTGACGACGCTCAATTCGTTTGGCCAGATACTCCTCCCGCAACAGCGCCACGTCCCGCTCCGCCTCGGCTATGCGCGGCGCCAGCGCGATTTTCCTGCGGTCGGCCGCGCGAGTTTCTTCCAGCCCGGCCAGCCGGTCAGAAAACTCCCCGCTTCGGACGCCTGCCTGTACCAGCCTGCGCCCGCCACCCCCTCTACGAACAGCTTCTCCCATCGCATGCTGCAGCTTGCCCAGATCGCCCTGGGCGGCCTCGGTCTCCAGGCGGCTCTGCTCTTCTTCGATCTCTCGAATTCGGAGCAGCCGGCGCAGGCCATGTGAGACTGGCACGGCCTAAATCTCCGCCGCCAGCGCGGCCAGGCGGCGTGTGCATTCGTTCATGCGTACTTGCTCATTCGATTGCTGGGTCACGAAGGCCCGCATTGCGACTCGTGCGTTGAGCGCGCGATCCAGATCGGGGTCAGACCCCGGTTTGTAAGCGCCGATCCTGACCAGGTCTTCGGAACGCGCATAGACGGCCATCAGCCTGCGCAGCAGCGCGGCTTGTTCGCGATGCGCCGGCTGAGTCACGGCCGGCATCAACCGGCTGATCGAATCCAGAACCTCGACGGGCGGATACCACCCCTCGGCCGCCAAAGCCCGCGACAGAACCACATGCCCATCCAGCAACGAGCGCACCGCATCCACCAGCGGGTCTTGCTGGTCGTCTCCCTCCATCAGGACGGTATAAAACGCGGTAATCGATCCCACGCGGAACTGTCCGGTACGCTCCACCAGCTTGGCAAGCCGGGTAAAAACCGAGGGCGTATAACCCTTGGCGGTAGGCGGCTCACCGGCCGCCAGGCCAATCTCGCGCGCGGCCATGGCAAACCGCGTCAGCGAGTCGAGCACCAGCAGCACATGCTTGCCCTGGGCTGCAAAATACTCAGCCACCGTGGTTGCCGCCAGCGCCGCACGCATGCGCATCAGCGGCGACTGGTCGGACGTTGAAACCACCACCACTGATCGCTTCCGCCCTTCAACTCCAAGCGAGTCTTCGAGAAACTCGCCCACCTCCCGCCCGCGCTCTCCCACCAGGCCGACCACCGTCACATCCGCCTCCGTATTGCGGGTCATCATGCCAATCAGTGTGCTCTTTCCTACTCCCGAGCCGCCAAAGATCCCCACCCGCTGCCCCCGCCCCACTGTGAGCAAGGCATCCAGCACACGAATTCCCGTTCCCAGCGGAGTGCGAATCGGAACCCGGTCCAGCGGCGAGCGAACCACGCCATCCAGGAGCAACGCCCGCCCCCCGTCGATTGGCCCGCCTTCGTCGATGGGATGGCCCTCGGCATTCAGCACACGGCCCATCAGCGCCGTGCCGACGTAGATTTCGGGCTGCACCCCAAGCGCATCCACTGGATCGCCGAAGCGAATCCCCTCAGTCGTTTCGACCGGCATCGAAAGCACATTGGACCCGCGAAAGCCGATCACCTCCGCCCTGTGCGCGTGACCGAGATGGTCCTGAACCTCACAGCACTCGCCCACCGAAGCCAGCGGCCCGGACGACTCAATAGTCTGACCAACCGACTCCAGCACATGCCCTCGCCAGCGCCAGGGCTGGCCGCGCTGCAGTCGGGCAAAGTAGCGGCTTAGCAGCCGTTCCCCTTCCGCCGTCTTCCGCATCAAGATCGTCCTTCCACCGTCGCTGCCGCCATTGGAACACTTACCGGCTCCGTCCGCCGCGCCCCGGCACGATCGAAGAAACCGCGCTCAATCTCCCCCAGTTGCGAGCGAATTCCCAGATCGACAGAACCCATGTCAGTCTCCACCTTGCAGTCGCCCAGACGCATTGCATCTCCAGCCATCACGATGGGTTTCACCGCCAGGTTGGGAATCAGGGCCATTGCCTCGGCCCACAGATCAACCTCGGCTTCGGGCACCAGCAGCCTGACCTTTGTCGAGCGGGAAAGCTGCCCAAGAGCCACTCGAACCGCTCCCGTCAAAAGCAATGGATCCATCTGTGCCTCGCGACGCAGGATGCGTGCGGCAACTCCCAAGGCTAGTTCAACCACTTCGCGCTCCATCGCCTGCAGGAACCTGTCCCGCTCCCCGGCAAAAGCCTCAAGCAATTCCGCGGCCTGCCGAGTGCGCTGCTGAGCCGCCGTATTCAATGCCGCCGACTGCGCCTGCCGTTCCACCAACTGGCCCTCCTGCCGCCCGGTCTCCCGTCCCGCTTCGAAGGACCGCCGCGCCTCTTCCGCCAATCTTTTGTCAAACTCCAAACGCAATACTGCTTCGGCCGCTGCAATCCCGGGATGCGGCGCATCCTGTTCGGGGGCCACATCGGAGGATTCCGCAGGCATAACCCAGCATTCCCACCCTGGAACCGCAGGTTCGTGCGCATCGCCGGGGTATTGAAACAGCTCAAAGTGAGCGGGCGCCCGATGCTTCTTTGTCGCGGTTGTCTGTTGCAAGCGTCCCCCCTCTACTTTCGTTCGCTATTCCCTGTTCCCTGATCCCTATTCCCGGCTCTCGGTTCAAGCCATCATCTCGTCCCCGGTTTCCAACTTCAGCACTACCTTGCCCTCAGCCTCCAGGCGCCGGGCCAGGTTCAGGATCTCCTGTTGCGCCTGCGCCACTTCGCGCGAGCGGACCGGCCCCAGCACTTCCATGTCTTCCTTCAGCATCTCGACCGCGCGCGAACTCATGGCCTTGAAGATCTGCGCGCGCAACTCGTCGTTGGCCCCGCGCAGTGCCAGGGCGAGCTGCCGCTTGTCCACCCCCGATACGATCTCGCGGATGGTGCCCGGAGGCACCGTTACCAGATCCTCAAAGGTGAACATCAGGTTGCGTATGCTCAAAGCCAGCTCGGGCTGGCCGTCTTCGATGGTTTCGAGAATCTTTTTCGACTCTTCCGCATTCAACCGGTTCAAAAGGTCGGCAACTGCCTTGAAGCCCGAATAACTCTTCCGCGAGTTATCGGCCACACTCTCCAGTCGCCGGTGCAGGATATGAGCGACCTTTTGCGCCATCTCCGGAGAAAACTGCCGCATCTCGGCCAGCCTCTGAATGGAGACAACCTTGTGCTCCTCGCTCAGGTTGTCCAGCACCATCGAAGCCCGCTTGGGGTCAAGATGCGCCAGCACCAGGGCAATGGTCTGAGGATGTTCCGAATCGAGCAGCTTTCCGAGCTGGGACGGGTCGGTGCGTTGCAACTTGGCAAGATTCCCCTGCGCCGCCTCCTGCGAACGCCTGACCAGCATCAGCAGATCGTCCGCGCGCTCCTTGCCAAACGTCTCCATCAGCAGCCGGCTCGCGTAGTCGAGGCCGCCATGCATTACGAATCCCTGGGTCTCCAGCATCTCCCAAAACTCTTCCAGAATCTCCGCCGAAAGCTCCGGCGAGATTCCGCGCAGATCGGCAAGTTCCTCGGTGAGACGCTGCACATCGACTTCCGGAAGGGCGCGCAGGATCTCCCCGGCCAGTTCCTCGCCCACCGCCACCAGAAGCACCGCCGCCTTGCGCAAACCACTCAGATTCGCGGATGTCCGGCGTTTTGCTGCTCCGTTTTCGCTCCCCGATTCGGCCACGAACCTGTCCCTTCCAATCCTTCAATTCCCTGCGTCTTCGAACCCTAGTCGGAGTGAATCCAGCTTTGCAGCAGACGCGAGCTCTGCGAAGGCTCGCGTTTCAGGTGCCCGGCAACCTGCTCGAAGATCTCCTGCGCCCGAACGCGCTCAGGGTCCAGTTCAGCCGGTTCCTGCGGCTTAAGGTTCGGTGTTGCGGCTGCGACCGCTCCTGCCGGCAGCGCCGTGGATGTTGTTTTCACCTTTCCAGCTTCTACCTTCGGCGGACGGGCTCCACGCAGAGCTGGACGCACGCCAAAGGCCAGCACCAGAAGCAGACCGGCGATCAGCGCCGCATATTTGACCAGAACAGGAGATCCTTCCGCTTTGGCCAGCACCTGACCAGGGAGTGAGGGCGGAACAGCTGTTCGATTCTCTTCGAATGCAAGGTCCTCGACTGTAACCATGTCTCCGCGAGAGGTGTCAAAGCCAATCGCTGCCTGGGCCAGCGCTGTTAGATTCCTCAGCTCGTCCGCCGAGCGGGGCTGCCATACGGCTGCCTTTGCACGCGTGGCCGCCTGAGCCAACCGGTCATTCACCACAATCGCCGCCGTCAGCCGCCGTACCCGGCCGGAGTTCTCTGTGACATGTTTCGTAGTCTTCGAAGCGCCGTAGGTTCCCGACTCGCTCTTGGCAGTCTGGGGCTGCGTATTTTGCTGCGGATAAACCGGAAGCGACTGCGAATTGGGAGCGTTGGAGGCTGTGCCCGGAACACCGGCGGCAACTGGCTGCGGTCCTGAGATCTGCTCGGTGCGCTGCATGGAGAGCGTAACTGTCTGGTCGGGGTCGTATGTTTCTTGCGTTTCCTCGGTCGCCGCCGGATCGTAGTCCAGCGTGACCGAGGCGCGCACGTTGCCCGCACCGGTTACCGGCTCAAGCGTTGTCACCAGCTTCTCTTCGAGGGCTTCTTCGGCTGTCAGCCGCTCGGAATCCGCGCTCTTTGGTCCGAGGGGTAAATGCCCCGCTGCGTCTACCAACACCACTCTGTCCGGCGTCAGCCCGTCGACCGCCGAGGCAACCAGGTTGCGAATCGCATCCGCTTCTCCATCGGCCAGTGAGCGATGCCTGAGCTTGAGAACCACCGAAGCTTTGGCCGGTCGTTCCTGTTCGCGAAAGAGCGAATCGTGGGGCAAGACAAGGTGAACACGCGCCGATTCGATGTCCGACAACGAACCAACCGTGTGTTCGAGTTCCCCCTCAAGCGCCCTCTGAAAGTTGACCTGCTCGTCAAACTCCGAGCCAACCCAATTCGGCTTGTCAAAGATCTCGAAACCCAACCGCCCACTCTTGATGCCGCCCTTGGCCGCCGTTGCCAGGCGCGCCTTGTCCAGTTGGTCAGCCGGAACCCGGATACCTGCCCCGTTGGGCGTGGCGTCATACGGAATCTGCGCTGCCGTGAGAATCTGCCCGATCTGGCGGGCATCTTCCGGTTCAAGATCGGCGTAAAGTGTGCGCCAATCCGTTCGCATGCCGTACCACAACAGGCCACCAATCAGTGCCAGCAAAAGAATGCCGGCCGCCAGCGCCCAGCCCCGCTGCGCGGGCGCCATCGTGGCCCACTGTTGCCGCCCTTTGCCAACCAGCGCAGTCAGCCTGTCCGTCCATTGAACCGAGCCGGAGCCTGCCGGTGCGCTTTTTTCCAACTGTGTTCCGGTGGCCATGATCCCCGCGTCCCACTGCTCTCACTGCACAGACTCTTCGAGAGTTCGCCCAACCGCTGCGCCTCCGGTTCAATATCCTTCCAAAACCGCCCAAGCCATCAGAACTGCATTCCGATCACCGACTGGTATGCCTGTACCGCCTTGTTGCGCACCGCAAGCGTCAATTCGAAGGCCATGCTGGCTTTCTGCGTGGCGATCATTGCCTGGTGCACGTCCACACCAGTACCGCTCATCAGCCCTCTCACCGCGGTATTCGCTTCGTCCTGCAACTGGCTCACCTGCCCAATCGCGTCACTCATCAGGTCGGCAAAGGGTCCCGGAGCCGCCGATGCGCCCGCGGATGAAGCGGCGGGAGAAGACGATCCTGCCCCGGCCACGAATGTCAATCCCGGAATCGCAGCGGCAGCGGAATTCACGATTGGCAGCATCAGACTCTCCTCCTTGTTTGTACCCCGGATTGGATCCAACCGATGGCTACTATTGGTTCGATCGCTACGACTTGGCAATGTCCAACGCCGAGGCGATCATGCCTTTCTCCGCCTGCACTGCTGAACTATTCAGTCCATAGGCACGCGTCGCCCCCATCAGATCCACCATCTCTGTGAGTGGGTTAATGTCCGGATACGAGACATAACCGTCCGCACCGGCATCCGGATGGCCTGGGTCGTAGCGCTTCAAAGGTGCTCCCGTGTCCTCGATCACCTGTGCGATATGTACGCCCGGAGCGATTGTGCCTGAAGTCGTGAAGCTTGCCGAAGGAGGTGAGCCTGAGTTAAGTCCCGCGGCAGCATTTCCAGCCGCCGCGTTCATTGAGTCAAGAAACCCCGTCCCAGGCTGGTTCGCGGCGAAGACCACATGCTGGCGCCGATAGGGACCACCCGATGCGGTGCGCGTCGTTTCGGCGTTGGCCATGTTTGCCGCCACCACTTCGGCACGCATGCGCTCGGCCTGCATGGCTCCGCCGGAGGTATCCATTGCTCCAAAAAGATTCAATGCGTTGGCTCCTTTCCCAGGACTTTGAAGCGTCAAGCCCTTCCAGCTACTTGTCGGCATGAATCGCGTCCATTACCATCTGGTTCTGCTCTTTCAGCGCCGCTACGCCAATCTTGAACTTCAGCTGCGCCTCAGCCAGAGTCAGGCCTTCACGGTCCATCGAGACGTTGTTGCCGTCAGGCCTGGAGATAAGGCCATCCACATCCTTCACCCGCACCGCATGCGGGGCATTGCGTTGCTTCAACTCGCCCTCATCTACCTCATTCATGGCCTCGCGCATCTCCGCCTCAAAATCAATCCCGACCGTCCGGTATCCAGGCGTATCCACGTTGGCCATGTTCGCTGCCGTCAGTTTGATCTGGCTTGTAGCCAGATCAAGATAGCGTTCAATCTGCTCGCTAAGGCGGGTTCCTACCTCCATGCTCATCGCTGTTCACCTCACGGTTCTGGATCAGTTCACGGTCAGGCCAAAGTCGATATCGTGCGCCGTCACCACCGCGTTTCCGCCGGCCAGAATGGCGGCCCGTTCCAGGACGTGTTCCAGTTCGCGTACGTTGCCCGGCCAGTCGTGGCCTGCCATCTTTTCCATCGCCGCGGCATCGACGCGCTTCACTGGGGCATCCCGGCCGAGCTTCTGCATGAAGTGGTCCACCAACAGAGGCAGATCCTGGGCATGCTCCTGGAGACCGGGGGTGCGAATCAGGAATACCGCCAGCCGGTAGTAGAGGTCGGCGCGAAAGCTCCCATTCTTGGCATGCTCAGCCAGAGGCCGGTGAGTAGCTGCCAGAATCCGCACATCCACCTTGACCGTTTCATTGTCTCCAATCCGCTGAAGTTCACTGCACTCGACAAACCGGAGAAGCTTGGACTGCAAGGCCAAAGGCATCTCGCCGATTTCGTCCAGAAACAGTGTTCCGCCGTCCGCCGACTCAATCCGTCCCACTCTTCCTTGCACCGCGCCGGTGAACGCTCCTCGCGTGTGGCCGAACAGTTCGGCCTCCAGCAACGCCTCGGGAATTGCTGCGCAGTTGATGGCGACAAATGGCTTTTTATTGCGTGGCGAGAGCCTGTGCAACCCCTCGGCCACCAGTTCCTTACCTGAGCCCGTTGGCCCCTCGATCAGTACGGGAGTCATGCGTGATGCAACCAGCCGCACCCGGCGGCTGACTTCGAGCATCAACGGCCCATTGCCGATTAGCTCTGGCAAGCGGTCTGCCAGGCGCGCGGCATTCTCCGCAGTGTGCTCTTCCGCAGTCTGTTCGAGTCGGAAGGGGGCAGGCATGAGGGGCACCGGCAATGTGAAAGGCGCGGCTTGATGGAACTCGTGGCATGTCGTTTGCCCAGAGACCTGTCCAGATGGTTTCGGAGCCGAGACCGGGGACACAACCGGCCGCGGCCTGACCTGGGGCTGGTCGGGCGAGGCACTTTCCAGCTGAGGCGCGGTGTTCCATGCAGCGGTATCCGTGTCCTGCGAGCGGCGGAGTGCATAGAGAAGCTCCTGGCGATAGGGGCCTCGGGGGCTTTCCTGTCCAGTTGTCCCCGAGGCCGTCACCAGGTCGGTCTGCGGGAATCGCCCGCGGAAATCGTTTAGAAACTCCGAAAGATCGAGATCTGGGAGCCAGGAATCCACGATGATCGCCTCCGGTACCGTGGTTTCGGCCGCCGTCCATGCCTCAGCGCCGCTTTCTGCTTCCCGAACCTGCCAGCGCAGCCCAGTCAGGGTCTCAGAAAGACGTTGGCGAAAGCTGCGATCGGCACTCGCCACCAGGGCTGTGCGAGAGCGAAGGCGGGGAGCCGGCTGGACTTGCGAAAACGGGACAGGCTGCATTAGCTTTCTCCTTAGATAGCTTGATCGGGGTTCCGGGAATGGCATTTGGACCAATTGAAAGGGATTGATTTTATGGCCTTCGCAGCATCTCTGGAGCAGCCCCGCCAGATGCCGGCGTCACAGGAATCTGAGCAAGAACCGCTGCAGCGCCTGTCAGCAGAACTGGATCTGCGGGAACCACATAGCCCTGGCCTCGCACGGTACGGATCAACTGCCCGGGCGGCGGGTCCTTGAGCTTGCGGCGGAGATAGTTGACATAGACGTCGACGATGTTTGTGGTTTGTGCCGGCTCCATCTCCCAGACCGAATCCAGCAGTTCCACCCGCGAAATGCACTGGCCGCGATTCAGCATCAGGTGCTCAAGCAGCGCGAACTCTTTGTTCGTGAGTACTATGGGGAGCCCGCCCCGTCTGGCGGTATGATTCAGTCGGTCCAGTTCCAAATCCCCGGCGCGCAGCTGCAACCTGGCCTCCCGCTTGCGCCGCAGCAGCGCCCGGCAGCGAGCGCGCAGCTCATGCAGGCTGAAGGGCTTCAGCATCAAGTCGTCCGCTCCACGATCGAGACAGCGCACGCGCGTGTCCACCTCCTGTCGGGCAGTCAGCACGAGCACCGGCAGGTCGGAGTCCATGGCGCGCAACTCTTCCAACACCTGCTCCCCGTCCTTGACCGGCATGTTCAAATCCAGAATGGTCAGATCGGGCATCTCCTCGCGGAACGCCTCAACAGCTTGCCCTCCATCGAAGGCCAGCCGAACCCGGTGCCCATCGGCTTCCAGACCTCGACTTAAAAATGTTCCCAGCGCCCTGTCGTCTTCGGCGATCAGTAACCTCATGGCAGCCTTTCCGCGGAGCAGATCACTCAACCCGCGCCCTGTATCCGCCCTGTCCCATCCGGCCCGTTCACGTTAGGGACGGCTAACAAGTGCGCTTCTCCACCTTCACTCCTCACAGGGGCGAACTCAATAGGTGGAAACAAAAATGGGGCGGGCCTGTGCCTGGAATGGTCAAGGGAGGAGGAGCAATTTCAAAATGGGAGAGCCAGATCACTTGTGTGATGGCAGGTACAATTGCCTGCAGCAACGTTCCCCATCGATGGCGCGCCCTCCGCCTGTTGCGCGGACCGCCGATTCGAATTTCCATTCTGACTTCGGCAAGAACCTTCCTTCAACGAGACGCGTCCACCAAACTTCCACCGCTCGCATCAGGCTGGTTATCAATGCGCCATGGGGCTGAATCTTCGTGGATTCGCCATCGCAACTCCGCTTCTCCGAACCAGCTTTTGGCTTGCGAAGATAAAGCGAAAAAATCCTGTTGCGGTTCGCTCTTTATTCGCTATAATGCGCCCATGGCAGTTACACGCAGACAAAAAGAAATCCTCGACTTCCTCGAGTCCTTTGTGACCCGCAACGGGTACTCGCCCTCCTTCGAGGAGATCGCCCGCGGTATGGGACTCAAGAGCCTTGCAACTGTGCATAAGCACATCACCAACCTGGAAAAGAAAGGTCTGCTGGATCGAGTTCACAATCGCAGCCGGTCCATTGATGTACTGCCGCCTGGTACGCGTACCCGCTCAAGCGACAGGCTGCCGCTTGCCGGACGCATTGCCGCCGGCCTCCCGGTCGAAACATCGGAAATCCCCGAGAGCATCTCGCTGCACGACGTTGTCGGAAACCGCGACGTATTCGCCCTCGAGGTCCGTGGCGACTCCATGCGCGACGAACACATCATCAGCGGCGACTATGTCCTTGTGGAGCGCACCCGCACCGCCCGCCAGGGAGAAATTGTTGTTGCCCTGGTCCATGGAGCCGAAACCACCCTCAAGCGTTTCTACATTGAGGGCAACCAGATCCGCCTTCAGCCCGCCAACATAGAAATGGAGCCGATCTATGTGAAAGCCTCCGATGTCGCAATCCAAGGCCGTGTGCTAGGTGTCCTGCGCAAGTATCGCTAGCCGTTGATAATAATAAGCTTATACTTGGGAAACCTGGTCTTAAACGACTTCGATCAAATCACACTTTCCCTTTTCGTTTTCTCGTGGAATCGCGTTGTTCGAAGGGTTGCCGGAGGACAAAGCAGGGCGCTTGCGGAGAACATGCTGCCGGCCGCCATGAGGAAGATCAGGCTCATGGTTCGGGCAAATAAAAAGCCCGGCCGATTAGGGCCGAGCAGTTTGCGATTCGTGGGTTATTTCTTCTTGAATTGTATAAGTTATTTTTCTCGACTTGGATTCTGCGCTGGCCCGCCATTCGCGCCGACTCCAGATCTGCGGGCGGTCCATTCAGTCTTCGAATGGATAGATTGAGGCTGCCCGATTCAATGTACGCTTTAAAAAACAATCCTGACTCGCGGGATTTCGTGGTTGGCCCAGACGGACCGCACACGACTAAGCTCCTCAAACCTGTTTGCGAATCTGCCCAGATCATTTGGCGGCCCCGACTGCTCCGCGACGATCGCAACAATCGTATCGTCCCCGCTGCACATGAGGGGTTGCCGGCAGGGCCATGTGCTCACCACGCATGATGGTGCCGTCAGTCGCAATCTTTATCAAAGAATGGCGAGAAGGCTTCCTGCGAGACCATTTAGGGATTCTTCCAAAATGATAAAACTCTCGCTGGCCCGAATCGATTCGCCCCCTCAGGTTGCAAACCGATCCACCGATAATAAAGCCATGGAATGGAAACAAACTAATCCATCGGCGAGAGTCGTTCGCGCGCAACCAGCGGCCAAGGGCTCCCCGAATCTTGCCAGTTGCGGAATCGTTTCATCGGTTGCGCAACCGGATGCATTGGTTCCAGTCCGCTGCCCTAATTGTCAGAAGCTCCTGGGAAAATGCAGAGTGATGGGAACCATTGAGATTGCCTGTACACGGTGCGGGCTAATTGAGCGAAGAGTCTTTTTCTGAGTCTTGTTGCAATATCTCGAGCACCCTGAGTGCCTGACAAGAGCTTTGCAAAGGGCTTTCGGCAGCGAGACAATAACCTGAGTGCCGTGAGCACCATACGAGGAGATTGTATGGTGCAGGCCAGATTCAGAATCAGGACATGTCACGCCATGATCCTGTTACTTAGCATCTTAATGATTCAACCACTCATTGGATGCGATCGCACGTCGTATGCTCCGGCGACCTCTTCAACTGCGGGTGCAACCGGAATTGCCCCCTTGCCGATACTCACATACAGCGGAAGCTCCCTTGTCGGCGCCACCGGGAGTTCTACCGCCATAACGAAGGACTTTTTTGGCCTGACTATTCGGTACCTGGTGACTCCTTATAACGCCAAAGGAAGCTTACTTACGCCGTTCCCCTCCAACCCGTTGGGCATTATGCGGTTGTGGGATGTCTTTAATTGGGCCATGCTTCAACCATCCAAAACTGCTTACGCGTGGACAAATATGGACCAGGTCGTCTCGATCGCGCAGGCAAACGGGGTCAGTAACTTTATATTTACGTTTGGCGTCAGTCCGGTGTGGGCGTCAACCGATCCATCGGCCACCTGTAGTGAAGGGCAAGGAACCTGCGCACCACCAGATATGGGCGCCTTCGACGCGTTTGCAACGACTCTTGTTCAACGCTACTGCGGCGTGATTCGTAACTACGAGACCTGGAACGAGCCAAACTCGCCCTTGTGGTGGAACGGAACAAACGATCAGCTCTTGACGATCGCCCAGCACCTCAATACGATCGCGAAAGACCCAAATAATTGCGGCTGCACGGATGGCTCATGTTCGCCAGGAGGCGGCGTCAACCCGAATCAAGTTCTTCTTCCTTCAATTGTCAGCCCAGGCAATGCGACAGTACTCAATTGGCTGGATGATTATCTTGCTACCGCTGGCAACACATACCCTTACGCAGATATTGCTTCATTTCACGGATATCAATACAACAATGATCCAGAGGGTATTGTAGGGGGTATCAACTCCTTTAAACAGATCCTCGCCAAACATGGACTCGCAAATCTCCCATTATGGATTACTGAAGCTGATTGGGGTGAATCGTCATCCTCGGCTCAAAGCTTCGAGGCGTCTTGGCTCATGCGGTACCATTTAGCCGCAGCTTCGGCTGGAATAACTCGATTCGTGTGGTATGCATACGACAGCTGCGCCTATGGCACGTTGTACGGCCCCATATGCGAAGGAGTGACCGATAAGACGACTGGAATCCGTCCGTCGGGCCAGGCGTATGCTGAAATCCAAAAGTGGCTCATTGGCTCAACCTTGCAGCAGTGCAGTCAATACCAGAACGGACTCTGGATATGTCAGCTGGAGCAGCAGAATGGCACGAATCGTTGGGTAGTTTGGACAAGCAACAATACCGATGTCACGATACCGATTTCGCATCAGCTGGGCCTTACCAAGTCTATTGATTGGGAGGACAATCAATTCGCTCTGGGAAGTGCGGTTGTTGCGAACACAATGCCGATGCTTCTCGAATAGCGATGGGTTCCATACGCCACGGTGCTGAACCGCACCGTGGCCGGCAATCAATGTGCTGCAGCAGTGCGGCGAGACAACGCGCGTCGAGGTGCTACAACAGGCTTAGGCGGAACGACCACTGGCCTGGCTCTGCGAACGCTGACTTGATAGCTAAGCAGGCTCACCAACAAGGCAGACAGCACAAACGTTGTCGATGAATTGTAACCCGCGTTGATAATGTTCGACAGAAGGAATACTGTCAAAATCATTATCCCCTCGACTCTTCGCATCATAAACATCAATCCATAGAAGACTGCCAGGCCAATCAACCCTATTCCTGTCAAGATGGTGACTGTTGTGGAAGTCGCCGCCATTGTAGGAGTAAGCGTGTCCAAACTCCCAGCCTGCATTGCGTAGGTCATGATCGCATAGTTGGCCAATGCATCCTGGGGTGTAAGCCCGTAACCCGTGATAAGTTGGGCTGAGTTTGAGACCATGTATTGCAAGGGCAAAACAATGCGTCCAAGTAGACTGTTATCCTTTCCAGAGGCCGCGCCACTTATTCGCGAACTCTGCGTAATCGCCACGCCAGCGATCAGGACAACGGCGACGGCTACCATGATCAACTTCCTGGTACCGCCAGGCTTCGCACGCCGTCGGTGAACTGCATCGCGCACTCGAGAGGATCCCCACCAGGCATATATCATGAGCGGCGCCGCGTAAAAATAGGAAACGGAGCGAATTAGAAAAAAGAAGGCAATCAAGGCAAACAGTGAACGCCTTGAGCATTTAGTGATCGTCATATAAGCGGCGATAAAAATCGACAGGAATTTCGCAAAGTTAGATGGCTCTGAGAAAAGTGCGGTTGGCCTTCCACCGTAGACACTGCTTTCCCGCTGCGCGTCCAACATGCTATATAACTGACCATTGCGAGAACCGTAAATTTGGTTCTCGATACTCTTGAATTCCGATTTAAATAGTATCCCCGCCAATGCCATGACAAAAAAGTACAACAACACCATTTCCATTCTTCTCTTTTTGACGAGATCCGAATTTCGAGTTAGCCATCTCTCAAAGTAGGATCCAAGGACGCAGAAGGTCACGAGCATCGGCATGAGTTGAAGGACCGACAACCATTTGACCTGCATCTCCTGAAGGTGGAAAAGACTGGCAGGAACAAATGCCAGAAGATAGGCGATCGCAAACTGGACGTATTTCATTGCGATCTTTCCCTTGAGGCTCCAGTACATGTAGCCTGAACACGCCAAGGCGACGAGGAACGGCCGGGGGATGTGAAAGATCATTGGGAATGGCGTAGAGACAGTAAACGTCCCCATGATCGTGATGAGTATTAAAGCGCGAGGGTGATTCCGTACAAGAAGTGCTGCTTTCGCAGAGCTTTGTTTCAAGGTCGTCATTTGCAATCCATTCTCACGCTGGTTCGCGTTTCGCGCCAATCCAGGCTATTCCGGGCAAGCGGCACTTCTTATTGAGAGTCACAGGCCGCCGGTCGAGCCTCCGGCTAGCAATTCATACATTTTACGATACCTTCTCGGGATTTCCATTTCGGAGAAGGTTCCAATACCAAGGATGGTTTGTTCAGAACGTGGCCATCAATTTCCGCCTGACTTTGTCGCTGTGCTGTTCAAAACACAGATAAACCAGGTAGCAAAGACCAAAGGTAATGGCACAGACGCCTGCGAAAATGCCGAAATGCTTCAGATCGTGCCCGCGAGTAATGCCATACGAGAGGAGCAGCGAGCAAAGGAAAGTCATGATGGGAAGGTGTGTCAGATAGAGGGTGTAGGACATATCCGACAGTCCCCTTGACACAGACATGTAAGCATTCCTGGGGGCGTCGTCGGTCTCGTGCAACAGCACATAGCACAGCCACGCGCAGGCTAATCCTTCAATCACATCCGAAACGAAAAGATCCCACTTGAGGGCCCACAGGGCAGTAGAGACAACTAACAAGACTATCAGCGAAATTGGCGCCAGAACTCGAACACGGATGGCCGGCAGTCTCTTCGGTATCAACTGAAGCGCAGCTCCCATCAACCAAATCAGAAAATAGGCCGAGATTGTCTTGCCCACAAACACCCCTGCGCCGATGAACAAAACCGCATTCACCAACCGGGCAGGCCACGAAAGGCGGGGACTGAGCGCGGATAATCCTAATGGGAACGCTACATAGAACCAAAACTCATAGGCCAGAGTCCAGAGCGCTCCATTGGACCCGAGAGGCTCCACCAAAATCCTTTGCAAGAAAAACAAACAACCGAAGAAAGTTCGGAAATTCAACGTATTCAGTATCGCAGGTGAAATCACGCTCTCCCAGTGCGGCCGGCCATAAGCGCTGTCTAGTCCAAAAAAATGCAACCCAGTCTTATCGAGCGCAACGGTGATCAAGAGCGCCGGGATAAGCACGATCCAAAGCCGGGTCAGACGCTGAATCCCGTATGTCTTCCATGACCACTTATTCGACTGCCAGGCGCGCAACACTCCCCCGCCGACAAAGAAGCCGCTCAACACGAAGAATACGATCACCGCCTCGTGGGCTGGGCTGGTGTATTCAGACATATTCGCTATGCCGGAACTACCCGTCGTATAGGAACCTGCCTTGTTCACGATCGGGCCAATGAAGAGCCCTTTGCCGTGCATCACAAAGACGGTTATTGCTGCCAAGGCGCGCAGCGCATCCAGGTGAACAGAAAATTTCGTTGCACTTCTAGCCATTTATATTCGCCTTGGTGAGACTTTAGTCTGGGCCGCTGCCCCGCCCTTGGATTTGTCCGGTTTGGACCGAAACCTGGAATTGGCCTCGGAAATTGGCTGGCATTCATCTCGAAGTGCTTGGCCAGAGTCAGCAAGCCAAGAATCATAGCTCGATTCTTACTTCACGGATAGCCGCTGCTCTGCCCTCCTCTTCTCGTCCATTTCAGGCTGTCAAACTCGAGGGTTTACG
>Ga0302319_10005984_pt1 | contig 24258 bp, 17 predicted proteins | sample Bog_T0_2_FD_203319 | JGI IMG/M metagenome (GOLD analysis project Ga0302319, IMG submission 203319) | Peat permafrost microbial communities from Stordalen Mire near Abisko, Sweden - Bog_T0_2 | ecosystem: Environmental > Terrestrial > Soil > Wetlands > Peat | place: Sweden: Abisko, Stordalen Mire...
CGATATCACCGAAAGAACTGTTGGTGATCCCACTGTCAGGATTGCCGTAGATCACATGTTGAATACGTTGAAGTCATCGAAGCGGCGCCCAAGTTCTGTGTGGTACGTACGGAACTCCTTGAAGGCAGAGATATTCACGTTGTGATAACCAATACCGCGCACCGCGCCGTTCCTCGCGGTGCCAAACGCGTTGCCTGCAGACACACCGAAAGCGCAAACACCGTTGTCGAAATCTGGGGTGGTGCATGGCGTCGCAGACGGATCGGCACCGAACCAATGGTATGGGCTGCGGTCAACAATTCTCAGTGGCCGATACTAGTTAGCACGCTCGTTGTCGTAGCCATTGGAGTTGCTGGCCGCCGGTCAAGGTCTAATGGGAAGCCCGAGTAGTTGACTGCTGCCATCGACAGCTTCCAGCCGCCAACAACCTCGTCCAACACACTGTTGATCTTCGAAAAGTACTATTGTCCGTGGCCTACAGAAAGTGCATAGACAGCTGTCGCGGAGACGTTGTACTTGATATCGTAGCCCGCCGGGCCATAGTTCGCGCCGGTGTCGTAGTAGTTCTGGAAGGCGCCGCTGTAACCGTTGACGTCGAGCCTATAGTTGCCGAGGCTGTTGGTCATCGCCCATCCATATTTGAGTTCAACGTGAACTCCAGTCCATGGCTCACACGTTGCCGCAGACTCGACTCCGTCGCGTTGAAGTTCATCATCGCAAGTGATTCCGTGATAAGCAGACCGTTGGTGCCGAAGTTGGGGTTGTTGTAATAAGGAGCAGACGTCTCGTCGCCCGAGATCCGGTACTCATTGACTTTTCCGTAATCCTAGATGAGCTGACCGGTCTCACCAATGTACCCGACCTGCACGGAGGTCGGGTGCGTGATCAAGTACTCAGCCGTGAGGTTGAACTCCTGGATGTACCCAGGCTGAATATTCTGCGGATACGTCGAATACGATCCCGAATGACTAAGGTCGTTCGGATCCGTATTGCTGAATCTATCCTCCACGGTGCGCGGCGTGCCTCCAACCGGATGCGTCGCGTTCGGCGTCGCAGTCGGAGCGAGCGTCACAATGTTCACGGCCTGCAGGAACAGAGGCGACCCGGTCAGCCGCTGGTCCGACGAACTGCCCTCGTAGAAGCTGGTCGCACTGTATCGGCATGATCTGGCGATGGTTTGGCTCGTAGCAAGCGCGAGTGGGGCAAACTCCAGAACCCGCCGGTGCACCTGCGTGAACACTTACCGCGTAGATTGGCGTCCCGGTCACCAGGTCCAGGTTACCGGTCTTATTGTTCTGCTCCATCCATGGCTCATCGAATTCGCTGCGCAAGCCGAGGTTGAGAGTTAGTTTCGGTGTCACCTTGAACTCGTCCTGGATAAAGGCGGCCGCGCGCCACTGCCGCTGGCCGACGTTGATGCTCGACAGCATTACCTGCGCCGAGGTCATGCGATCGAGAATGAAGTCTGCAGCGCCGTACCCGGCGCGTTCGAGAGAAAGAGGTCGCTGGTAAAACTGGTGCCACCGCCGTATCCAAGCGAGCGGAGGAAATCGTAGTTGTTATTCGTCGGATAGTTGTTCTGATAGCGAATTGCCTGAACGCCCATGCTGAGCAGGTGACACCCATGCTGCCACGTCAGGTTATCGATATGGCTATAGGTGCTGTCAATCACCCCGCCAACCACTCTTTTATCACTGCGGGATTCATACCGTCATCGGTGATGATGTATGAATCTGGCTCGCAGTCTGATCGGTGCGTCGTTGAGCTTCTTTGCACACCCAATGCGAAATCGTCCTGCCCCGGGATACCCTGTGGTATCGTCACTCTAACTGACCGTATCGAGTCCAAATAAACAATCTGGGTCACGCAGGATTCGATTCACACCGTCGTTACAAACGCATAATAGGAGACACGCATGGCTGTTGGAACCACCGGAGCTGCAAGCGCTTCGATTCGCAACGAAGCAGCCGGAAGCTACGTGCTTCCGATGGTGTTAATGGTGGCACTCTATTTCAGCATCGGCTTCATTACCGCGCTGAACGACATTCTGATTCCGCACTTCAAAGATCTCTTCCACCTTACCAACGTCCTTGCCCTCCTGGTTCAGTTTTGCTTCTTCGGGGCATACTTCGTGATGTCCCTGCCCTGTGGCTGGATCGTCGGCCGCATCGGCTATAAGCAGAGCATCATTGCTGCACTTTGTGTCATGGCGGCGGGACTCTTTCTCTTTATTCCGGCGTCCATCGCCATCTCCTATCCTTTGTTCCTGTTCGCGCTCTTCATCGTGGGTAGCGGACTCGCGCTGCTACAGGTTGCGATCAACCCCTACGTCAGCGTCCTTGGGCCGCCCGATAAAGGCGCCTGGCGAATCAATCTCTGCGGCATCTTCAACTCCTCTGCAACCACCATCGCTCCGCGCGTCGGCGCCATTTTTATCTTCATCGCAGCCGGAGCCAGCACCGCACAACTCGCCCACTCGGTGCGCATGCCCTACATCATCCTCGGAAGCTTCGCCCTACTGGTAGCCCTCATTACTTCTACCGTTCCGCTCCCCTCGCTGATCGAAACCAACTCCAAGGCCCTCACCACCAAGACCGATGGCAGCGCCTGGAGCTTCACCCACCTGCGCTTCGGCGCCCTCGCGATCTTCTCGTCGGTCGGTTCTGAAGTTGCCATCGGCAGTATCCTTATCAACTTTCTCGGCCAACCTTCTATGGGCGGATACACCCACGCCGCCGCTGCCACCTTCGTCTCCTTCTATTGGGGAGGCGCCATGGCCGGTCGCATCATCGGCTCCGTCGCCCTGCTCAAGGTCAAAGCCCAGCACGCGCTCTTCGCGGTAGCAAGCGTAGCTGCTCTTATGGTCCTCATCACGATCTTCGGCCACGGCGCTGTCGCCAAGTGGACCATTGTCAGTTGTGGCCTGTTCAACTCCGTCATGTGGCCGTGCATCTTCCCGCTTGCGGTCAAAGCCCTCGGCAAATTCACCAGCCAGGGCTCAGGCATCCTGATTACGATGGTCGTTGGCGGTGCCATTGTTCCAGTCCTGCAAGGCTTCCTCGCCGACAAGTTCGGCTACCAGCACAGCTTCATCATGGTTCTATTCTGCTACGCCTACCTGGTCTTCTTCTCCACCAGCGGTTACAAGGTCCGCCAGCCACGCTTCGATTCCTTGCCGAACTATGTACCGCCCGTCGAAATCTAATGCCGCTCCGGTTTCTTCGCAAACATCGGTTGTGGCTTATTAGGATACAAATAGGTCGGATGATCCTCCGCGCCAATCGAAGGCATCGGACCACCCTCTAAATCCATCACGGTCACCTCATTCTTCCCGGAATGGAGCCATGCTCCGGGCAGGAATAAGCTGCTCATCGGACCAATATTCCAGAAGCGTCCCAGCAGATGGCCGTTGACCCAGACCACGCCCTTGCTTAGCGAAACAGTATTCAGATAGGTATCTCCAACCGAGCTCACGTTTAGATCGCCCCGATAAAAGCAAGGCCCTGTGCAAGCTCTGTCGCTGTACCCTTCTGCAGGCGGTTCGTCGAGCGGCAGCGGTACTATCTCCCAACCATGCAACACGCGGCCATCAAACCGAACGTCCCCCAGGATACCCGCGCGCTCTCCACGAATCTTCGTCGTGAAATTGATGCGTCCGGAGTTTTCAATCAGCAGATCAAGCCGCTGACCGGCGTGCACCGCGATGCGAAGCTGTGTCTGTGCGAGTCGGCGATCCATGCTCCCCTTGAACTCGCCATCCACGTACACACGCGCGTAGCTATGCAGCGCATCAACCTGCAGCAGCGATCCTTCTCCCACGACATTCTTTGCGGCAGCATCCAGCGTTGTGCGGTAGAGGATGTACCCGTACGCTTGATCCATCTGCTCCATGGAGAGTGGTGAATTCGTATGAATCGACGAAGGTAGATTCACCCACAAAGGGCGAGCCTGCTTGAGTTGGACAGCGGGCAACGTCATCATCGGAGGCGAATCCGGGACTGCCGTCGGTGTCTCGTGCGTAGACTCAGCAATGATCTTCCGCATTGCAAAATATTTCGGCCGCGGCCGTCCAGCTTCATCGAGAGGCGCATCATAGTCATAGCTTGAAACATCAGGTTGGTAGCTGTCGCCATCCGAATTCGCGCCGTTCATCCACCCAAAGCTCGTGCCGCCCTCAATCATGTACAAACTGATCGAGTATCCCTTCTCAATCGCTTCACGGAGCTCGGCTTCCTGAACTGCGGCATCGGTAACCTGGTGTTTCTCGCCCCAATGATCGAACCACCCATCCCAATACTCGGCAATGAATACGGGCGCATTCGGTTGAAACTTCTGCAACAACGGAGCCTCATGCGCTAGACCGCCAGTGCCAAAATCAATTGCCGCAAGCAGCCCCGGAATTGAACCCTTCGGCAACTCCTCGCCACCATCCGCTGTATACAGCAGGGACTCGCCGAAGCCGGCATCACGCACCATCTGGAATACCTGCTGCAAATATTGCTGCCGATCTTCCTTGACATTGAATGAACCATACTCATTCTCCACCTGCACCGCGATGATCGGTCCGCCGCGACTAGCCTGCAGCGGTGCAAGCTCTTCACCCAGCCGTAATATCCACCGGCGTGCAGCTGCAAGATATTCCGGCTGAGAACTGCGCAACAATATTGCTGGCTCGGTCGAATTCTCGGCCTTGCTATCCTTCAGCAGCCATGCAGGATACCCACCGAGATCCCACTCCGCGCATACGTACGGTCCGGGCCGCAGCACAACGTACAAGCCCTCCTGCTGCGCCTCGTGAAGGAACTCCGCGACGTCGTTCTGCCCGCTGAAGTCGAAGACTCCCGGACGCCTCTCATGCAGGTTCCAAAACACATAAACCGTTACGGTATTCAGGCCCATCGCGCGAACCTTCCGCAGCCGATCTCGCCAATCGGCCCGCGGGACGCGAGCATACTCCACCTCTCCGGAAAGAATCTGAAAAGGCTTGCCCTTCAACATGAACTGCTTGCCCTCAACCTGCAGTGTCGTCTTCGCTGGAGCAGTAGACGGCTTTGAGTTGAGTTGTGCCGAGGCCGCACCCGTCAACATTCCCAAACACATTAGGCCAGCGAAATGACACCAGCGTCTGCTCGCCGCGACGCGCACAAATTTGCTCTTCATCATTCCGTCTCCCTACTAATAACGGTGCTACCCATCCTTACCGCAACATCTCCGGCCGGATCTCTGCCAGTTGAACAATCAATTCACCGAACAACGAGTTCGCCCAGGCAAACCATGGCCGGGTAAAGTTTTTCACGTCGTTCTTGTTATAGCTCTCGTGCATGAATCCGGTTCCCACAGCGGATGCCTGCAACATCTGCAGCATCCGTCGAATCTCGGTACCAGATCCAGGGCCCTGCCCCGCCGTGAGAGCGTAAATCGTCTGCGACATCGGCCAGATCATGTCCACGCCCTCATGCGGACCGCCGATTCCCTCACCCGCGCTCCCTTTGAAGAACCATGGATTTTGTTCGCTCCAGACAAACGCGCGAGTGCTTGCATACAGCGCCGCATCCGGTGAGCTCTCGAGATAAGGCAGCCCCAGCAAACTCGGAACATTCGCGTCGTCCATCAGCAACTTGTGTCCAAAGCCATCCACCTCGTAGGCCCAGATCGATCCGGCCGCCGTCTCCGCCTTTGCGTACTGCTGTAGCGCCGCTTCCACTTCAGTAGCTAGCGCACCCGCCTCGTTCGCGAGTGCATCGTCGTGCAAAATGGCAGACGCCATCGCGGCGAGTTGTCGCAACGACGTCACCGCAAACAAATTCGATGGGATGAGAAACGGATAAACGCATGCATCATCGGACGGCCGAAAGCCGCCAGCAATCAACCCGACAGGCTTTGCCGGACTTCCGTATCCCCCGTGCGTGAGCGTGTCCGTTGCGTGACCGGACGTCCGCTCAAAGTGGTAAGGCCCTGCACCGTGCTTGCGCTGCTGCACGCGCATCGTCGCGACGACAAGCTTCATCGCGTCTTTCCACTGCGCATCAAACGGACGCGTGTCGCCAGTCTGCTTCCAATACCCATGCGCAAGTCGAATGGGATAGCAAAGCGAATCGACTTCGTACTTGCGCTCTCCCACCCCCCGCTTCATATCCGTCTCATCATCAACACTCCACGAAAGCGGCGGAGCCTCGAGATTTGCCATGAACGCATTCGCATACGGATCGATCAGCAGACAACGCGTTTGCCGCCGGATGACGCCCTCCAGCATTTCGCGCAAAGCCTCGTCTTTCGCGGCGAGCGGTAGATACGGCCACACCTGCGCCGACGCATCGCGCAGCCACATCGCGTCGATGTCGCCGGTAATCACCACCGTGTCCGGCTTTCCTTCGAAGCGTCCCAGTTTGACCGTGGTATCCAGCGGATTCGGAAAACAATTCGCGAACAGCGTCGCCAAGCGAGGGTCAGCAATCTTGCCGCATACCTCGACGATCAGTTGCTCCACCGCAACACTCCGGAACTTACGATCAGCAGGCCGCGGTCTCCGCGATACGATATCGACCGGCGCCACCGCTGTCTGCCCTACCAGTCGCAGCATCCAACAAGAAGCGACGCCTGCACCCATAGCCGTGATTGCCGCGCGCCTCGTCCAAGAGTTGTTCACATCTACCTCCATCAACCTACAGCAACCCGTCGAATTGTAACGCTACCATTCGAGTCGACTTCTCGCTTATGCTTGCAGTGTAGCTTTTGTTCCTCAGATGTCGCACCGTTGGAGCTTTCATGATCTCTCGTAGAAACTTCCTGCAGGGTACCGCAGGCGCTTTGGCGACTGCCTACCTTCCCTCGCCTGCGTTCGCTTCGAACGACGCCTCGAAGCCCAATGCCGACGACGTTCTCCAATGGGTGGATCTGCGCATCGGCACCGGCGGTCATGGGCATTGCTTTCCGGGTGCAGTTGTTCCCTTCGGCGCCGTCCAACTGAGCCCCGATACATTCGATGATGGTTGGGATTGGTGTTCCGGTTATCACATCTCCGACACTTCACTCATGGGCTTCAGCCACACTCATCTCAGCGGTACCGGCTGTGGCGACTTGCTGGATTTCCTCGTAATGGCTGGCACAGGCCCCGCGAAGATTGTTCCTGGAACTCGTGAGAATCCGGACAGCGGCTATCGCTCCCGCTTCAGTCATGACGACGAAGTGATGACGCCCGGCTACTATTCGGTCCTATTGAAGGACTACAACGTACGCGCTGAACTTACCGCCACCGAGCGTGCAGGCCTGCATCGCTACACCTTCCCTGCAAACAGCCAGTCTTACCTGGTCCTCGATCTGCAACACTGCTACGGCGGCGCGAGCAATGTAGTCTCGGCGGAGCTTTCGTCTTCTGCTGCCGACCGCTTGTCAGGCGGCCGCGTAACGAAGGCGTGGGGCCCGAATCGGCATGTCTACTTCAGCCTGCAGGTTTCGAAGATGCCGAGCCGCATCGTCTACTACCAGAACGACATCGAAGTTCCCGCGGGCGCTTCGCTCAAAGGCACGAATCTCAAATGCGTGCTTCATTTCGAAACTCACGCCGACGAGGCCATCCTCGTAAAGACAGGCATCTCTGCCGTCAGCGCCGATGCTGCAGTTGCCAATCTCAAGCAGGAAATACCCAGCTGGGATTTCGATGGCATTCGCCAGCAGGCGCATAATCGCTGGTCGCAGCAGATCGGCAAGATTCGCGTGCAGACCGACAACGTCGCACACAAGAAAGTTTTCTACACGGGCCTCTACCACATGTCTCTTGGTCCGATGCTCTTCGACGATGTCGACGGCCGCTACCGAGGCATGGACGATGAGATCCATAAACTTCAATCAGGCAATCACAATTACACGACCTTCTCCTGCTGGGATACCTACCGCGCAGCACACCCCGCGTACACGCTGTTCGAATCTGGTCGCGTACCCGATTTCGCAAACTCGCTCATCCGCATGGCCGTCGAAAGTCCCCAAGGCATGCCCGTCTGGCCGCTACAGGGAATAGAAACCGGTACGATGACGGGCTATCACTCAGCCTCCATCATCGCCGAAGCCATCAACAAAGGCTTCGCCGGAATCAACATCGACGACGCCTACAAGTGCATGATGAAGCGCGCCATGGTCGACAATTTCGAAGGCCTCGGTTATTACCGCAAGATGCACTACATCCCCGCCGACCTCGAATCAGAATCCGTCTCCAAAACCTTCGAGTATTGTTACGACGATTGGGCCATCGCGCACGTCGCCAAGAAGCTTGGAAAGATGGACGACGCCACGATGCTGTCTCAACGCTCGCTCAATTACAGGAATTACTTCGATCCCGCTATCCAGTTCAGCCGCCCCAAGTTCGCCGACGGCAGCTGGGCCGACTCCTCCGAAGGCCATGGCCCCACAGAGTTCAACCCGATCGATCTCGGACACTGGGACAAGTGGCGCGACTATACCGAGTCCAACGCCTGGCAGACAACGTTCGGCGTCCAGCATGATGTCGCAGGCAACATCGCACTTTTCGGTGGTCGCGAACAGTTTGTCGCCAAGCTCGACGGGCTGTTCTCCGCAAGCCCGACCATTCCTGCTGATGCGCCACCCGACATCGCAGGAATGGTCGGTCAGTATGCCCACGGCAACGAACCCTCGCACCACATCGCCTACCTCTACGTCTATGCAGGACAGCCTTGGAAGACGCAGTCGCGTGTTCGCAGCCTGATGGACACAATGTATTCGCCCACGCCCGATGGCATCGCAGGCAACGAAGATGTTGGACAGATGTCCGCGTGGTTCATCCTCAGCGCCCTCGGTTTCTACTCGGTCGATGCCGTCAGCGGCAACTACATCCTCGGCTCGCCCCTATTTGAGAAAGCAACAGTCGATCTAGGCAATGGCCGGTCTCTGCATATTGACGTGCACCGGTCCGATCCGAAGGACGCATATATCGAATCCTTCACGCTCAACGGCAAGAAGCAAAATCGAGCCTGGTTCAATCACAGTGAGATTGCTCAGGGTGGCCAGCTTAAGTTTAAGATGGGGCCGCAACCGAACGAGAATTTTGCGTCGAGCCCCGACGTTGCGCCACCGTCGCTCACGTTGTAAGACGGAAGAAAGATTCCGAACTTCAATCCATTCGCCCGCGCCGCAATCGCGACTAACGGCCCAACGTCGCCCTTTGCCTTTTACCCAGGGCTCGACGCTACGCTGCATTTCGTATGCCCAGTTGGCAGCATTTCCCATTTCTTCGCGCACCGCGGTCTACTCCAACGACCGAAGGCACTGGAAATTTTCCGCATTCTGGCCGAACACCGACGGCATTCTCCCTCGAAACGCAATTTTCTGCAATTCACATTCACTTTTCTGTTGAAGACCTGGGCACCCATGATGTAAATTGCATCAACGCCACAAAGTTGAGCAAGTCACACCCATTTGATCAAAAATAGTGACTAACGGACTCGATTAGATCGTAATCAACGTAAGTTTCACATTCTTGAGTGCCAGGAGCTTCCAATGACTATCAGACTTCCCAAACTATGTTGCGCCGTTTTGTTTGCCTTCATGGTGTCGCTGGCTGTCTCGGCGCAGACCATCACCGGATCCATTACTGGAGTGGTCACGGACTCCACGGGAGCCGTTGTTCCAGGCGCGACCGTCGCCGCCACGAACGTCGACACCGGTGTCACCGTCACCGGACCTTCCAACAGTTCGGGCATCTACAACATCCGATTTCTGCAAATCGGAAAATATACGCTAGTGACCAAGGCGCCCGGCTTCACGGCGCAAAGCTATGGTCCCTTCTCCCTGGAAATCGATCAGGTCGCGAAAGTCGACGTCTCGCTCAAAGTGGGCGCTGACAATACGACAGTCCAGGTAACCGTAGGAACTCAGCCGATTCTGAATACAGAAAACGCGACCCTCGGCGAGACGTTTACCGAAAATACACTCGACAGCCTGCCGCTTAACGGTCGCGACTTCTCAGAACTTACGGTCTTCACTCCCGGCGCGGTGTCGACCGACTACGGTGCCTTTGGCGGCCAGAACTCGACCGAGCGCGATACGGGCGGAAGCACCGTTGCCAACGTGAACGGCAACCGCGCCCAGTCAAACAACTACCTTCTCGACGGCCAGGAGATCAACGAAAATCTAAATAACACTGTCGGATACACGCCGAGCCCGGACTCCCTTGGCCAGATTCAGGTCATCTCTGCCAATGCCAACGCCGAGTTCGGCAACGTCAACGGTGGCGATGTCGTCATGGTCACCAAGAGCGGCACGAACCACTTCCACGGCAGCGCCTTTGGATTCCTTGAGAGCTACAAACTCGATGCAAACAGCTGGTCCAACAAGGACAGCCTCATCATTACTCCGATCAACCCTTTCACCCAAACCATCTTCGGCGGAACGCTGGGCGGTCCGATCTTCAAAGACAAATTATTCTTCTTTCTGGACTACGAAGGCTACCGGGAGCACACGGGCGGGACGGAAACCGATAGCGTCGCCCCCGCAGCCTATCGAGGCCAAACGGCGACGGCGAACTGCCCTGCAGGCGACGCCGATCTCTCTTCTCTACTGACCGTCAACGGCAACCAGCTCTACAACACACAGAATGCCGGTGGTCCCGTTCCATACGCAAATAACTGCGTTCCCATCACGAACCCAGTCGCCCTCTATCTCTTCTCTCATCCCAACGTCTATCCCCTGCCCAACACGGCAACAACCGATCCTCTCGGGGTTGAAAAAAATTACTCCGGTCCGACAGGACAGTTTCAGCGCAATGATCAGGGCGACGTCAAAATCGATTGGCACTTCCGCACCAAGGACGTAGTCTCCGGTCGCTATTCCCAGGGCTATGCTCAGGACGGCACAACTAAAGAACCGCTCCCCGTCCTATTCCCCTCAGCCTCGAACTATCCAGACCATCTCTTCACCACGGACTGGAACCATACCTTCAGTTCAGCCATCGTCAATTCGTTGCGTGCTTCCTATGCACGCATCCGCTTCAATAGCGGCGTCACTACAGATCCTAGTGGCGTCTTTGGCTTGCAGGGCAACTCGGTGGTCGGCATCCCCAGTCAGGCCCAACAAACGGCAGGATTCAGTGCACAAAATTTCTCGACCGGCACCGGTTCTGGATCGCTCACCAATGTGGGCGCGAACCCCACTCCAGAAGTGTTCATCGACAACGTATTTCAGTACGGCGATAACCTTACATGGCAGAAAGGCAAGCACCTGCTCAAGTTTGGTGCCGAACTCACCCGCTATCAACAGAACAGTTTCTATCCCGGCAACGATGGCGAACTCGGCTCCTTCACTTATACTGGACAATTTTCTGAGCTTCCTGCTTCTTCTTCCAACTATCCCTTCGCTGACTTCCTCAGTAACTACGCCTATGAGGCCGCCGTCGGACAAGTCGTAGGCCGCACTGGTCAGCGTCAGTATCGCAACGCCTACTTCGTGCAAGATGACTGGAAGATCAAGCCAAACCTCACCTTCAATATCGGCCTCCGTTGGGAGTATGACCAACCCATCTATGAGGTCAACAACAAGGAAGCAAATATCAATCTGACGACGGCGACGGTCGAATATGCCGGCCATATTCCAACGGCCAACACGTTCGCCAATGCAACCGTCTGCCCCACCCGCGCCTGCTACAACGGCACCTACTCGGACTTCATGCCACGGGTCGGGTTCTCCTATCAGCCCATGCCGAAAATGGTCGTGCGCGGTGGATACGGCATCACCACCTATCTTGAGGGCACTGGCGCAAACCTTCGCCTCACCCAGAATCCGCCCTACCACAACGACTTCGACACTATCTCTTACGTTCCTACTGGCAGCGGCGACTCCTATTCCGAAGGTTCACCCGTGCTGACCAGCAACGGATTCCCATTGACCGTTCCGCCCGTAACCACCTTCTATGCATGGAAAGCCAACCTCAAATCGGCCGTCATCCAGGAGTTCTCCCTAACGACCGAATACCAACTCACCAACACCTCATCGATTCAAGTTGGCTACGTGGGTGAGATTGGCAAGCACCTCGTCGACCCCGCCTACGCAAACCAACTCACCTCCCCAACAGCGACCGCTCCGTACGCCAGCATCGTCGGCCAGGGCGGCGTCGTGAAGGTGACAGCATCAGACTCCTCGCTCAGCTACAACGCACTCCAGGCAATCTTCCGTCAACGGTTGATGGCTGGTTTGGAGTTGACCGCCAACTACACCTACTCCAAAGCGCTTACCGATGACATCGGCTACTATGGCGCAGCGGACATTCAACAGCAGTACTACCAGCAGAACGTATATGACATCCACGGCGACTGGGGTCCGGCTGGTGACGACGTCCGTCAGGCCTTCAGCGCAACCGGCACTTACACCCTGCCTTACGGTCATGGTCAGAAATTTGGCCAAACCGCAAACTACTTTCTTCAAGAAATCTTCGGCGGCTGGAGGGTGAGCGCCTCAAGCATCGCTTACACCGGATTCCCGGTAACGGTTACCTCCCCTGCTGAGTACTCCACGGTAGTGAAGGCTTATCAAGGTGCTGCCCGTCCCAATCAGCTCAATCCCGTCAAGATTACAAACCGTTCCGTCACCAATTGGTTTGGTACGGATGACTCCATGATTCATCCCTGCGCTGCCGGGTCCGACACCAACATAAACGGCAATCCTTGCGTCTACCAAATCCAGCCCACAACTTCGTTCGGCGACGTCAAGACCGGTTCCCTTCGGTCTCCCGGCTTCTTCAATGTCGACGCTGCCGTCCAGAAAAACTTCAAGACCTGGCACGATGAGAGCATCGACTTCCGTGCTGATTTCTTCAATGCATTCAACATCGCAAGCTACGGCAATCCGGACAATGGCATCGCCGATACCAACTTCGGCAACATCTCCAGCACCCGCTCAACAGAACGCCACATCCAATTCGAATTGAAATACCAGTTCTAACCTTGCACCAATACATTACAAGAGCCGGAGAGTTTCTTCTCCGGCTCTTTTTTCTATACATTCGAACCATGGGGATATCGATGAAGAGATTTATTGCATTCGCGGTTTTGAGTTGTGCTGTTCTGTCGGCGAGCCACTTTGCACGCGCGCAGAAGACAGAGTTCTGGATGAGCAACGGCGCTACCTCCGTCGCCTCCTTCATGGCGCACAAAGACAAGATCGACATCCTCTCCCCCACTTGGTACCAGATTGACCAGAACGGCTTCGTGAGCGGTGAGCCACAGCCTGGCATCGTGAAGGCCGCCAAAGACGCGCACATCACCCTCATCCCGCTCTTCGCCCTCTTCAACAAAGACAAAGCGCACGCCCTCTTCAATGATCCCAAGGCGCAGGACGCGATGATCGCCTCCATGATTCGCGAGTGCCAGGAGAATGGCTATGACGGCGTCAACCTCGACATTGAAGACATCATGTGGACCGACCGCGACGGCTTATCCGCACTGGTCAAGAAAGTTTCTGACGCCCTGCACCAGCAGCATCTGCAAGTGCAGATCGACGTTTGTCCCGGCGCCCCCGGCCACCCCGGCGACTCCGCCTTCAGCACCTGGATGTTCCAGGAATGGCGCGGCGGCTACGACCTCAAGGCCCTCGGCGAATCCGTCGACCTCATCTGCCTCATGACCTACGACCAGAACACGCGCTGGACCACACCCGGCCCTGTCGACGGCTGGATCTGGACCAACCAGCAACTCGACTACGCGCTCAAGTCCGTGCCAAAGAGCAAAATCTCCCTCGGCATCGCGCTCTACGGATATCACTGGTACACCGGCGAACCCGGCTATGATGGCAAAGACCGCACCCCTCACCCCACCGCAGACTACATCTCCTACGCCAACACCATCTACCTCCGCGACACCTACGGTGGCAAAACGCAATGGGATGACGAAGACCATACCCCCTGGTTCTTCATCAACCGCGACCAAATGCGCGAGTGGTTTTTCTACACCGACAAGCGTGCCTTCATGGAGCGATTCGACCTCGCCAGCAAGTCGAACCTGCAGGGCGTCTGCGCCTGGGTTCTCGGCGAAGAGGACCCTGCCATCTGGGCAGCTCTCCCTTCCAAGCGCTAACCACTGCAAACAACGAAGCCCTCTCAGCCGAGAGGGCTTTTATCTTTTGACTATCCGCCAGCTACTCGACCAGTCGCCCGTAGATGATCGTGCCCGTATGGTCGCCAGCCGCGTCAAAGACGTTGAAATTTGCCGGCGTGCCCGGAGTCATCCGCGAAAGCTGCGGCATCCCCATCATGCGCGCCGGATTGCGCGAAGCCAAACGAACCGCCGCACCCAGCGAGGTACCAGTAAACTTCTGCACGTTCGCAACCGCCCGGTCCATGGTCAGGACGCTGCCAGCCAGCGTCTCCCCCGACAGGCAAACACCGTTCTTCACAACAACATCGAAGTCTCCCAGCTTGTACGTTCCATCCGGCACACCGGTAGCCGACATGCCATCGGTCACCAGGATCGCCCGTTCCTCCCCCTTCATCTTTAGCCAGAGCCTAATAACGGCCGGATGCACATGCACGCCATCGCAGATCGCCTCTGCATATATATCCTCGCGATCCAAAATCGTGCCCACAATCCCCGGCTCGCGGTGGTCAAGCGGCCGCATCGCGTTAAACAAGTGGGTGGAGCTACTAGCCCCTGCAGCAATCGCCGCCAGCGTCTCTTCCGCCGTCGCAGTGCTATGCCCCATGGTCACGCGAACGCCTGCCGCCGTTACATGCTCAATCAGTTCGAGCGCATGTGGCAGTTCCGGCGCCAGCGTCATCAACCGAATATTCCCGCGTGCAGCCTCCTGCAGACGATCGAAGAATTCCACGCTCGGCTCGCGGATGCTGACCGCAGGGTGAACTCCGCGCTTTCCGTGTGACACGAACGGCCCTTCCAGATGAATCCCCATTGGGACCGCTACAGGAGACCCGGAAGCCATCGCCAGCGGATGCTCAATCGCATCAGCCAGCTTCTCAAGCGCTTTCAGCGTCAGATCGAGCGGCGCCGTCACCGTCGTCGGAAGATAGTGCGCCACGCCGCGCTTCACCAGAAATCTCCCCACCTCGGCAATGCCCGCTGCGTCCGACGCCATAAAATCAAAAGATCGCGCACCATGCACGTGGATGTCGAAGAACGCTGCTGTCAAGGTCTCCGTCGACCCATTTGCCTCGCCCGCCTCGACGCTAACGATGAGGCCATCCTCCACCGAGATAACCGGGAACTCCAACTCTTCGGTGTCGGTGATCAATCTACGCGGGGTAATTTTCGTGAGCATCGATTTCCATTCTGTCGTACCTACCATCTTCAAAAAGACGGTGATGTTCTGCGTCTGCCAATCTACAGTTGAGCCACACCAATCATGCCACCACAAACGAAGCGTTGCACGATGTGATGCGCGTCGCAGCCCTGGACTCGGAGTACATCGCGACCATCTGTTGAATATCTATACGCAAGCTGCCCGTCACAGCTCCATAAACCCACATGCGAAGAAACTTCTTGCCCACACGAGACTAAGTGTGTTCTCGTAGTACACGATAGCTCAGAAGTTTGTTCACTTCAATACAAAACAATCACTTTTGCGAGGAGTATGTACCTCATGATCCAGAATCTCCAGTCGGATCTCCGCCCTACACCGGCCCGCCTCGCTGCTTCGTGCGCTCTCGTTGCAGCCTCGCTCCTGGCCTCTGCGCAAACTTCTGCGCCGACCGCGCCCTCTCTCTCACCCCAGCCCCGCGAGATTCAGTCGGCCGAGCTCATAGCCGTGCGTGCCGCATCCATCACCATCCCCGGCGCGGATACTGAAGACATCTTCGCCGCGCAAAATCTCACCCAGGCCCTCACCCAGGACGGCATCCACATCGCCGCACCAGCCGACCTCACCATCACCCTCCTCCGCGCCGACACGCCCGCAGCTCGCCAACTTCTCACCTCCGCCCATCTCGCCTTCGACGCCCCCATGCACGATGAAGGCTACATCCTCCTCTCGCAGAAGACCTCCTCCGGCGGTACAGTAACCATCATCGCCCAGACCTCCGCCGGCATTTTCTACGGTGCACAAACACTTAAGCAGCTCATCGAATCTTCCCCAACCAACCCTCACATCTGGACTGCCACCATCCGCGACTGGCCAGCCATGAAATATCGCGGCGAGCACGACGATCTCTCCCGCGGCCCTTTCCCCACGCTCGCCTTCCAGAAACATCAGCTCAATGTCTTCGCCGCGCACAAGGTCAACCTGTACTCGCCCTACTTTGAAAGCAATCTCGAGTACTCTGACGATCCTCTCGCCGCGCCTCCCAGCGGAGCCCTCACCCGCGAAGAAGCCCGTGAGCTCGTGGCCTACGCCACGCCTCTACACATCATGATCGTGCCCGAGCAGGAAGCCTTCGGCCACGTTCACCACGTGCTTCAGTTTGAGAAGTACGCTGACGTCGCAGAGACCCCGCACGGCTCCGTAATCGCCCCCGGCCAGCCCGCATCGCTCCCTCTCATCAAGAGTTGGTTCACCCAGATCGCTGCCGACTTTCCCAGCCCCTTCTTCCACATCGGCGCTGACGAAACCTCCGATCTAGGCCTCGGCCGCAGCCAATCCGACGTCGCCAAGCGCGGCCTCGGCCCCGTCTACGCAGACTTCCTAAGCTCGATCCACTCCACCCTGGCCCCCCTCAATCGCCGCCTCATCTTCTGGGGCGACATCGGCGACTCCGACCCGTCCGCGATCCCCGGCATCCCGAAAGATATGATCGCCGTCCCGTGGATCTACTGGCACGAAGACAGCTACGACAAAGACATTCTCCCCTTCAAAAAGCAGGGCCTCGAGACGTGGGTAGCGCCTGGCGACGCCAACTGGAGCCAGGTCTACCCCATCGAAAAGACTGCGCTCGACAATATCTCTGGCTTCGTCGCCGCCGGCCAGCGCCTCGGCAGCACCGGCGAACTCATGACCGTCTGGAATGACGACGGCGAAGGCCTTTACAACCAGGATTGGTTCGGCACACTCTTCGGCGCCGCCGCCGCATGGCAGCAGGGCAAGGCCGACGCCACGTCTTATCAAGCATCCTTCGGCCCCATCTTCTACGGAGATAAAACCGGCCGCATCAACCAGGCCCAATCGGAAATCATCGCAGCCGAAGACCTCCTGGACGTCGGAGACGACGTCTTCTGGCTAGACCCCTGGTCCCCCGCCGGCACCGCTAAGGCCGACAAGCTTCGCCCCAACCTCGCCGCCGCCCGCATCCACTCCGAGCAGGCCATCGAACTCATCGAGACTGCGCTCGCCACTGATCCAACCCTGCGCGAGAAGGATTCTCTCCAAGCGATGGAACTGGGCGCCCGGCGCATTGATTTCATCGGCCTCAAGTTCCAGCTCGCCGACGAGATGCGCGACGACTACGCCCGAGCCTACGACCTACAGCACGATCGCAAGAAAAATTCCACAACCACCAACCTGCTCTACTCCATCAGCAGCATGAACGGCCGCTGCCAGGATCTACGCGACGGCTTCTCCCAGCTCAAAAACCTCTACCGCGACAGCTGGCTAGCAGAGAATCGTCCCTACTGGATCGACAACGTCCTCGTCCGCTATGACCTGCAAACGCAGCTCTGGGAAAAGCGCGGTGAAGCCGTCAACACCGTCATCGAAAACTTCGACACCACCCACACCCTTCCACCCGCATCGCAGCTAGGAATTCCAGCGCCCACCCCGGCTGCAACTCAAAGGTAGGCCGCATCAGTTCTCCGAGTGCATCTAGACAAATTCAGCACAAACAACTATCGATACGTGCTCAAAATACTATCGCTTCCTGGAGAAAGAGAAGCCTGCTCAAACCCTACGCGAGAACCACTTCGATCCCGCGCGCCATCAGCTCCTCATGGATCGCTCTCGGCAAATCCGAGTCTGTCACCAGCACATGGATCGCCGATATCGGGCAGATCAACGCCGGGCTCACCTGCCCTATCTTCTTGCTATCCGCCACCACAATCACCCGCTTCGCATTCCGAATCATTGCCAGACAGACCGCCGCCTCTTCCAACTCGAGCGTCGTAATTCCACGCTCCATGTCGAACCCCGTAATGCTAATGAACGCCTTATCCAGATACACGTCGCGCAGAAAATTCAGCGCCGGCTGCCCTGCCAGGGCGAACGTCCAAGCCCACGCCAAGGTCCCGCCCGTCAGCATCGTTTTGATCGCCGGCTGGTTGCACAACTCCATCCCAATGTTCACTGCGTTCGTAATCACCGAAATCCCGCGCCGATGCCGCAGCGAACGCCCAATTTGCGTCGTAGTCGTGCCCGCCGTCAGGCCGATCGTCTCGTGTTCGCCAATCAACTCGCTGGCAGCCACCCCTATTCGCCGCTTCGCATCCGCCGACCGCAACTCTCTCGCCTGAAATGAAGTATCGTGCCGAAACGGCTCATACAGCAGAGGTTCCACCAACGTCGCTCCGCCGTGCGTGCGCAACACGAGGCCCCGCTTCTCCAGCCGCGCCAAGTCTCGCCGTATGCTCGGAGCCGACGTCCCCACCTGGTCCACCAACTCCTGCACGGAGATATCCCCCGCACGGAGCAGGGCCTTCATAATACGATCACCGCGAACATCCGTCTTGGTTGACATAAGAATCAAATCTAGCTGAGTGCAAGGTCGGAATGCTCATTTCTACCGAAATATTTCCTTGCAGGTTCTCGAAACGTGCCCTATTCTGATCGTATAGAGCATAAACGATCACTTACGGCCAAGGAAAGCCCCAGTGCCCACATCGACCAAACCGTCCCTATTCGCTCACTGGATGCTCCGCGAGATCTTTGAACAACCCGCCACGCTCGCTGCCACCATTGAGCGCTACGTGAATGGGGACGAGCTTTGTTCCGCTACCTGCGCCCCCATCCTCGAGTGGCTGAAGCGCGTCCACAACAAAATAATCATCGCTGCCAGCGGTTCGAGTCGACACGCCGGCCTGCTCGCTGAGCTCCTCATCGAGGACCTCAGCGGCATCCCCGTCGACGTCGAATATGCCAGTGAATACTCCTACCGCTCCGAGAAGGCCCTCGCCAACAACGCCGTAATGGTCATCTCGCAGTCCGGCGAAACCGCAGACACCCTCGCGGCCCTTCGCAAGGCCAACCTCTTCGGCAACGAAACTCTCGCCATCACCAACGTCGACGACTCCACCATGGAGCGCGAGGCCACCGTCTCCTTCCCCACCGTCGCCGGCCGCGAGCGCGCTATCCCCGCCACCAAGAGCTTCACCGCACAGCTTCTGAACCTCTACCTTCTTGCCCTCATGAGCGCCGTCGCGCGCGACACCATGGACGCATCTCAACTCAAGCAGCGCCTCGGGGAAGTCGCCACCCTCCCCGGACAGATCGAAACTCAGCTACGCAGTTGGGAGGAAGCCACGCACCGCGTCGCCGACCAATACCGCACCGCGAAGAACTTCCTCTTCCTTGGCCGCGGCATCCACTACCCTATTGCCCGAGAAGGCGCGCTCAAGCTCAAGGAATCCGCCTACCTTCACGCCGAAGGCTACCCAAGTGGCGAACTCAAACACGGCCCCAACGCCCTCGTCGCTGAAGGCACGCCGCTCGTCATGATCGCCACCGTCGACCACTCCGACCCCGACTCAATCCAGCGCTACGAAAAAGTTGTTCAGCTCATGCGCGACATGCGCGAGCAGCACGCCAGCATCCTCGCCATCGCCAACACCGGAGACGAACTCGTTCTCACCCTCGCCGATCACACCGTCTACGTGGTTGAGATGCGCGAACCCCTCCTCGCCATCTGTGAGACGATTCCCCTGCAGCTTCTCTCCTACTGGATGGCCATCAACAACGGGATCGACGTCGACCATCCGCGTAACCTGACCAAGGCTGTCCTCGCCGAGTAATCCGGTGCGGCAATTCACGCGGAGTCTCATCGTATGGCGTACTTCTTAGCTCTCGACATCGGCGGCACCAAAACGGACTACCTCCTGGCTGACGAAACCAGCGAACTAGCCCGCGTCCGCACCGGCACCATCAAGCGCATGCGCACCGACGCGTCCACCGCCGCCGCCACCCTAGATCACGCCCTCGCCGATCTCACAGCCCGAACCGGCATCGCCATGGATGCCATTGCCTGCACCTGCATCGGCACCGCCGGCGAAACCGTTCCGCTCGTCACCGAGTGGCTTCGGGAAGCTTTCGTCGCCCGCGTCTCCGGCGACCTCCTCCTTCTCGGCGACGTAGAGATTGCGCTCGACGCGGCATTCCACGGCAGCGTAGGCGTCCTCGCCATGGCTGGCACTGGATCAAACGTAGCGGGCCGAATGCCCGATGGAACCCTCGTCACGGCCGGCGGCTGGGGACCCGAGTTAGCCGACCAGGGCTCGGGACACAAGATCGGTCGCGAAGGCATTCGCGCGGCACTCCTCGCACGCGACGAACAACGTCCCACGCTCCTTCTCGAAGCCGTAATCGATTTCTGGCAGCTAGCCTCGCTCGATCTCCTCATCGAGTACGCCAACTCCCGCCCCGCACCCGACTTCTCCCGACTCACCGAAGTCGTCCTCCGCTGTGCCAATCAAGGCGATGCCGTAGCCGCCGAAGTCCTCCGCCGCGAAGGCGAAGACCTCGCCCACTTGGTCCGCGTCATCCTCCGCCGCATCCACGCCGCATCTCCCGCCGCACCGCCAAGCATCGCCTTCACCGGTTCCATCATGGAAAAAGTGCAGCCCGTTCGGGATGCCCTCATCGCCGCGGTTCGTACCGAATTTCCCACACTTCTCGCCCTCGACGGTGTCATCGATCCCATCGCCGGAGCCCTCTGGCGCGCGCGCAACACTCGCTCCGAATCAACTTTGCATACACTAGACAAATGAATCTCGATAGGCTCAGCCGCTTGAGCTTACCTCTGCACAACAAGCACCGACTCCAATGGCTTAGCCGATCGATTCTGCTTCTAGCCTTTCCCTCCGTACTCGCCGCCTTGGCCCACGCGCAAGGCGGTCCGCCCTTCCGCACCGACGATCCCGATACACCTGGCAACAAGCACTGGGAGATTAACTTCGGTTGGATCGGCGATCGTAATCCCCAGGCTGGCACCTACCAGGTTCCCGACTTCGACATCAACTACGGCCTCGGCGATCGCATCCAGCTCAAGTACGAAATCCCCATCGCCATCAAAGAAACCCGCGCCCTCCCCTCCACCGACGGCCAACCCGCCACTCAGGGTCACGTCATTGGCGGCATTGGCGAAAGTCTTCTCGGCATCAAGTGGCGATTCTACGAACATCACCCCAACGATCTCTGGATAAAAAACCGTTTCGGCACCGGCCTCCTCGGAGCCTTCGGCCATGAGCAACGCTCCGAGCCCAGCCCCACAGAATCTCCGGGCCCCGCAGCCGAAGCCGCCGAACCCATCACCAACTTCAGCATCTCCACCTACCCGCAACTTTTTCTTGACAACCCCACCCGCTCTGTCCCCCGCGGCCTCGCCGCGCCCGGCCCCAACTTCTACCTCCCGCTCGAAGTCAACGGCCGCATCGGTTCCATCCGCCTCGACGCTGAAGTCGGCTACAACTTCGGCAACCACGCACTCCCGCAAAGCTGGAGTCGTGGCCTGATCATCGGCCACGAGTTCACCGACCGCACCGAAGCCTATGCAGAGATCTACGACACGCAGGAAGCCAACCGCATCCGCGCCGGACAAGGCGTCGGAGCGTTCGACACCGGCAACCCCAAGCAGCGCGAAACCACCCTAGGGCTTGGCGGTCGACAGGCGCTCAATCATTCGAAGACGCTCAATCTCCTACTCATGGGCGGTCGTAGCTTCCAAACCGTTAATGCCGCAACCAACAACAGCCAGCCCAGCTGGATCGCCTACGTCGGACTCCAACTCCTATTAGGCCCCGCCGAACCCACCACCCCGCAAGTCGAACAAAAGCTCCCAGACGAAAGTAAGCGGTAGCACGCCCCAGCGCACTACCGCTCCTCTTCCTACTTCTGATTCCTGAAACTACTTCACGCCAAACGTAAACACTGTCTCCGAGTGCATCGTCTGCCCCGGCTTCAACAGCGTCGACGCGAACTTCGGATGATTCGGAGCATCCGGAAAGTGCTGCGTCTCCAGGCAGAAGGCTGCATACTGCGGATACGCGACACCAAACTTCCCTGTCTTACTTCCATCCAGAAAGTTGCCGGCGTAGAACTGCACACCCGGCTGTGTCGTCGTCACCGTCAGCGTCCGTCCACTGGTCGGGTCATACGCCTTCGCGGCCAGATGTAAGCTGTCACCCGCTCCATTCAGCACCCAATTATGGTCGTATCCACTGCCAATCTTCAACTGCTCATTCGCGTCGTGAATGCGCGCGCCAATTGCCGTGGGTTTGCGGAAATCAAACGGCGTTCCTTCCACTGGCGCTAGTTCCCCGGTAGGAATTTGCGTCGCATCCACCGGCGTATATCGGTCCGCAGGGATCACCAACACCTCATCCAAAATCGTTCCCTTCCCATCGCCTGCTAAATTGAAGTAACTATGGTTGGTAAGGTTCACCACAGTCGTCTTCGTCGTCGTCGCGCTGTACTCGATCTTCAAAGAATTGCCCACCACGGTATAACGCACGTGAGCGGTTAGCGCGCCGGGGAACCCCATGTCGCCATCCGGGCTCAACAGCGTCAATTCCACGCCATTCGGAATCTCTTTCCCCGTCCACACCTTCCCGCTAAATCCCTCCGGGCCGCCATGCAGCGCGTTGCCATTGTTGTTCACCGGAACGTGATATTCCTTACCATCGATCGTGAACGCGCCCTTCGCAATCCGATTCCCATAGCGTCCCACAATCGATCCAAAGTAAGTGCTCTTATCCGCTTCGTACGAAGCGACGTTATCATAGCCCAACACTACGTCGCCCATCTTCCCGCTGCGATCCGGAGCCTCGATGCTAACCACGCGAGCACCGAAGGTCGTGATCCGCACCTTCAAATCCTTATCACTCAGCGTATAGAGGTGCACCGGCTTCCCATCGGCCGCCTTGCCCCAATCCGCTTTTGTAACACTGGCTGCCTGCGCCAGCGAGCTCACCAACACCACGACTACTCCAGCTAAACCCTGCTTCAACGTCATTGCATCTCCTTCAATCTTCAATCAAACTAGCCGCATCATTCTTTACTACGCGCTCTACGCTTGTCCATACGTTGCATTCGCTCCATGCTTTCGCAAGTAGTGTCGATCTAACAGCGCCTGCGAAACCTCATCGGCACTAGCCTTCAGTGTCAGCGTGCGATACGCCATCTTCGCAACTGTCTCCAGCACGACCGCGTTGTGCGCTGCGTCCGCCGCATTCTTACCCCATACGAACGGTGCATGCCCAGCCACCAGGCACGCCGGCACCGCCATCGGATCAATCGCCGGCGTGCCCTTGAACCGCGCCACAATCGCGAGCCCGGTCTCATGCACATACTTGCCTTCAATCGCCGCATCACTCAGCGGCAAGCTCACGGGTATTGGCCCGTAAAAGTAATCCGCGTGGGTCGTCCCAAACGGAGGAATGCCCATCCCCGCCTGCGCAAAGCTCGTCGCAAACTCCGAGTGCGTATGCACCACCCCGCCAATATCCAGAAACTCTCGATACAGCAGCGTGTGCGTGTCCAGATCCGATGACGGCTTCAGCGTCCCCTCAACAGAGTTCCCGTTCAGGTCCGTCACCACCATGTCTTCCGCCTTCAGCACGTCGTAATCCACGCCCGACGGCTTGATCACAACTAGCCCCTGCTCTCGATCCACGCCCGAGGCATTTCCCCACGTATAAAGCACCAACCCCTTGTGCACCAACTCGAGGTTGGCCTCCAAAACTTCTTCCCTAAGCCTCTTCAGCAGCATGATAACTCCTCATCAAGCATTCGTACGTTTCACTACCCGCGCCAAACCTTCGCCGCAATCCTTCGCAACTCCGGCAACACATCTCCAAGCGACGCCGCCTCACTCTTCCGCGTTCCAAACGCAAAGTAAACCTTGCGATACAGAGCGAACAATTCGTCGTACAGTTCTACCGCCGCAGGCTCAGGTTCGTACGTCTTGAACGGCAAGCACATCTTCTCCTGCGCCTCTTCAATCGTCTTGAACACGCCCGCCGCCACCAGCGCAAAGATTCCCGACCCCAGACTCGTCGGCACGCCATCGGGCACCAGCACCGGCTTGCCCAGCACATTCGCGTACACCTGGTTCAGCACCACGTTATTCTGCGGAATTCCGCCCGCATTAATCACGCGATGGACTGGCACGCCATA
>Ga0302319_10005986_pt1 | contig 24255 bp, 25 predicted proteins | sample Bog_T0_2_FD_203319 | JGI IMG/M metagenome (GOLD analysis project Ga0302319, IMG submission 203319) | Peat permafrost microbial communities from Stordalen Mire near Abisko, Sweden - Bog_T0_2 | ecosystem: Environmental > Terrestrial > Soil > Wetlands > Peat | place: Sweden: Abisko, Stordalen Mire...
GCCGCCATCTTCCATTATTACGCTAGTCTTTGCAAGTAGATACTAGTGATGGAGTTGCTGAACACTTTCCCGGTTCCATTGCCAACAGGAACACCAGTTCCATGGATTCATTGAAAGTTCATTTTAAAAAAGGCACATACCCGCATTGCAGCCGCACAATGCGGGTATGTGAATTTTACAGCCCGCTGGTCAACTTGACGAGCCTGCAAATCCACCATGTCTAAATCAACCGCCATAATCGCACACATCCAAGCCAAACGCGGGAACGTGGTTTACCGTGGCCGCGAGCAATCCGCTTTGAGATCGCCATGCCACCGAAATTAGCGAGGAACCTTTTATCGGTGTTCATCTCTAGCGAACCCTGTGGTTTACAAAATATGGGCTCAAGCGTCCCCTTTCCGATTTCGGGTTTTGGATTTCTTTCGGATTCGGCCTTCGGCCTTCGGATTTCATCCCTGTAGCTCTCTGGTTGAGCTGATTATTCCAAGATACGTCCGGTCTGGCTACCGGCTGAAATTCTGCTTGCGTGCAATGCGCCCGTACCAGATGCCCGAGAGGATGAACACCACGCTGCAACCAGCGGTGAACCAGACGAGAAATGGCACGGGAAGATAAAACCATGCGCCCACTGCGCCCGCCGCGGAAAGTCCGCCGCACAAATAGGAGTAAAAGGCGCTGGCCCGCGCGCTTTGCAGGCTCTTGTGCAACAGCAGCTCCATCGCTTGGTCGGCGCGCGTAAGCGCCGCCGCACACTGGTCCGAGCAGACAAATCGTGGGCCCGCGCCCGCGTGGTTGCATTCGGCGCACATCGCCCGGCCGCAATAGACACAGACGCCGGTGGCTTCGGACTGGTGGATGGCGCACTTCATGGTGCGGGGAAGCTGCGCCAAGCCCGGCTGAAATGCAAATCAGAACGGTTTTCTCCCAGGGCAATTCCTGCGAAGCATTTGGCAACCGCGGTGTGGAACGTTTTTCGCGTTCAGGCCAAGGTTATTCATGAGTATGAAAACATTAGCATTACTTGTATTACCGGCGGCGGTCGCGCTGACGCTCGCGACCAACGCGTTTGCCGCCGACGGCAAGGACGTTTATTCCGACAACTGTGCCAAATGCCATGGCGATGATGGCAAAGGCCAGACCAAGATGGGCCAGAAACTGGAGGCGCGGGATTATTCCGACGCCAAGGTCCAGGATTCCGTTACCGACGACCAGGCTTTCAAGTCCGTCAAGGAAGGCCTGAAGAAGGATGACAAGACTTTGATGAAACCGTCCGAACTTTCGGATGACGACATCAAGGCATCCATTGCCTATTTGCGCACGCTGAAGAAATAAAACAGCGTGTCGCTCGGCAGCGACTTGCGACGCCTCGCCGCCATGTTGGTTTGGTACATGGTTGGTTCATGGTTGGGTCACGGCGGGGCGTCGTTTTCGCTGCGTTAAGTGGCACGGGCGTCCCCGCCCGTGCGATTCAGGATCACAGTTTTTTTGCAACTGAAACGCACGGGCGGGACGCCCGTGCCACTACCACTTCAATTCCTGCAACCGGCGGGAGACTTCCTCTGCGTTGGCCCGGCTGTTAAAGGCGCTGATGCGGAAATAACCCTCGCCCTTCGAGCCAAAACCGCTGCCGGGCGTGATGACCACATTGGCCTCGTTCAAAATCTTGTCAAACGCCTGCCAGCTCGTGACCCCCTTGGGCGTGCGCACCCAGATGTAAGGCGCGTTCACGCCGCCAAAAACTTTCAGCCCCGCCTTTCTGGCGCCCTTGCGCAGCACCTCGGCGTTGCCGAGATAATGTTGGATCAGCGCGGCGATCTGCGCCTTGCCTTCCGCCGAATACAGCGCCTCCGCGCCCCGCTGCACAATGTAGCTGACGCCGTTGAACTTCGTGGTCGTGCGGCGCAGCCACAGCGGATGCAGCGGTTTAAATTCGCCGGATTTTGTCTGCGCCATGAGCGATTTTGGCACGACCGTGTACGCGCAGCGCACGCCGGTGAACCCGCCGTTCTTCGAGCAGCTCCGAAATTCGATCGCGCATTCCCGCGCGCCGGGAATCTCGTAAATGGAATGCGGTATGCCCGGTTCCGTGATGTACGCCTCGTATGCTGCGTCGAACAAAATCACCGCCTTGTTCTCGATCGCATATTTCACCCACGCCTCAAGCTGCTCGCGCGTGGCCGCTGCGCCGGTGGGATTATTCGGCGAGCACAGGTAAATCACGTCCACGTGTTTCTTGGGTGGTTCGGGGATGAAACCGTTGGCTGGCCTGCATGGCAGATAAACCAGTTTGGCGTAGGCGCCCGCCTCGTTTGCCTCGCCGGTGTGACCGGCCATGACGTTCGTATCCACATAGACGGGATATACCGGATCGCTGATGGCAATTTTGTTCTTCGCTCCGAGGATGTCCAGGATGTTACCGCAATCACACTTGGAGCCGTCGCTCACAAACACCTCGTCATCCGCCACGTCGCAGCCGTGATCGCGGAAATCATTTTGCGCAATGGCATGGCGCAGCCATTCGTAGCCCTGTTCCGGACCGTAGCCTTTGAACGTCTCACGCGCAGCCATTTCGTCCACGGCCTTGTGCATGGCGGCGGTGGCGGCGGGCGGCAGCGGTTCCGTCACGTCACCGATGCCGCAACGAATAAGCCGCTTGGCGGCCTCGGAATTGGCATCGCAAAATGCCTTCACGCGCCGGCCGATTTCGGGAAACAGGTAACCAGCCTTCAGCTTCAGATAATTGTCATTGAGAAATGCCATATAGAATTTGAACCGAGGAGCGTAGTTTAACGAACGGGTGAAAACAAGAAACAGTTGGGAAAGAAACAGTTTAACAGCGGCGGGAATTCGCACCGGATTTTCAGAAGGAAACAGAGGGAACGGAGAGTTGCCAGGCTGAGGTTCGGGCCTCCGTTGTCTCTGTTAGCTCCTGTAAAAACTTCTGACCAAGTCGTGGCGTTTGAAACACACGGGCGGGACGCCCGTGCCACCAGGTCAGAGCCGATGCGCGGCCTGCTCCCAGAAACCGAGGTACGAGTCCATGGTCTTTTTTAGCGACGTATGGTCATGCAGCCAAATCATGGGGGCATACACGGCCCGCACCGGGTTTCTCAATTTGGGCACTTTGACCACAATCACCACCGCCGGGCCCACACTGAGCAGATAAATCAAAGGCAAGACCACCGCTGCCACGGTGATATGATGGAGGATGCGGGTCAAATGACCTTTTTCGGCTGGGTCGGACATTCGCCCAATAAACCGCATAATGATGAATTGGCAACCGGAAAAGCGCTGGGGACTGGAAAGTCCCTTGAGCTCGCAGGCAGGGACGCCTGCGTTACCACCTGTTTAAAAAACAATCGGCTCGTTGAGCTTGCCGCACTGGGTGCAGCGGGAGCGGTCCACGTCGGCGTCGTCGGTATAGACCAGCCCGCATTTGCTGCAGCGGAAGACGCGGTCTTCCGGGTGGGCGGGGCCAAAACGCCGGCGCCGGAACTCGGAGACAACGCCCACGGCACCCAAGGTGCCAAGCGACAGCGCGACATAAACTGTGAGCATGTGAGGAATGTTCATGGGACGGTGGCCGGTATGGCGTTGGTGGGTACGGTGTGCCAGATGAAAGTGATTTCTCCGAACATTATCCGCGGCGCGGGGGCGAATCGGAAGTTGCGCGCCAGTTGCAGCGCAGCTTGGTCGGCATCGGTGTCGCCGCTGGTGTCCAAAACGACGGCGGAGGCGACATTGCCCGCCGTGTCCACGAGGGCCTGGACCTTGGTTGGGCCCAGGACATCCGTCCACGGCAGGGACGGCAACTCAACGGGGTTCAGCAACCGGCTTCGGGCCAGATCGCCAGTGATTTGGAGGGTCGTGCTCTGGGGCATGGCATTGTTGAACACGGCTGCGGGGAGGCTGACTTTTGGTGCAGGCTTGAAATTCAAGGTGACTCCCGCAGCCTCGTTATTTCGCATGTAGTCGCGAAAGGCCGCGCCGAAGTCCGCAGTCGCAGGGCCCAGATAGTGGGGCGATTCTTTGCGATTGAAGTCAGGCTGTTTCACATTTGGCATGCGCCGCCAGAACGTGGTCACCGCATCGTGGGCGTTGGGCCGGGCAAACAGCGTGGGGTCACCCAGCGCGATCAGTTCGTTTGCGCCGTCCGCAAGTTGCAGGCGCGGCACATTTAAGATGGCGCGGGGGACGATTTGTTTTTTGGTGCCAAACAAAAAGATGAGCGCCAGATGAAAGGCGAGGACAAAGCCGAGGACAAAATAAAATTTCTTCGGCGACCAGCCTTCGTCCGGCGGTTTTGGCCCGGGCAGCCAGCTTTCGACCGGTGGCGGCGGCAAGGCGGGCGAATCTGCAGACGAAGGGCTCATGGGTTGGCAGGCGCGGCTTCGACGCGAGGCAGGGTGGCCAGCACGGTGTTGGTAATGCCGTAATCGCGCGCGAGGAGCGTCAAACGCACGAGGGTTTCGTAGCTCACGGCTTTGTCGGCATGAATGATGAGCGTGAGCGGGGCGCGCACAGTGTTGGTGGCCACCCTCAGACCGTTGATGAAAACCCTTTCGGTGGCCATTTGATTCTGAAAATACAGGCTGCCATTGGCGTCCACGGCCACCTCCACGGATGGGGTGTCCACACCGGGCAACCCGTTGGCGGTGGGCGGCCGGAGGGGAATCCCGGCGCTGGGAATCAGCGTGCCGAACAACAGGAAGATGAGCAGCAGGAAAAACACGGCGGCAAACGGGGCGACATCGAAATGGCTCCGCAGGATCTTGGCATTGCGCGGAAACTTCATTTGCCGTTCTCGGTCACGATATTGACGATCTCAGCCGCGGCGCGTTCCATGTCCAGGACGATTTTATTCACGCGGCTGACGAGGTAGTTGTAGCCGGCGTGCGCGGGGATGGCCACGGCGATGCCGGCGGCGGCGCAGATTAATGCCTCCCAGATGCCCGCCGCGAGGGAGAATTCGCCACCGCTGATCGCCACATAGGGTCCTTCATGCTGAAGCTTCATGAAAATATTGATGAACCCCACAATGGTGCCGAACAGGCCGAGCAGGGGTGAAATTTGGGCGATCGTCGCCAGCAGGTTCAATTTTTCCTCGAGGCGCGGCACCTCGATGAGGCCGGCTTCCTCGACGGCTTCCCGCACGCGTTCGCGGCCGAGTTCGCGGTTTAAAATCGCCGCCTTCACGAGGCGCGCGACGGGGCCGGGCGTGGCATCGCAGATGGAAATGGCCTCGACGACGTTGCCGCGTTTGACGACCGTGCGGACGCCGTTCAGAAACTCGGCGGAATTGATTTGCGAGCGGTGGCAGTACAGCGCGCGTTCGATGAACACGACCGCAGCGGTGGCGGCGGCGATAAGAATGAGCCACATGACCGGCCCGCCGTTGGCTAAAAGCGTAGGCATTTCATTATTAAAGGCGTTTGCGCCCGAAGTTCAAAGCGCAAAGTTTTTTGACACCCGGCCGGTGGATAAAAACTTCTCGGCAATTGTGGCGAATCAGATACGCTCCCGGCAAATCTGTGAGCGCCCAACCTAAAAGAAAAAAATTAACATCCAAAACCACTGTTCCCTTACGCTGGCGTGACGAGGTGGCCAAAATCCTGTTGACGGATGAACAAATTGCCCGGCGCGTGAAATCACTGGCTCGCGAGATTGAGCGTGATTTTCGCGGACGGGAAATGGTGGTGATTTCACTGCTGAGCGGCACGGTGATGTTCCTGGCCGATTTGATCCGCCATTTGAACATGCCGCTGCGGCTGGATTTCATGGGGGTGTCCAGCTATGGCGCGGGCACCGAATCCGGTGAACTGGTTTATACCAAGGAATTGCGCCTGGATGTGCGCGGGCGCGATGTGCTGCTGGTGGATGACATCCTGGACACGGGCAAGACGTTGAACCGGGTCATTTCCAAATTGCAGGCTCTGGGCCCGCGCCGCATCCAGACCTGCGTGCTGCTGGACAAGCCGGCCCGCCGGGCGCACAACGTGGAGGCGGACTACGTTGGTTTTAAAATTCCTGATTTTTTTGTGGTGGGCTACGGTCTTGACTTTGCCGAGCGATACCGCAACCTCCCGTTCGTCGGCGTGCTGCATCCGAACATATATAAGGAAGCGATTCAGCGCGTCATTCAGAAATGACACATCTACACTTCGCGAACCTCTTCGGCTGGGTGGCAATGTTGCTGCTGGCATGGGCCATCTCCTACAACCGCAAAATGTTCCCCTGGCGAACGGTGATCTGGGGCCTGGGCCTGCAACTGACGCTGGCCATCCTCGTTTTGAAAACGCCCTGGGGAAAAAAGTTTTTCGAGTTTGCCGGCAAAGCGGTGCAAAAGCTCATCAGTTTTGCCTCGGAGGGCACCCAATTTGTTTTCGGCCCGCTCGCGGATCCCGCTTTGCTGGAAAAATCATTCGGCCCGGGTCACGGGATGGTGTTCGCCATCCTCGTCGCCGGCACGGTGGTGCTCGTGGCGGCGCTGTCCTCGCTGTTTTATCATTGGGGAATTCTGCAGAAGGTTGTCCACGCGGTCGCTTATGTCATGCGCAAGGCCATGGGCACCAGCGGCAGTGAAACGCTGTCCGCCGCCGCCAATATTTTCATGGGGCAGACCGAGGCGCCGCTGGTGATCCGGCCCTACGTTCCACGCATGACCAAGAGCGAAATCATGACGATCATGGTCTGCGGCATGGCGCACATCGCGGGCGGGGTCGCGGCAGTTTATGCGGCCATGGGCATGGCGGCGGGGTATCCCAACACCGCCGGGCATTTGCTCACCGCCTCAATTCTCAATTGTCCCGCCGCGCTGCTCATCGCTAAAATCATGCTGCCGGAAACCGAAAAAAGCGAAACCGCCGCCACGGCCCCGGCCACCGTGCCGCGCACCACGGCGAATTCTGTGGATGCCATCTGCCGCGGCGCGGGTGACGGGTTTAACCTGGCCCTGAACATTTGCGCCATGCTCATCGCATTTCTCGCCATCATTGGACTGGCGAACTATGTTTTTGCATTTGTGCAGATACATTGTGGCGTGACAAATGCGGTTACGCTGCAAAACGTGTTTGGCTGGCTCAACGCCCCGTTCGCGTGGCTCATGGGCGTGCCCTCGCAGGACTGCGTGAAAGTCGGGCAAATTCTGGGCGAACGCATCGTGCTCAATGAATTCGTCGGCTACCTCGACCTCACAAGCAATGCCAAAACCCTTGCACTCGACCCGCGCAGCTTTATGATTGCCACATATGCGCTGTGCGGTTTCGCCAATTTTTCCAGCATCGCGATCCAAGTGGGCGGCATCGGGTCGCTCGCGCCGGAACGCCGGAGCGAAATGGCCAAGGTCGGCTTTCGCGCCATGATCGGCGGGTTGCTGGCCGCGTACATGACGGCGTCGCTTGCAGGATTTTTATTATGAGTTTTTTTAAAGGATGGGCGGACCGGGTCAAACGGGACTACGATCTTCCGCGGTTGACAGACGAAATGATTGCCGCATTCGAACATAACCATGGCATAAAACTCCCGAAGTCGCTTTTGGATTTGCTGCGAATCAAGAATGGCGGCGTGATTAACAATCCAGACTTTAGGTTTACAGGCCTGGAGTTCACCGTGGCCGAGTTGAGGGGCGTCGGTGAAGGACTTAAGATTCCTCACTTGGAATCGCTGGAATCCGTTTACGACGATGCATCGGAAACAGAGCAACGCGAATGGAAGCGGCATTTTGACAAACTTGGGAAAGTATTCGTGTTGGCGGAGGCAGGCGGACATCCCTATTCATTTGCCTTGGATTACAACCGCCCAGGTCCCGCCGGTGAGCCGGCCGTGGTTTTGATCCGGTTTGATGGCGAGTCCATGGAAGTGCAAACAGTGGCGGACTCCTTTGGCGAATTTTTAAAGGCGCAATATCAAGGAGACGAAACTCCCGGCGTGAAGCTGGAGGAAGCTGACAGTTACGAATTGATCAGCGAGGGAGATTACAGTGGCAGGCACGCGATCTCAGATGTGCCAATCGAACATGCTTGGAAAATTTGTGCGGATAAAGACCGGTTGATGGTTTACCAAAAGACTGATTTCAACGGCACGAAAACCTGGCAGAAGGCAACCCTGTTGAAGTCGAGCCTGGTTTTTTCGTTTGCACCGCTGGAAGAGAGCGGCGTTGACGTTGAAACCGAATTGGCTGACCTCATCCGTGACGAAGCCGCTCCTGAAATACTGGTACAAGAGGCGGCCTACGCAAATCCGGATTGTTACCGGCTGGATTTACATGTTGATCCCGCGCAAGACAACTGGATCGAATTGCTGGAAACCACGCAGTTTGGAGAACGGTGGAAGAACTCGGTGAGCCGCGTGGTCTACATTTCCGTATATTCAAGCGACCGCTCCCTGTTGGAGCGCACATTTCAAGACTTGGCAAAGAGTTGCGGTGGTTGACGATCGCGTGGGCCGCAGGCGGTAAAAAGTCGCAACGTCGCCTGCAAACTTTTTGACACGAGTCCGGGGACGATTATCCTCCCGCCATGCGCCTGGTTCAAGTTCCACTCGGCAACCGCAGTTATGTCATCAAAGTCGGCAGCCATTTGCTGGGCCGCCTCGGGGCGGAGTGCGCCGCGCTCAAGCTCGGCCAGCGTTGTGCGGTCATCACCGATTCCAACGTCGGCAAAAAATTTGCCAAGGCTGCCCTGAAATCCCTCGCCGCCTCGGGCTTTGAGCCGGTGCTGGTCACCGTTCCCGCGGGGGAGAAATCCAAACGGGTCGCGGTGGTGGAGCAATGCTATGACCAGCTGGCGGCCCACCGGATCGAGCGGAAGTCCTTCATTGTCGCGCTCGGCGGCGGCGTTGTGGGGGACCTTGGGGGATTTGTGGCGGCGACGTATCTGCGCGGCATCCCGTTTGTGCAGGTGCCCACCACGCTGCTCGCGCAGGTGGACAGTTCCGTCGGCGGCAAGACCGGCGTAAATCTGAAAGCGGGCAAGAATCTCGTCGGCGCCTTTTACCAGCCGCGCCTCGTGTTATGCGATCTCGACACGTTGAAGACCCTCCCGAAACGCGAATATGTTTCAGGCCTGGCCGAGGTGATCAAGTACGGTGTCATCTACGACGCGGTCCTCTTCGCGCAACTCGAACGCAACCTGCCCAAGCTCCTTCAGCGCGATGCCGCCACGCTGGCGGCTGTCGTGGCGCGCTGCTGCGAGATCAAGGCCGACGTCGTGGGCCATGACGAAACCGAAAGCGGCCTGCGGGCAATCCTGAATTTTGGCCACACGCTCGGCCATGCGATTGAAAACAGTTCCGGCTATGGGAAATTTTTGCACGGTGAGGCCATTTCCATCGGCCAGGTCCTGGCGGCAAAATTGTCTCACAAAGTCCTGGGCCTGCCTTCGGGTGATGTGGCGCGGATCGAAAAGCTTTTTGTCCAGGCGGGCCTGCCAGTGAAATGCAAGCTCAACGCCCAGAAACGCAATAAACTATTCACCGCCATGCAGCTTGATAAAAAAGTCAGCGGGGGCGAAGTGAAATTTGTGCTCGCCGCCAAAATTGGCCGGGTAAAATATGGCTGCACGGTGTCGGCTGATTTGATCGGGCAAATCGTGGGCCAGTAATCGTGCGCAATTGCGGCTCCAGCTTTTGGGCAGAAACGAAACAACAGTGCAAACACGATATGAAATCAACAATTAAATCAAAATCAGCTTTCGCGCCGGTCACCGCCTGCCGCCTGGGCGTCCTTTGGCTCTGTCTTGCGCTTGGCCCGCTGGCAGAGGCGGAACTCAGGCTGCCCTCCGTTATCGCGGACCATATGGTCTTGCAGCAAAAACAATCCAATCCCATCTGGGGCTGGGACAACCCCGGCACAAAAATCACTTTGTCCTTCGCCGGCAAGACGTACACCGCCACCGCTGACAGTGACGGCAAATGGACGGTGAGCCTCGATCCGCAGGACGCGAACGCCACACCGCAAACGATTTCGGTGGAAGGATCGAGCCGGCGCGACATCCAGGATGTGCTGGTTGGCGAGGTGTGGCTTTGTTCGGGGCAGTCCAATATGGAGATGGGTCTGGGCATGGTCCAGAATGGGCCGGACGAAATCGCCCGCGCGGAGTATCCAAACATCCGCCTGTTGATGGTGGCAAACCGGTGGACCCCGGAGCCGCAAACGGACATGGAAGGCACCTGGAAAGTTTGTTCTCCGAAAACTGTCGCTGAAGGTGGATGGAATGGCTTCTCGGCGGCGGCTTACTTTTTTGGACGCGAACTTCACGCCAAGCTCGGGGTGCCGATCGGCCTGATCGAACCGGATTGGGGTGGAACGCGCATCGAATCCTGGACGGCACCCGAGGGCTTCGCGATGGTGCCGGCGCTAAAGAACGATTACGAAAGGTTGGAAATGGGCGATGCAAAGACGGCGGTTCATCAGCAACATCTCGCGGCGTTCCTGGACCAAACGGCGCAATGGCTGGAATCGGCCCGCACCGCGCTCACCAATCAAATGATCGTTTCTCCAATGCCGACCTACCCGGCCGAGTTGTTGCCGCCGCACGATTTGCAGAATCCAACCGCGCTCTACAACGGCATGATTTTTCCCGTGCATCCCTACGGCATTCGCGGCGCCATTTGGTATCAAGGCGAGGCGAATGTGGGTGAGGGTATGCTTTACGCCGAGCGCATGAAGGCTCTGATCGGCGGCTGGCGGCAGGTGTGGAACGAGGGCGATTTCCCATTTTATTTTGTCCAAATTGCTCCCTTCAACTATGGCAACACTCCGCAAGCAGAACCGGAGTTGTGGGAGGCGCAAGCGGCGGCGGCCAACGAAATTCCCAATACCGGCATGGCTGTAATCAATGATATTGGCAATTTGGGAGACATACACCCGAAGAACAAACAGGAAGTTGGCCGGCGGCTGGCGCTGCTTGCCCTGGCGAAGACTTACGGTAAAACCGACGTGGTCAGCAGCGGGCCGACGTTCAAGAGCTTGACGCCCGAGGGCGACAAATTGCGCGTCAATTTTGAAAACGCGGACGGGGGCTTGGTCAGCCGCGATGCAAAACCTTTGGACTGGTTTGAGATAATTGATGCGGACGAGGGCGGTTTTGTGAAAGCCACGGCGCAAATTGACGGTTCATCCGTGGTGTTGTCCGCTCCCGGTGTGGCGCATCCTGTGGCCGTTCGTTTCGGTTGGAGTCAAACGGCAACGCCGAACCTGATGAACGCGGCGGGTTTGCCGGCCGGGACTTTTCGAGCCGGCTCCACTCCCACCCGCGATTTCATCAAAACGCACGTCCCCGAGGCACAGGACTATCAATTGGTGTACGACCTGGACCTAAACAAAATGGGCCAGGACATCCATTGGGATGTGGATAATCGAAGCAATATTCACGGGACTTTCGACCGCATCGCCTACTGTCTTGAACTCGGAGATGCCACCGGTCAGTTTCAAGCGGTCTATGTTTCCATGGATGCCTTTACCGATTCACTGGATAAAATTGGCGTTCCCACAGTCCAATCCGGCGCCAAGTTCCAGCAAAATGTTAACAACCTGACGGTGATCTCGGATGTCCAGGACGTGTTAACCGGCACCAACCTTGCGGGCGGTAACATCGAATTTTGGCCCAATAATTACGCGCCCAATAATTCGGCCAATGTGCCCAATGCTTCCTCGTCCGTTTTTGACTTTGGTGACGAACCAACTGATCCAGCCGATGGCTATGGTTCCATGCAGGTACACAATCATGACGCGAAACAAACCGTGTTTGCGATCAACCATTGGCGGGAAGGCGAACACGCAGACATCGGCATAGGCAGTGCCACCAATGGCAATGCGGATTGGACGTTTGCGGCCAATGCGGGAAAATACACGACCAAACGGCTTCGCGTGTTCGTGCATTCCAATCACTGAAGGCTGTCGCATGCGGGGAACGTGGTCGTGAAGAATTACGCCTGGCAATGTCAATGGAGTTTGCTTTGCGCGATAAGCAGAACAAAAAATAAATGGACGATCCCAAAAATGAAAACCTGCCAACTTTTGAATCTTCGAATTTTTGGGCGGTGGCTGTGCGGCTGGGTGGGCGTGGTTTTGGCTTCTCAATTGCCCGTGGCGGCGGCGAATGACCTCGGCGCCATCAATCACTTCATCGTGATCTATCAGGAGAATTGGAGTTTCGACGGGTTGTACGGGAATTTTCCCGGGGCCAACGGCATCAGCAATGCGAGCAGCGCGGCGACGAATCAACTGGATCGGTTGAGTCGCAACCCGATTGGGACGCTGCCCAGCTACGATCCGGTATTGGGTGCGATACCGACGCAGAATCCGCCGGTGCCGCTGAACGGGGCGCAAGATGATCGGTTCCTGTCCGATCCCGGCGATCCCAACAGCGCCTCGCGGGTCAACACGTTGTTGCCCTATGGTTTGGAACGCTTCATTGGCTCTGGGCCGACAAGCGATCCGAACAACCGCACGGGCGACATCGTGCATCGCTACTGGCAGGAACAGTTCCAGATTGACCACGGCAAAATGGACAAGTTCGTCACTTGGAGCGACAATCCCGGACTGGTGATGAGCCATTTCGATGCCACCCCGCTGCCCGAAGGCCAACTGGCGCGGCAATATACCTTGTGCGACAACCTCTTCCATTCGGCGTTCGGCGGATCGTTCCTGAGCCATCAATTCCTGGTCGCGGCCCAGGCGCCGGTATATCCCCACGCTGCGGCCATCATTCCCAAAAACATTGCATTGCTTGACGCCAACGGGGTGCTGCCGCTCAATGTTCCCGGCGACGGCGACGGCAACATCACGCCCATCGGTGGCGTTTGCTTTGCCAACACGAACTTGACGTTTGACAAGAACTACGCGGTCAACACGATCAATTCGGTCAACCTCGCCAACGGTGACCCGGCGGACACCGGGTTCCTGCCCTCGCAGAACGACAGCAATCCCGGCGACCCGAACCGGCCTTACATACCGACCATCGGCGACCGGCTGGACGCCGCGGGGATCAGTTGGAAATGGTATTCCGGCGGTTTTGACCGCGCGCTGGCCGTCAGCGCCAGCAACCCGGCCCACTTCGGGCGGCTGGGGACTAATGACACCGGCATCAAAAACTTCTTCCAGTGGCACCACCAGCCGTTTGCGTATTTCGACAACTATGCGCCGTGGACCAACGGGGTGCGCAACGCGCGTTCCGCGGCGCATTTGCAGGATGAAAGCGACTTCTACGCCGACGTGAGCAACAGCACGTTGCCCGCGGTGGTGTTCATTAAGCCGCTGGGCGACGACAACGAACATCCCGGCTATGCCTCGCTCCTACAGGGACAAATGCACGTCTCGAATCTTGTGGCCGCAGTGCAAGGCAACCCCGCGCTGTGGGCGCACACCGCCATCATAGTGACCTATGACGAACACGGCGGACGGTGGGATCATGTGGCGCCCCCGGTCCGCGACATCTGGGGCCCGGGCAGCCGGGTGCCCGCCATCATCATCTCGCCGCTGGCCAAGACCAATTATATTGACCACACGCAATACGAGACCGTCTCCTGCTTGAGCACGATTGAGAAGCGCTTTGGTTTGCCGCCGCTCAACTCGGTGGATGCCGCCGCCGCCACTTTTGCCCCGGCATTCACTGCCGCCGCGACGGTTCCCTCGCCGGTGCGCGACCACTGAATGCGGCGAATTCAGGCAACGGCCAAATCACGGTCACCAGGCCCGCGGACGATGCCGGCTGTTGGTTGCAAATTTGTGTTTGTGAAAATCTTCCCGCCCGTTTTGATGCTGCTAACAGTTTGTGTTTGCCGGCCGCCCGGAACCGCGGCGGCGGCGGACGCGGACCAGCCATCCGTTGAACAAATCAAAACCGCGTTCATCAGCCATTATGCCGAACTCCTGCAGGCGGAATACGCCGACGCGTTCGAACTGACGCGACGGATGCAGACTAACATCGAAACTTTCCTGAAGAATCCTAATGCGGAAAATTTGGCGGCGGCCCGGCAGTCCTGGACGGATTGCCGGGAACCGTATATGCAAAGCGAGGTGGGACGTTTTTATGAAGGCCCCATAGATGGCATCGAAGGCTATATCAACGCCTGGCCGATTGACGAAAATTACCTCGATTACACCGTGGCCGCGCCCGACGCCGGCATCATAAACCAGGTCGGGCAGTTTCCGCAAATCACGCGGGATGTGATTGTTGGCGCGAATGAAAAGGAAGGTGAGAAAACCGTCAGCACTGGATTCCATGCCATCGAATATCTGCTTTGGGGACAGGATTTGTATGCCGACAGTCCGGGCCGGCGCTCCTATATGGATTATGTGGAGAGTTCCGACGGGCCCGGCCGGCACGCCGCACGCCGCCGCCAGTATTTGCATTTGCTGGCGGAGCTTCTGGTGGAGCAGCTTCAGGTGGTTAACATCCAGTGGGAGCCGAACCAGCCGGGTAATTATCGCGACCGGTTTTTGTCCCTGCCGCCGGATGAGGCGCTGACAAAAATATTTAGCGGCCTTGGAAATTTAAGCGGCTCGGAACTGATGGGCGAACGAATCCTTGTGCCCTACACGACGAAAAGCCAGGAAAATGAACACGATTGTTTCAGCGACACGACGCATCTGGACCTGGTTCGTAATGAACTGGGCGTTCAAGATATTTGTCTGGGAAGTTACAAACGGTTGAATGGCGAAGTCCTCGAAGGAACCGGACTCCTCGCATTGCTGGATAAAACCGCGCCCAGGCTGGCCGCCCGTTTGCAAGGTCAGCTCAAGGCAGGCATGGCTGCCCTCAAGGCCATCCCGCCGCCGTTTGACCAGGCCATTCTGGGCGATGATTCCAAGCCCGGCCGCGTCGCGATAAAAAAATCTTTGGACGCCCTGAAGCTGCAAACCGCCTCCATATCAAAAGCGGCCGAATCGTTACACGTCCAGTTAAACCTAAAGTGACCGCCCAGTTGCTCAAACGAATTTTGCCACGCGTGCCTGTTTTTTTTGCCAAAGGAAAATCGGCCCGTTCGACCTTCCCGGTTGCCGCCATTTTGGCGTTCGCGGCGGCGACGGGGGCAAAAACGGACGAGGAACTTTCCGGCGGCGCGACGACTGCGTTCGACACCACCCGGGAGGCGTTTTCACTGTCGGCGCGCAATTTGACGGACGAACATCGCGCGCCATTTTTTGTGGGCCATTCCTTTTTCAATGAAAACTGGCTCGCCGCCAGCGCGTCCGTCAGCGCGCGCGACGGCCTCGGCCCGTTGTTCGTGGCACGCGCGTGTTCCGCCTGCCATGTCCGCGATGGGCGCGGCGCCGCGCCGGAAGCAGATTTGCCGACCGAAACGATGGTCGTGCGCCTGAGCATCCCGGGCAGGGACGAACATGGCGGGCCCAAGCCCGATCCCGTCTATGGCTCGCAATTGCAAACGCACGCCTTGCCCGGCATCAAGCCGGAAGCTGAAGTGCTGGCGAGCTACGAGGATCTCGGCGGCGCTTACGGGGACGGTGAAAGTTATTTTCTCCAGCGCCCGGTCTTTCAAGTCACTCATCTCGGCTACGGCCCGTTGAGCTCGAACGTCGCCGTTTCCCCGCTCTCCGCGCCGGCGGTCGTCGGCCTCGGTTTGCTCGAAGCCGTGCCGGAAAAGACCCTGCGCCGCCTGGCAGCACAGGATCAGCGGCGCACGGACGGAATTTCGGGGAAAATGAATCTGGTTTGGGACGTGGCGGCCAAACGAATGGTGATTGGCCGGTTTGGCTGGAAGGCGGAACAGCCCAGCGTGCGCCAGCAATGCGCGGTGGCTTTCAACGGCGACATGGGTCTGACCACCACGTTGTTTCCTGATGAAAACTACACCACTGCCGAAAGCTTCTGCACCAATTTACCAAGTGGCGGCCATCCTGAAGTCAGCGATGAAATCTTCGACGCGGTCGTGTTCTACTCGCGGATGCTGGCCGTACCCGCGCGCCGCGACGTGACGAACAAAATAGTTTTGCGCGGCCAGAAAGTTTTCGAGCAGCTCAACTGCTCGGTTTGTCATGTGCCAAAACTGGAGACGGGCAACGTGCCGGGTTTTCCTGAGTTAACCCAGCAAGTCATCCGGCCTTACACCGATTTACTGCTGCATGACATGGGCGAAGGTCTGTCCGATCACCGGCAGGTTTTTGAGGCGGGCCAGCGAGACTGGCGCACGCCGCCGCTCTGGGGCATCGGCCTGGTCGGAACGGTCAATGACCACGACAATTTCCTGCACGATGGCCGCGCACGTGGTTTTGACGAGGCCATTCTCTGGCACGGCGGAGAGGCGGAGCAATCCAAGGAGGAATTCCGGCGGCTGAACAAATCCGACCGGGCCGCGTTGCTTCGTTTTCTGGCGTCTCTCTAACCGGTTGGTTGTTTGGCCTTCCGGAAACCGCCATAATCCAGCGAGGTCACGTGTTTCGTTCACTGCCGTCACAATTTCTTCCCCGTCAGCTTCTCGTAAGCCTCCAAATACTTCGCGCTGGTCTTGGCGACGACGTCATCCGGCAATTTGGGACCGGGCGGCGTTTTGTCCCACGCCAGGGTTTCGAGATAGTCACGGACGAATTGTTTGTCGAAACTCGGCTGGCCTTTGCCGGGCACGTATTGGTCGGCGGGCCAGAAACGGGAGGAGTCGGGCGTGAGAACTTCATCTATGAGGATCAATTTTCCGTCGTGGTGGCCGAACTCAAATTTCGTATCGGCAATGATGATGCCGCGCTGGCGGGCATAATCGCGGCCGGCCTTATAGATGATGAGACTCAGGTCCCGGGCGAGCGTGGCAACCTCCTTGCCGGTGATGTTGCAGGCCTCCTCGAACGAAATATTTTCGTCGTGCCCGGCCTCGGCCTTGGTGGAGGGCGTGAAGATGGGTTCGGGCAGCTCGGCGGATTCGGCGAGGCCGGCGGGCAGCTTGATGCCGCAAACGGTCTGAGATTTCTTGTATTCCTTCCAGCCGCTGCCGGACAGGTAGCCGCGCACGATGCATTCGATGGCGAGCGGTTTGGCTTTTTTGACGATCATCGAGCGGCGCGCAAGCTGGGCGGCGAACGGCCGGAGGTTTTCCGGCAGTGGATCGTTCGCCTTGGCCAGCAGGTGATTGGGCACGAGCGTGGAAAATTTCTCGAACCAGAAGTGGGAGATTTGCGTAAGGACCTCGCCTTTGCGCGGAATACCATTGGGCATGATGACATCGAACGCGGAAATGCGATCGCTGGCGACGAGCAGGAAGCTGTCGCCGAGGTCGAAGACTTCGCGAACTTTGCCGGAGCGGACTTTTTTCAGGCCGGGAAGGTCGAGTTTCAAAATTGGTTCGTTCATGGTGGGCGAAAAAATAATGGCAAGGAGCGAAAGTGCAAAGCTCAAAAGCTGCCAGCCCTAAAAACTCCCGCCTCCAAGCTCCAGCAAAGCTCCAGCACCAAGCTCCGATTGGATGCGCCGCGGCCATTGGCTGTTTGGAACGTGGAATTCCCCCGGTGCTTGGAGCCTGGGATTTGGCTCTGGGCCGCCGCAGTCCAGCCTCGACAGGTTCAATTCTGTTTGGCAAAGATAAAACATGCGTCCGCGGTTGGGTCATAAATGAAGCGCGAATTTGCCATGCTGCTGGGCGGTTGGCTGGCGCTGGCGGCATTTTTGTTCGTCAGGGGGTGGGAAAATCTCGCTGCTCCCGGGCTTTACTACGACGAGGCGATCTTTGCCGGACTGGCCAAGGATTTTCTGGCCGGCCAAACGATTGGCCATCACATGCCGGGTGCGGAGGTTGTTCAATTATTTGGCAGGCCGTTTCCGATTTTTGTGCAACCGTATCTGGGCGCATTTAAATGCTGGCTGCTGATTCCGGCATTCAAGATCTTTGGCCCCACCCTCGCCGCGATGCGCGGTGAGAACCTCTGTCTGGGCGCGATGGCGCTGCTGCTTGGCATGTCCTGGGTGTGGCGGTTGCTTGGCCTGATGGAGGCATTGATCGCGGGATTGCTGCTGGCGACCGACCCGGCGTTCTTTTTTGGGGGCGCGCTGGACTGGGGCTCGATGCTGCCCGGTTTGCTGTGCCGGCTGGGCGGATTTTTTCTGGCGCTCATCGCGTGGCGGAGGCAAAACGCCATGTTGGCGCTGGCGGCGGGCGTGGCCTTCGGCTTCGGGATTTTTAACAAGATTGACAGCAGTGTGGTCATGGGCGGAGCCCTGTTGGCAGCGGTTTATGCGGGCGGAAGGTCCATCGGTCCGGTTTTCCGCACGCGGCCGGCGGTATTTCTTGCGGCATTGCTGGGTTTTCTGATGGGCGCGGGGTTCAGTCTGGGCTCGCTCAGCGCCATTTTACGAACCATTTATTTGCAAAGCGGCCTGCTGAATCCAAGCGAATACCCGGAAAAGATTTCCACGCTGGGGGCGATGTATGACGGCTCGTACTTTTACCGGCTCATGGCCGCCGGCGGCCGTTTTGACAAGTTGCATCTTGCTGCCGCGCCAGTCTGGACGCCCTTTGGAATCGTCGTTTTTATGGCGGCCCTCGCTTTGGTTGTGGATATCGGATTTACCAGGACTGAAAACCCCGCGCGCCGGGCAAAGACATTTCTTTTGGTCTCCGCCTCGCTGATCACCTTGGGCGTTTTGGTATTGCCGGGGGCGGTGAGGATTCATCATGCCACGCTCGTATATCCCCTGCCCCATGTGGTCATCGCCGCCGGAGTTATGACGGCTTGGCGCCGTCGCAAGGAAAATACCTTATGGCATAAAACCGCCAAAGGATTGGCGACGGGGGCGGTGATGCTGGTCGTGGCCAGCAACTGCGTGGCCGTGCAACGGACTGAACGTCTCATCCGCGACACCGGCGGACGCGGTTGGTGGAACAACGCATTGATGCAATTCGCCGCAGAAAACAAAACACGCCCGGACGTAACCATAGCGAGTCTTGACTGGGGATTTAATGAACAACTCGAATTTCTGACGCACGGACCGCGCCTGGCCGAGCCCTTTTGGCTGGCGGCCTTTGGCCTGAAGCCTGATTTGCCGCGCGATGCGCGCTACATCTATTTGGTGCATCCGCCGGAGTACAGTCTTTCACCGGTGGGCACACAGTTTATGGCATCCCTGGCCGGGGAAGGCACAAACGCCGTCGTGCAGGCATGGCGCGATGGCCAGGGAGAAGTCGCATTTTACAGCATCTCCTTCCTTACCAAGCAGGCTCATTGAGGAGGAGGGGCCCCGGCCATCTGGCGCACCAGCAGCGGCACACTGGCCACGGATTCATTGTCCAGCCGCACATCCACCGAATACAACCCCGGCTCATCGAATTTCAACTGCTGGATGTTCACGATGAAGTTGCGCGTGAGAAAGTGGGTGTCGTCCGGCAGCACCACTTCTACCGGCAGTTCGATGCCTTGCAGGATGGAACGGCCGTCCGCGTTAATGAAACTGAGCGCCAGCTTGCGCGCACCCTCATCGCCAGGCTGGAATGTGACGCGGAGGGCCACCGCGCACTGGGGATGGTACGCGGGCATCTGCGGCGCATAAATGGTGTCAAAGGCGCCCAGGAGGTTCAGCTTGCCGTGGTCGTCGGTCGCAGCATCGCACAGGACCGCAACTTGAATGTTCATTGGCTGATTTTAGCTTTGAAACACCGGGATGGCACGCAATTCTTTTTCGCGAATTCGATGCGTTCAAGGGGATTGGATGAGGCCATTATCATTCCTTTGAAGGGTCATTTATTTTTAGGCCGGCAAAATACTTCTGATAAAATCCGCGGTCACGCGAGAGCAACTGGTGCCCGTGTGCGAGGGCATGGCCGCCGATGAGAAAGTCCGTCATGATGCGATTTCGGCTGCCCCCGGCGTCACGGTATTTCTTCCACGCACGTCCAGCGGCAAACGCTCCCGCGAGCGAAACCGGCTCCACGGCAATTTCCAGTTCATTCAACATGGCATCCAGCGCCGGCTGGGAACGGAACCACGCCGCCAGTTCCGCATAAACCGGCTCGGCCATCACCAACCCGCCAGATTGCGCGCTTTGTTCGATGGCCTTCCGCGAACACTCTTCAAACACCGGATCAGGCAAAAAGACGTCAAACAGGATGTTGGAATCAATGGACGTAGTCATCGTCCGCGCATGGCTTCCACCCGATCGTCAGTCCGCAGGCCTCGTCCCTTGAGCACCCCGATGAATTTGCTGATGGGGTGGGATTTCTTTTTTTTCTTTTTCAAGACAAGTTGTCCGGACTGCTCCACAAACTCCACGTCCGTTGCCGGTGCGAAACCAAAACGGCTGCGATATTTTTTGGGAATAGTCACCTGTCCCCGTTCGCCGATTTTCATACTTTAAAATATGAATTCATACTTTTAATTGTCAAGTATGCGTTTAAATGACCAGGCCGCACTGTAAATGTTTGCCGGCTAAGATGCTTCATGGCGTATCATTACCGTTCTTTTTTGCCGCCCGCTGTTCGGTGAAAAAATTCTGCAGCAGGGCGCGGCATTCCTCCAGCCGCAGGCCCGGGGTGATTTCGCAACGGTGGTTCAGCGTGGGGAACTGCAATAAATTCAACGCCCCGCCGGCCGCGCCGCCCTTGGGGTCGCTGGCCCCAAAAACCACGCGGGCCAACCGGGTGTGGACCACCGCGCCGGCACACATGGGACAGGGCTCCTTGGTGACATAAAGCGTGCAATCCGTCAGCCGCCAGTCGCCCACGGCGCTTTCGGCCTGCGTGAGCGCCAGCATTTCTGCGTGCGCGGTGGCGTCCTTCAAGGTTTCCACCTGGTTGCTGGCGCGGGCAATGATCCGGCCGGCGCGCACAATGACCGCCCCGACCGGCACCTCGCCCTGTTCATAGGCCTTGGCCGCCTGCCGCAATGCTTCGCCCATGAAATAATCGTCGCTATGCAAATCAATGATGGGCTCGCTCATATTTTGAAGGCAGAGGGTAGAATGAAGCGGGCGGGAACGAAAAGGAAAAGCGCGGCTCGAAAACGCAAGCACAGGTTCCGAACGGATATTATTGGTGGCGAAGCGAAATTAAAATTCTCAACAACTTCGACTGCGGGGTTCGAGTTCTTGCGAATTTAACGGCACAGATTCCAGCTTCCACTTACTTCGGCAGGTCTGTGCCTGGCAGGTAAACGGTGAAAGTTGAACCCTCGCCCACGTGCGTGCGGACGTGCAGGGCGCCATTTCCCTCCTTGACGAGCCGCTGGACAATATTAAGCCCCAAACCGGTGCCCTGGCGGGGACCCTTGGTGGTAAAGTACGGCTGGAAAATCTTGGGAAGCACTTCCGCCGGGATGCCGGGGCCGTTATCGGTAACCCAGAATTTGACCAGCGGCGCGGTGTTGTCCAAGCCCTCGACATTGAGGAAGCGGTCGTTGGGGCCGTCCTTGAATACAGTGAGATCCAGCGCCGCGCGCAAAATCTCCGCGCCCACCGTAACGCGATGCGGATGCGGCGCGCATTGGAAGGCATTCACAGTGAGATTCAGCAAAATCTGAATCACATCCGTGCCATTAATCTTTACGCTAATGTCCGACGTGGGCCGGGCGGCATGATATTCGTTTTCCTGGATGCCCGGATGTACGCGGACCAACTGCTCCAAGTCGCTCATCAACTGGCAAACGCCGGTGGGCTGGGAATCATCCACATGATGCCGGAGAAAGCCCAGGTAGCGCCGCGAGATTTCGATGCAATTGCCAATCTGGCGTTCAACGATGCGCAAGCGTTCGCGGATGAACTCGAGATCCTCCACCTCCAACCGGGACGCGAGGTTCAATTTCTTGTTCATCAACTGGATGAAGCCGGACACCACCGTCAACGGGCCGTTAATGTCATGAATGATGCTCGCGTAAATGTCGCCCCGCGTCTTGGCGATTTGCTCCTCGACCTTCTGGTTCTGCAATTCGCCCAGGAGTTCGTGGACTTTTTCAGCACTGCTGTGGATCTCGCTCTCCAGCATGCGGCGCTGCATGGCCGCACCGACGGCGTTGCGGATGGTGGCGATATCGAAAGGTTTGTTAATGTAGTCGGCGGCGCGCAACCGAAGCGCCTGGCGCATGGTGTCGGTGGTCTCAAACGCCGTAATCATGACCGCCTCAATGTCTGGTTGGACGAACCGGAGGCGCTCCAAAACTTCGATGCCTGACATGCCGGCCATGCGGATGTCCAAAATGGCCACATCAATCACATTTTTTTGAGCCAGTTCAATCGCAGTCTGGCCGTCCTCGGCCATGAGCAAATCGAAAGTATCCTTGAAAATTAACCGCAAAGACATCCGCGGCCCTTCCTCGTCGTCCACGATCAAAAGGGTTCCCCGCCGTTTTGGATGCGTTGCCGCGGTGAGCACCATTAGTTCGGACATCGCAGCGTTTGCCTGAGTTAAGGGATCGCCTGTAGCGAACATACGCGGGCTACATTATAGAAAAGTCGGTGTTGTACAACACAATTCTGTTACCTCAGCGGCCGCGCTGCGTCTTTAGCGCTGTCAGCGGGCGGCTGAGGCCAGCCGGCGGCGCAACCGTTCCAGCGTTTGCGTGGCCGTCACATCTTTAAATGTCAAGCGGTCCCAGGGGTTTAACAAGCGTTGCACTTCCACGCCTGCCGCCGAGGCCAGCGCGATAAATACCGTGCCAACAGGCTTTTCCGGCGTGCCGCCGCCCGGACCGGCGAGGCCAGTGACCGCCAGGGCAAAGTCTGAACCGAATTTCGCCAGCGCGCCCAAGGCCATTTCCCGCGCCACCGGTTCACTCACCGCGCCGTGTATCCGCAGGGTGTCCGCCTGCACGCCGAGAAAAGTCTCCTTGGCAGAATTGGCGTAACTCACCACGCCGCCGAGAAAAACGGCTGAGGCACCCGGCACGTTCGTGATGCGATTTGCAATGTTCCCGCCGGTGCAGGATTCCGCCAGGGCCAAAGTTTGCCGTTGCTCGGTCAACAACCGGACGACGATGTTCTCAATTTCATCGTCGTCGAAGCCAAAGATGTGCGGACCGAGAATGGTTTGGACCACCGCCCCGCCGCCGCCCACCAGATCCCCGGCCTCAGCGCCGCTGGCGGTCAACCGCACGTCCACCGCGCCCGGCCGCGCGCAATAGCCTACTTCCAAGCCACGTTTCACGAACGAATCCAGCGCAGTTTCAATCATTTCCTGCACGCGCGATTCGCCGATACCGGTGGATCGCCAGGTGCGGCAAATAAAATTGTCCGCGGCAAACTCGCGCTTGAGCAACGGCACCACCGCATCATTGAACATGGGCCGCAATTCGCGGGGCGGGCCCGGCAGCATAATTAACCATTTCTTGGATGGGGACAATGGAGGCTGGACGAGCGGGGCTGGCTGTTTAGCCGGCTGGCTATCGGCCATCGTCCACTTTCCGGCTTGGTTGCCCGTCACTTGCATCGCCAGGCCGGGCGCCGTGCCGGTTTGATTTAAGAAGACCAAGGCGCCCTCGGGCACAAACGTTTCCACGCTCGTTTTTGGGGGAGGCACGCGGCCGCGACTGGCAAAAAAGCCCTTGATATGCACCTCGACGTCGCGGTTCTGCACGAGCTTCCGGCCCAGCAATTGGGCCACGAGTTCGCGGGTCATGTCGTCGGAGGTGGGGCCGAGGCCGCCGGTGGTGATGATGAGGTCGGCGCGTTCCAAGGCTTCGCGGACGGCGTTTTGGATTTCGGCTCCGTTATCTGCAATGGCGACCTGCCGCGTTACAACATGGCCGAGGTCAGCGAGGCGCCGGCAGAGCCACTGTTGATGGGTGTTCAGGACGCGACCCAGCATCAATTCGCTGCCGGTGTTGACGATTTCGACGTTCATTGGCGGGAAAGAAGAAAGCATGAAATCAGCAAAACGCACGTAAAATGTGCGAGCCGCACGGGCCATTAATGCGATTTGACATTGAAGGTCGCGGGTTGGGCGGAACCTCCGCTTGGGCCGAACCTCGGCTTGGCATAATTTTCTGCCTTGAACTGGTTTGAATAGGCTTGAATTGCCTATAAATCCCTTGAATCTTCGGACACCGAATGGCGGACGTCCGGCCAACCACAGAAATTTAACCAATAACCATCATGGGTTCCACATTCTACAGCCTGCACTACCACGTTGTTTTCAGCACGAAAGAACGGCGGCCATTTATCCGCGCGGAATGGCGGGCGCGTCTGCACGAATATCTCGGCGGCACGGTGCGCGGACTAGTATCTACTTGCAAAGACTAGCGTAATAATGGAAGATGGCGGCATGGCAAGACCCGCCACTCTGATCACCCTCACCGAAACCGAGCGCGCTCAACTGGAAAGCTGGTTG